>Ga0315904_10010382_pt1 | contig 12053 bp, 18 predicted proteins | sample LakEriMetagenome_6_FD_203529 | JGI IMG/M metagenome (GOLD analysis project Ga0315904, IMG submission 203529) | Freshwater fungal communities from buoy surface, Lake Erie, Ohio, United States - Buoy 12 MA120 | ecosystem: Environmental > Aquatic > Freshwater > Lake | place: USA: Lake Erie, Ohio...
GAAAACCAATCAACAGATTTGGTTTGTGATTTGAAAGGCTTTATAGCTATGTTTTATTACGTAGATGCAACAATCGGTTGGAAAAGGATTTAATTATGGTATTAGCAAGTACATTATATGGCGGTGGTAGCAGTGGTGGTTTAAAATATTTACAATTATCAAGTTCTAGCCCAACTCCAAATTATGATATTCCATTGTTTGTTCCTAAAAATAATGGCCCAGATTTTACGTCTTCAGGAAATTTTACGCATGGTATTGGTATTTATGAATATGGCAATTTTACAATAGGTTCAGGTCATCAAATGACTTTAACTGCTGGTTTAACAATTATTCGTTGTTCTGGCACATTTACTGTTGGTGGCAATGGTATTACTGGTGCAACAGGTACTACTCCAACTATTGGTGATAATTATACTTTACAAGTAACAGGCAGTAATGGCACTGGTGGAACTGCTGGTAGTGCCGCTGCCAATGGTGGTAATGGTACTATTGGTGGCATAAATGCTACTTCTGGTGGTGGAGGTGGCGGTGGTGCTAATAGTGGTGGTGCTGGTGGAGCTGGTGGTACTAATGCTGTAGGTGCTGCTGGTAATGTTACTGGCGGTGGAGCTGGTGGCGGTGCTTCTGGTTTTGCTGGTGGAGCTGGTGGTGGTGGCAGTGGTACTGGTGGAACTGCTGGAACTGCTGGTAGTGCTGGAGCAAATCAAGCCTGTGTTTTAATTATTATTGCTAATTCTATTGTAGTTTCTGCTGATATAAATTTAGCTGGTGCTAATGGTACAAATGGTGGAGTTGGTGGTGTTGGTGGTGTTGGTGCTGGTGGTGGCGGCGGCGGCGGTGGCGGCGGCGGCGGTACTGGTGGCCGTGGTGGAATTTTAGGTTTAATAGCAAGTACATTTACACAAACTGCTGGAACGATTACTGCTCGTGGCGGTGCTGGCGGTAATGGCGGTAATGGTGGTACTGGTGGCCAAGGTACTTCTGGCGGTGGCGGCGGTGGCGGTGGTGCTGGTGCTGGAGGCGTTGGCGGTACTGGTGGTTTGTTATACATTAAAGCAGAAACAATGACATTAAGTGGTGGAAGTCGTTTAGGTGGAGCTGGTCTTGGTGGAAACAGTGGAACTATTGGGGCTGGTGGCACTGGTACTTTAGGTACTGGAGGATCTGGGGGGTTAGGTGGTACTGGTGGAACTGGTAGAACTTGGTTATCAGGTAGTGCTGAGAACATACTCACAGGCAACCCATTCTAGGAGATTTATAAAGGAGAAATAATATGCCAAGAGATTATAAAAAAGAATATAACAACTACCACGGCAAGCCTGACCAGATCAAGAAGCGTGCTTCTCGAGTGCAAGCTCGTAGAGACATGGAGAAGACTGGCAAGGTACGCAAAGGAGACGGCAAAGATGTTGATCATAAAAATGGCAATCCAAAAGATAATAGGCCATCAAACTTAAGAGTTCAAAGTAAATCACAAAATAGATCTTTCCCACGGGATAGAAATGCAAAAAAGAGGTAGAATAACAGTATGGGACAAGCATATGATAATAATGGTCAAGTAGTAAATAACACATGGGTTCCGCTCGGTAGTCCTGTTATTGTGGCTACTGGAACTGCGAGTAACGCATTTTTAAAGAATACTTTCGTAGAGATAGCAGCTAGAACTGCTGAGTGTTTTTACATTGTTGGGACAGGTACGCTAACAGCAACTGCAAATGATAATCCTTTGTCAGTAGGCGGTTCTAGACAGATCAAGATCCCACAAGGTAGTAAGATTGCTAACACTGGTGGAGAGTTAAGGGTAACGGTTCTAGGCGCAGACAACGAGACTAGAAGTTTATACTATGCGTAATTTATGGGCATATTATCACATGGCTTTGGACGTTTCATTGATTTAACTGATGTTCCATCAAGTTATGTAGGTAGTGCTGGTAAGTATTTAAGAGTCAATACAACTGCTTCTGGGATAGAGTTTACTTCTACAACTGGTAATATTTTTGATACGATTGAGTTTAATACTGGCTATGCTCCAACTGGTAGCGAGCCTGAAGGGTCAATTTACTGGAACTCAACACTAGGAGCTTTAGAATCGGTTTTAACAGGTGGAATTGTAAATGTTGCACTTGGAGAACAAATGTATGCAAGAGTTCGCAATGCAGAAGCTACGACTTTAAATCCAGGTGAAGTAGTTTATCTTTTTGGAGCAAGTGGTAATAAAGCGACAGTTAAGAGAGCTTCTAATACAAGTGATACGACTAGTTCTAAAACATTAGGAATTGTAGCGGAGTCGATTGCTGCTAACCAAATAGGTTATGTAATAACCCAAGGTGTTATTGACAAGATGAACGTAGGTTCACCTTATGTAGAAGGCGATGTATTGTGGCTTGGTTCGACTCCTGGGACGTTTACAAGGACAAAGCCTACTCAGCCTAACCATTTAGTTTTTATAGGCGTTGTAGAGCGTGCTAACGCTGGTAACGGGCAAATCTATGTCAAACCTCAAAACGGTTATGAGTTAGATGAACTTCACAATGTTTTGATTACTAGTCCTCAAGATGGGCAAGGTCTTGTATATGAAAATGCAACTACTCTTTGGAAGAACAAAAATGTTTTAGGTGATAGTTATGAAACAATAAGCAAAAATTTAAAAGCTTATCCTGCAACATTGGCTTATGGTGGTACTGGAGATTTAAATACTATAACTTATACGGTTCCTAGTGGCACAATTACAAAGACTTTTAACTATACAGCAGGTAATTTAACTAGTATAGTATTAAGTGGGAGCACTCCATCTGGTATTAATCTAACTAAGACTTTGACTTATACCACAGGTAATCTAACAGGAGTGAGTTATAGTTAATGTCAATTAGTCCCCCACCAATAACCCCACCAAGCCCTATAGCGCCCCCTAGCGGCTCTATGGCAGAAGATACTAGTTTTCCTATTACAGATACCAACTTAGGCATTTTAGACCCTGTAGCGCAAAGCCAACTGCTTGCTGTAAGCAATCTTGGCACTACTACGACTGCTAAAATTAATTCAACTTTAGATTTAATTAGAAACTATGAAGACTTAAATGTTTATACATTGGATCATACGTTATTAAACTCTTTAGCAGATAATACTGCTACAAGTAATTATACGATTACCAATACAGGTAGTTCAAAGTTTGTTAAAGTAATTATTATTCTTGGTGAAATTACACCAACAGGAACTCCTGCTGTAAGAATCCAAGACAATACTAACTACTATGAAATGGCAATAACAACTTCTACAAGTAAAAAGCGAATTGAGTTTAACAATATTCCTATTGCGTTTGTATCTTCTTTCCAGGTCGAAAATCAGACAGGAACTACTTTTGCAAGTAGTGGGAATAGTATTATAGTACAAGGTTTATAAATGCCAACCATCAGTTCATCAGCCAATATAGACCAGGTAACTTTCACATCTTCCTTTGGTAATGAAGATGTAACTATCAATCGTGGAGTTACTGTAACGGTAAACTCTGACAATTATCACGCTCAATGCAGTAGGGTTTGGGGTACAACTGTAAGTATAAATGGCAATCTCACAGTGGACGGTCGAGAGGTTTGGTGGATTCCGTTTGACGCTTCAAGCGGTACTATACCAGCACTTCCGACTTTTGGAACTAACGATGTAACAGTAGGCGGCACTCCAGTGGGCGAGTTTCTTGGTATCTGGAGCGACATTGGCGTAACGGTACCAATGGTAGCGGGCTTTACAATGCCTACTACTGGCTATGTCAAACTCCGCAAGAAAGTAGCAAACATCGCAGACAATGATGTTTTAACTTTTGCCAACGGTGCAACAGCTACAGTCAATAGCGCAACGGGTGGACAGCGCGGATGGATAACTTTTTCAGGCCCAAAAATTCAAAACTTTGCTATTACCCACAGAAGCTCAGTAACTCAGTTTTTGGGCGATTGGTTTGAAATAGGCACTTGCAACGGAAGTGCAGGTCAGACCATGCAGTATTACGTTAATGACGCTATCCCAGCGATTCAAGTAGAAACTGGCGCAGGAACTGGTGTTTATGAATGGTGGTGCGCAGTAGGTAACAGATCACACTTCACAACTACCTGGTTTGATACATCGACTCGTTCAAAAGTTTTTGATGTAACAGCAAATGGACTTATAACTTTCAATGGGGTAGGCGGGACAGTAGGACAGCTTCCTCCAAATGGCGCACGAGTCAGGGTTCCTAATATTCATATTTTTAATTACACAGACTTTGGTTCTGGCTCGGCATTGTTTTATGGCCGTCAAATGGCTGGCACTATTACTTGCACAACCAGCTCAACGACCGTAACGGGTGTGGGAACTGATTTTGACAACAAGCTAGTAGGTACTCAAATTCGCAATACATCAGGCGTTTTGATTGGAACGGTTTTAAGTGTTGCTTCAACGACATCATTAACACTAACAGCAAATGCCGCAGTAGCAGTAACAGGCGGTGGCTACTCAACCAAAAATGCAGTTTTATCACGAAGTAATACTTTTACTGGCACAGACTGTTTCAAGTTTAGCGTAGCGGCAGAGACCTCGATAGTTTTAGAAAACATCACAGGTCAATTTCAATTTTTGCAAGGCAACGTAACTGGCACGTTTAAGAATTGCGCTTTTGGTGCAATCAGAAGAAACAATGCTATGGGCTTTAGTCAGCTCGTTGTTGAAGATTGCGCTTTATGCGGCCCTTTCAGTGAGCAAAGCGGTCAATGTATTTTTGCCATGTCAGGCTCCAGTTCAAGTTTTGTAAGTAGCATTAACAAGTTTACAATCGGTGGTTTCACAGACACTCTTTTTGGTGGTAATGGAGCAAGTTTATTTGTAACAAACGGCACTATTGAAAATGTAATTTCGTTTCACTCAAGCCCAGGAGAAACTTCAAATCTATCTTTAGGCGGTACAAACGCAACTATAAAAAATTGCTATCTTTCGAGAGCCTCCGATGGAAGTAATGTTAATACTCCTATAGTGCGGTTTGGCGGTTCAAATATCTTGGTGCAAAACATTGATTTTAGTACAAGCAATCGTGCAGGTTTGACAGTAGGGCAAATTGCAACAATAAATGCTAGTGGCGTTTATGACAATTTCCGAATGGTAAATGGCAAGGGAAGCACTGGTACTGCATCTTTTAACATTGGTGGCGGAATATCGGTAGTTTGTAGAAACTGGGGAAGTCCAGGTAGCAGACAAGATTTTGGAGGCAACCATAATTTTTCTGGTGGAACTGCAACCGAATTTTTCCTGTCAAAAATTTATATTGTGGCTGGAACTGCTGGTTTCGATATCAACCTAAGTGCAAATTTTAGATATTATAGCGAAGTAGATACAAGTAGCACAAGTACAACTCCGCTTGTAGCTTTTGGCGTAGCAGATAGAGAACAACGAAGAGTTTACAATATCGCAGGCAGTGTTACTAATGGCGTAAGCGTTGGTACTCACGGCTACGAGTATGTAAATTCGGTAACAACTCCGACAGAAATCCAGCTTGCATTTTACTTCAATCGCTACAGTTCTTTCCAGCGTTCAAGGCTTAGAATTACTCCAGGCCCAGGCTTAGTCTTCCCAGATTTAAGTGTTGCAAGGTCTTTTCTAGAAGTATCGGGTAGATTCGTTACAAATGAAACACTGCATTATATCAAGGGCATTACTGGCTTTGTTAATGCCGCTCCAACTTTCCCATTTTCTCCAGTAGGTTCAATAACTTACGAATATGACTTAGACAGAGGCACTGGCTTTACTGGCACTTACAAATCTTTGACAGGTGCAAATCTTTCAGCAGAAACAAACATCAGCCCTACGGGTTTACGAATCAAGATTAAAGCAACTGCCAGCAGCACCGCAAACGATACGGCCACAGGTTCGGTAGCTTTTAGAGCAACTACAAACTCAACTGCTTTTTATAACAATCAGTATGGCGATAAGATTGTAGAACACACGATTTCAGGAATACAGCCTGGTTCCGTAGCCTATATGTTTAGAACTGATACAGGTGCTTTACTTTCAAAAACTCGTGAAGTAGTAACTGGCACTTTATCTTTAAATCCCGAATGGATTTCAAATATTCCAGTAGCATTTAGATTGCGAGACCAAGGGTACGATACCATTGAAAACTCTTTTACAATGACGGCATTTGGATTTAATACTCCAGTAACGCAAATACCAAATATTATTAGCACAGCAGTCCCAGGTGCTTGGGGAATTACTGTAACCAATCATGGAGCAAGTCCTGTCACTTGGAATAGTAAGCAGTGGTCAATTACAATTACTTCAACTGGCGGACAAACGGCAGCAGAGATAACGCAGTTTATTCACTACTGGCTAAATCAAGACGCTGGAACTTTTGATTCATCGCTTCCAAATGCAGCTTTCCATGATTTAATAATTCCATCAGGAACAGATTTTGAAACAGCAAGAGGAACAGTTTATGGCTCTGCTGGAGCGGCTTTAAAAGGCGTTAGGGTAGTAGATGGTTCTGGTAATGAAATCCCTGGTTTTGCCCGTATGCAAGCAGATGACGGGACTTACTACGTTAGTCCAACAGTAGCAACTATTGCAGTTAGTAATTTAGTATCAGGCGATAGAGTTCTTGTAGCCCGTGATAATGGCTCTGGTGCAATTCTAAAAGATGAATACACACCAGTCGCAGCTTCAACAGGTGCTACTTCAATCCAGGTCGTAGAGAGCATTAAGACCGATACACCTACTAGCGGTGTGATTCGTATCAAAAATGAAAGATATACTTACTCAGGTTACAACACTGGTACTAAAACTTTTAGTGGTTTATCACCTGCTTTAACCCAAAACATTGTAGCTGGTGATGATGTGTTTGTTCCGTTTATAGACAAAGCTACGACTACTACAAGTGAGTCAGTAACATTTTTATATAGCTCTACGTTTGGTGTTACAGTAGATGTCCGTAATGGTTCTGCTACTCCAATTATTCCTTTTAGAACTACTGCAAGTGTTACCAGCACTGGAGCTTCAATCAATACAATAAGGACGGCTGATATTTAATGAGTTACTATGTTGCACCATTTACATTTCAATTTGGCACTACTCTGATAGAGGTAGACTCTGGGGTAACAGATGTCGATTGTAGTGCATTATATGATGCAATTAAATTAGCACAAGCAAGTGAGGAAGGAATAATTTATGATCGAATCGGAAGCGGAACTGGACTTAATACTCTCGGGCCAGGCGTTCAGACAGGTCTCACCGTCGAACTATTGGGGAACTGGCAACTTAAATTCCCAACAGGTAATTATATTGCCCGGGTTGCAGGCGGAAATCTTATCGGAGGCCCTTCAGATGATCCAATCGCTTACTCAGCAGGAGTCCAAGCCCTCTTGATTCAATCTGCTAATAGTACAGTAGTAGCAACTGGTGGTAGTGCTTTGACAAGTCAAGAGCATGACTTACTAGTCAAGGCTGCTAAGAACGCTACCTTAGCTGCACAGTTATCCGCTTAATGTGTATAATATAAGTAAGTATGTTTATTGAAGAAAAGAATAGTAAGTTTATCACATCATTTACCTGTAAAGATAACAGGTTAGAGATTAAACTAGAAAACGGTGAGATATTTACTTGCACTGTATCAACAGCAGATAGGTTTTCTATTGAAGATGGGTATTTAAATGTATTTTACGCAGATGGTCGCAAGTTAAACCTAGGTAAAATCACAGGAGAAGATGGTAAAGATGGCAATGATGGTAAAGACGGTAAGGACGGAAAGCCTGGTCCACAGGGTATTCAAGGAGAACAGGGACCAACAGGACCGCAAGGGCCAGAAGGACCGCAAGGACCAAGAGGACCTAAGGGTTCAGAAGGACCACAAGGACCAGAAGGACCACAGGGACCAGAGGGACCACAGGGATTTTTGGGTCCGACAGGACCACAAGGACCGCAAGGACCACAAGGAGAGCAAGGATCAGCAGGACCAAAAGGGGCTAAAGGTGATCCTGGAGAAGACGGTAAAGATGGTAAAGATGGGAAAGACGCTTCTTTCTCAGATTGGCTTGAACTAGTCGATATCAAAGGCGTTACCAATCAAGAAACTAGCAGTAGTGAAATATGCTTTATCCCTATCACTTCTATTGCTAATGTAACCGTAAAACTCTTAGCACTTGGCTCAAGTGGCAATACTTGGTTTACTGGTGAGCGTGCGGCTACTTTCGTTAAGATTGGAGATCGTATTGAAAAGATTTACGAAGATATTATCAAAGAGCCTACTAGGGCTAGTGATGCAGTTTTAAGACTTCAGTTATTACCAAAAGGTAATGGCTGCTCTATAACAGTTACAGGTACAACTACTGAAGAGATAGTCTGGAAGGGTGTTGTAAGCGTTGGTAAGATATAATTATGAAAGACTTGGAATCAGAAGTTAGAGACCTAGATAGACGTATGACCCACGTAGAAGCAATCGTGAATAATATTCAATCGTCAATCAACGAAATCAAAGCATCACTTACCAAGGTTACAGAATCACAGCAAGCACTAGAGCTTAAACTAGCTTGGGCAGCAGGAGCGATAGCAGTCGCAGTTATCATTTGCCAGTTTGTTATTCAGGGTATTTTTGCCTTCATAGACTAATGATTATTCCTAAGACTAGAACTAGAAACTTTAATCTTCATGAGATAATTCATAGGCTTGATAAATTTGACTTAAATCAAATCGGCATTGCTTATATCGCAATGGGTTATATGCAAAGGCTTAGAGATGAACTTTCTGAACATTTCAAAAAAGATATTCCGCTTAAGATCACAAGTGGTTTTAGAAATTTAGAATACAACCGTTCGATCGGTTCTAAAGATACTAGCTTTCATGTTTGGAGATACAAAGACGGTGAAGCACTCTGGGCGATTGACTTTGAGCCTACGACTATTAGTCCAATTTTTGTGTATGAATACCTAGCGCAATCACCTACTTTCAAAGGTGAGCTATATCTGCACCAGACAAAAGATTTTATTCATATCGCACCAAATGGTACTGTGAATAAGAAACCGTGGATACAACAATAAAAGGATAAATTATGAAAGCTAAAAAAGGTAAGTCTTGCAGTGGAAAAAAACACGAGAAAATGGAAGGCAAAAAAGAACAATTAAAAGAATACGGTAAGATCAAAAAGAAAAAATAGTGCTATAATAGATTGTACAACCAACCTTCTTTAACCCTCAGAATCTTCTGGGGGTTTTTTTTACCATCTCGGTCCAAATCTTTTAACAGCAAATGTCATGCGCCAGCGTTTCAAGAAACCTACTCCAGGTGAATCTTTGAGCATTTGTCCAAATACTTTATGTACTAGCTTATATGGTCTAGATTTAGTCTCGCAATATACGTCATGAATAATAGCAGCTTCAATCGTATCAGGCGATAGCGGGTGTCCTATTGTGATCCAGAATGGCCTAGGGATACTAGCTCCATCTGTAACAGTTCCTGCGGGGGCAAGCCAAAGCCTGCCATCATTATCAACATACCGCAATTCAGTTAAAGTCCTTACCTTGCCACGGAGTTCATCAGGCCACTCAGTCTGCACAGGTTTACCAATCCATTCGCCCATACCCTATTATAAGTAATCTTCGGTAAATGTGTTATCGTTTATAAGAGCAATTCTTAGCTTTTGTAACCCTGCGAGTAATATCTGATGTACTCGCTGCCTGCTGATCTTCTGATGCAGATTGGTCTGAAAGTAATGGCATATCTGGGTATAGGTCATGTGCTCACCAGTTAAAAAGCCATAGCGGAGCTGGAATATCAGCTTGTTATGGTCATTAAATTTTTCTAACTCATCTCTCAGGATGGTATTCAAAACTTGCATACTAATACTACTATCATCATCTTTCTGTTTGCTGCATAGCTGTATGTTGTCATAGTCGCTATTGCTTAGTATTGCTACTAAAGCACCACCTTCTTCATTGACTTCTAGGTCAAGTGTACCCACGTGGTTATGGTTACTATAAAATTCTTCTAGTCGTTTCTTAGCCTTGCTTACGGGGATCTCTAGGTATGCAGCTAGTTCTTCAACAGTAGGCTCCCGATTGAATTCTTTGGTTAGCTTTTTCAAAATTGTTCTAGTGTTAATGATTTTCTCTTGGTAGTGTACTGGAGTGCGGATCATACTTCCTTTGTCAATGATAGCCCTACGAATATGCTGGCTGATCCAAATGACTGCATAGGTAGATAGCGCAGTGTTGAATTTGAAATCATACTTCTCGATAGCTTTGTTTAAACCAAATATCCCTTCTTGGAATAGATCTTCGATTGGTAGCGGACTGCGCTGAAACTTAATCGCTACGCCCATCACAAGCCTTAGGTTATGATTGATAAGTTTATCTTTTGCCTTTTGATTTTTTTCAACGTGGTATTGTTTTAGTAATTCTTTCTGTTCTTCGATTGTTAAGATTGGATATTTATTGATATTAAGCATTAGATTAGATAAATCTTCTGCTTGCCTAGCATCCATTTGATAATTTTTCGTATCAATGAAGAAGCTCATTTTGCCAACTGTACCCCAGTATTGCGCATTTTTTCTCTTATTTCATCATAAATAGCCCAGCCAATAATGCACTTAGCACCGATTACATAAAGAGAAAACACAGGGTTTCTCGTCATGAATCCAATATAAGCGGACAATGGGTTCATAATTTTAATTCTAAACGATATTTGTCATCTATGTCCATTACGACCTTTGAAATGCCATATTTATATTTACCTACGTTATAAAGCTCATCAGGGAAATGTCTTTGCAAAGCGTTATGGATTTCTGATTTGCGACCTAAGAATTTAATATAGTAATTTAAGTTAGGCAGTTCAATACCATAAACATCAATCCCTTCTCTGTCCGACTTTAATGGTACTGCTGTCTTTCTCTTGTACATTGGCGTTGATCTCCGTTTCTATAATCCCCAGGTAATATAATGCAAACTCATCACTCTTTAGATATTTCTTTAATACGTTGAGAGCGTCTTGAGTCGCATTGAATTTTTGTTCCATTTTGTTGTTCATATCTCCTTTTATAATGGTAAATTGCGCCTATTGATGTATTCAGCAGGTTTGCTACCTTGTGAACACATTTTAATTCTAATAGATATTTGATAACGGTTTCCATTAGTCTAACTCTTTTATATTTTTATTTATATGCCTTAGGTCTTGTTTTGTAAAGTAAAGTTTATCAGTGCTTAAATTTGGCGCACAAAGATTTCTAGCTCCTGTATGTTCAGCTCCATCTGTAACAGCATGGCAGAACACTTCATGCGCTGTAGCGTTCAAGAGCGCATTGACTTTGTTATAACCCATGTAATAGCCTAGACAATCATTATTAATGACTAATTGTTTTAGCGGTAGCATTTTATATTCGTTGTTATAAAAGTATCCAGAAGTGTAATTGAAACATCTAGGGAAGTCATCTGTCAGTATGATACTGATACCACCAGTCTTTTCGATTGTGGTAACGTAATTGAACTTGACGGTCGTTCCTACTTTGGCAAACTTGTTTGCTATTGTATCTAGATGTCTCTTGATAACTTCTACTAGTACATGGTCAAAGTTTGTGAACTTGACATTGTATTCGTAAGCACTAACAGACAGTGTGGTTAGCAGTAATAATAATGTTATTTTTTTAATCATTTTCAATAACCTCTGTAAAACCTTTCTCCGTCCAGTATTCAACAGCTATTTTTTCATATCTAAAGCCTAATACAAATGGTGCTATTAAAAGCCATAAGAATAAAGTCAATGGTGTTGCAAAGAAATCAATTACAAACCATCTAAAAAATGGTGCTGTCATACCTTTGTAAAGTAAATAAAACTTTCCAAAGAAAAACGCCCAGAAGTTAAATCCTGTGTTTATTAATTGCGTTTGTCCGTTATGCTTATTTCTAAATGTTCTATGCGCCATTATATCTCCTCCAATTTTATTGTCCCATTTTTTAACGCTGTTACCACCAAACTTACTCTAGATTTGACTTTGCAATATTTATAAAGCTGATGCAATCTAGACTCGATTGTCCCAGTGCAGACATGATAAGCCT
>Ga0315904_10010383_pt1 | contig 12052 bp, 15 predicted proteins | sample LakEriMetagenome_6_FD_203529 | JGI IMG/M metagenome (GOLD analysis project Ga0315904, IMG submission 203529) | Freshwater fungal communities from buoy surface, Lake Erie, Ohio, United States - Buoy 12 MA120 | ecosystem: Environmental > Aquatic > Freshwater > Lake | place: USA: Lake Erie, Ohio...
GCTCGGGCGGCGGCTCCCAGGCACGGGGCTGCGAAGACTCTGCGGCCTGCTTCTTACGGCTGGGTTTCTTCTTCTTGCCGTCCTCGTCCTGAACGGGAGCGATCTCGAACAGGAGGTCATTTTTCGCCATTGATTGCCCCTTCGATCCACTCTCGGTACTCGCTGATTCGCGTGTGAGCGGACTCTTCGCCTCGCCTCGCCATCGGGCTTCTTCCGGCAACCATCAGGAACGAGTTGATTCCTGCCAGTTCGTTCCCCAGGAACAAGCCGCCGCCTGAGTCTCCGGAGGCGATCAAGAACTCCAGTTCCGTTTTCCGATGCGAGTCCACCGAGCAGATAAGCAAACCTCGCTCTGCTCGGTCGACGACGTTGCTGCCTGCTCGCTTCTGACCGTCGTAGATCACTCCGCCCGTGTCAAACGTGCCTGTGAGGCCGTATCCAGAGATGCTGGCAACTTGCCCAGGCTCGTCTTTTAAGGCATGAAGCGGCGGGTAGAAATCCAGCGAGAACGGACGCTTCGCTTTGCAGACTGCCAAGTCCACTGACTTCTCGTTGGCGAAGTCAGGGTGAGTCGCAACAGACTCGATGTCGTGCCTCTCGCCGTTGTCGCACAGGACGAAATGCTCCTCGCAGCCGTCGACGACATGGGCGGCTGTCACGACACACCTCGGCGAGACAATTACGCAACTCGCCGACTGCTCGACGCCTGTCTTGGCGTTGCGGCAGACGATTCTGGCGACGCACTTGAACTTGTCGCCGTACTCGCGGTGCTTGGCGTCGTCTTTGCGAGGGTCGATCGTGCCAGCAAGGGCCACGATGGCAATCGCGATAAACGGCACGGCAGCCAGCCCTCGGCGTGGATGACTCATAGCGGCAACTCCATTCGGTGGCGATACCCGTCGTCGACGAGCATGAAGTCCTGCTTGGCCCTCGTGACCGCCACGTAGGCGACCCGGCACTCTTCGTCGTGCAGTTCCGGCAGGGCATTTCTCGCCCTCTCGACGCTCGGACTCGTGATCGACGACAAGATCACCGTGTCGGCTTCGAGGCCCTTGGCTCCGTGGATCGTCGAAAGACGGATCGGCGGGTTCGTTGCGATCTCTTCGCCGTAGCGAGTTGCCGTATCCAGCCAAAGCCGGGCACGGTCTGCTGCCTTGGCCTCGATCGCCAGATGCCAGCGACCTTCGGCAATGAGACCAGCCAGGGCTGGGGTCACGCCGATGAGTTCGTAGTCCTCCGCCACGGGGCGAATGAGGTCAACGTGCGACATCTTTCCAGACTTCCATGCCGTCTTTGTTCCCCGAACGAGCAGTTCTCCGAAATCTCCGCTCTTCACGGCGATCGCCTGGACAGCGTTTGCCCAGTCGTCGCCGGAGATCGTGCGGCCGTTCTGAAGGCCCCACAGGGCTGCGTATCCAGACAACGTAGACGAGCCGGACGTCTTGTCGATCCAGAGGTACGGAAGATTTTTGGCCTTCAAGATCAACTCGTACTCTTCGAGAGCGAACGCGCATCGGCCCAGGATAAGAGCCGAAGTGTTGGCAGACAGACGAGAGAGTGCCTCTTCGGCACTCCCCACGCGAGACACGGTTCCGTCGTGGCCTGCGTGCTGGATTTTGCGATCCCGATATCCCTTCGTCATCTGACGCAGGCAAGCCTCGCCGAGATCAAGCACTCGTCGCGGGCAACGGTAACTCCGCTGCATCGTCGACTCTTGTGCCTCCCAGGACATGAAGTGCGTGTAGTCCCCACCCGCGAAACTGTGGATCGAGTTTCCAGTCACCACGCCGCCTTGGGTGACGTACGTGTGGTTCTGATGGACGTTCATGCTCCAAACTCGCGTTGCCTTGCCTGGGGGCAGTCTCCTGCACGAGACGATATCGACCCACTCGCACTTCTTTTTCTCGCCCATCTTGGGCACGCGATGGATGCCGGGAATCAAGTTCGCGGCGTGAATGAGCCTGCTCGCCATTGGCCCATTCTTGCATCGGTCGGCCTTTCGGCACATTGGATGCTCGGGCGACAGGCAGTGCCCACGAAGACACTCTAATCCGTTTTTCGTCAGGTCTCCGAGCGAGTTGAAAACTTGCTCGATGTACCCCTCGTCGAGGTTTGTCCTGACTCCGCACGGCGGACGAAACGTGACCTGCGGAATCCCGTATCGGCACGAGACGATTTGCTCGTAGCAACGAGCGTCGCGGTCAGTGTCGAAAATCTTGAGAATCCACGCCGCGCCGGCCGCCTCTTGGTTCATCCGCATCTTGAGGCGGAACGATCCGTTCTTTTCGCTTGGTTTGCCAGCAAAGACCTGAACAGTCCCGACCCTCCACCGGCTGCCTTTCGCCATGAGGTACGTGGCGTAAGTGCCCTTTCGGCCTCGGGTGCGGGCCACCCACTTGTGGTTGTCCGTGCAGACGTGCTTCGTCCCGTCCGCAAGCGTGATCTCAATGAGGCTTGATGAATCGACTTCCCTGCTGGCAATCTCAAACTCAGAGCCGCTGCCGGGAAAGCGACTCTCCCTTCTGTTAAACGTGACGAGCCTGTCCACTGCTGGGTCGAGGTCTTCGATGTTCTTGTACCCAGACAACGTCAGGACAGGAGTACCGGCTGGCTGGCACTGGTACGGGTCACCACAAATCCAGATTCGCTCGATGGTCGGACTGGCAGCGAGTCTCTTGCAGACCATGTCGACGAGAGTCGACGAGTCTTGAGCCTCGTCGATCGCCAAGACTCGGAGACCCTCTGGGACTTCCCCCTCGGGCTCGACCCTGTACGGCCCGTCGACGGTGTATCGGACACCGGCGAACTTGGCGATCACGTCCGTGAAGTCCAGCCTTCCCTGGGCTCGCTTGGCTTTCTCGTACTTCTCGATCGTGCGGCGGGCTTCGGAGATGGACGGCGTCTGCTCGCCGCACAGTTCCCATCGACTCAGGATCGCTGCGACGCTCGTCATCTTGCTCCGGGCGAGTTCCCAGGCTTTGAGGGCCTGCGGGATCGACTGGTCGCCTCCCTCGCCAGCGATGTACTGCCGCTCGCCTCGGCCGTCGATGCGGGTGCTGATCACGCCGCCGACGGAATCCGAGACGAACTTGTCGCCGTCCTTGCCCTGGATCAACTGGCCCTCCTCGACGCCTGCCTGCTTGTAGGCGATCGCGTGCGCCGTCTTGAACCAACCGTGTCCAGTCTGGGCGTCGACGTCGACGCCCCACTCTCCAGCGGCCCGCCCAGCGATCTCGGCCCTTCCCGCCCGTGTAAACGTGCAGAAGCCGATCTCGTGGACGCCCAGGCCCAGTTCTCGCCGGGCCGCAGACAGCCTGTCGAGAATCAGCCTTGTCTTTCCTGTGCCAGCCCCGCCAATCGCCCGTTCTACGTATGCCATCTGCCTTCCCCTCCTTGGTTTTAGACCTGAGACCTGAAAAATCTCTCTCAAGTCTCTCTATAAGTAGAAATCTAAACCCTTATCAAATAACGACTTACTCCCGTTTCTGACTTGTAGACTTGTGTTTTTTAATTTGAAGTACTTATTTTTTTTCCTATATAGAGCCGGAAAGACGTTCGAGCGCGGTGATGTGCCGGTCGCGGAGAATGAACCAACGGGACGACCCTCCGTCGAAACGCTTCGTCTGGCTCTCAAAATTGCGTTCTGAGACCGCTTCGAGGATCATGGCCTTCAGGATGGTGCAGACCTTCTTGCGGGGCTGTGGGAGGCCCCTCTTTCGCCACGCGGCGTACACCGTCTCATTCCATTTCAGCCAGAGCCCCCATGTACCGTCTTTGTCCTGAATCCACTTCGGCAGGCCGGAGTGGTTGGGGAGACGCTCGCTCTCGCTTTCGCTTCCCTCGGTCTTCGAGAAGCCAAACGTGAGGTACGAGTGCAGGATCGAGGCGTAGTTCACGCTCTCGTTGGCCTCGATCGATGGAATCTCGTGATCCGCGTCGTCGAAGAGTTTGCACTTCAGGCCGCGAATCGACCGCCAGCCGCCTTCCTCGTTTCGGAAGTTCTCGCCGTCCCAGATTTTGGTCCAGCGGGCAGGGTTCGGATCGAGAACGTCGACGCTCTTGGTCGCTGACAGAATCGCCTCGGCGACGTCGCGAGACCTCGTGATCTCCCCGGCGTCGAGAAGTACCGTCACGCTCCGCTTTGGGTCTTTCGGAGACGGGACATGGAGTTTGTACTCTGCCGGATCGCTCTCGACGATGGTCAGCCGCCACGATCCTGGCTCCCAGCACCCCTCATCAGCGTTCCAGGCGAGCCCGTACCGCTCGAACGGCTTCGCGGCCTTTCGCTCGACTTGCTTCTGCTGGTAGTGGAGAAACTGGTCTTTGGCGATCTTCACGACCTCGCTTTGAGACTTGGGGGGAGTGCAATAACGAATGTTCACTCCCTCCATGATCTCGGCGACCATCTTGAGGTTGGCTGACGTGTAGTCGCCAACTCGCTGCGACAGCCAACTCGCTGCGCCGACGAGAAAAGCATGCCGACCTCCCTCTTTGACAGACTCGCCGTTAATGATGGTCTCGCGAGCCTGCGCGACGGCCCCCGACCCTCGCCGTTTCGACGAGTCGAGGATCGCGGCCAGGAATGCGTCTGGCAGAATTGCCGGATCGCAGTCCTCGGGAGACTTGCCAGGAAGCCACTTGTACTGGACTCCAGACTTATGCCACGACGGCGGGATCACCGACTGACTGGCAGCGTCTCCGCCACCGATGCGGACTTCGAGCCCGCCGACTTTGACCACGCCAGCGTCGGGAAGTCCGGGCGAGTACTGGAAAATCCGGTGTTCGCCTCTCCCGCTCGTGTAGGTCGGCGTGTCGATCGCGTGCAGGCCGTACTCTTTGAGGACGATCTCGGCCTCTGGAGAGTCGAACTCGACGTCGATCACGCCCGACGATGCCCCGAGACGGACTCCGAAGTTCGATCGAGTGTGTTCCTCGACGTCTTCGAGCCATGTCCAGATTTGAGACTCGTCGTCTGTGGCTCGCTCCGGCCACCCAGCACCACCGTGCGGGTGCTTCCCAGGCGTCGGGCAGTCGTGCCTGCCGCACGTGCAGGCTAGGTTGTCCTTGACTCCCCAGAGCCTGACGATCTTCCAACCCTTGGAAGCCAAGGCGGCGACTTCCTGAAACATACGATCGGCGTTGTAGTCCACGATGCGATCCTCCGTGAATGAAGTGGGTGAGATGAAGAGACGAAAAAGCGGCGCCCCTCGCCGTGTCGCAGCAGACGAAGCACGGCGAGGGGCTTGCAGGGGAAAGGAGAAAAACCCTGCTGCCGCAGATCAGAACGGCACGGAGTCAGCGTCGACCGTCGACTCGCTGCTCGACCGAGACCGAGACACGCGATCTTCGATCGGCGGGCACACGATGTTGGTCATCGTGTCCGTGAACCGAGACTTCGCGAGCAGTCCGGTCTGCTCGTCGACCGACCCGACGGTCTTCGTGACGAGAACCGCGTAGTCGGCCCGCTGGCCCTTCCGCTTCTCAAGAGTCAGTTCCACGATCGAACGGAAGTGAAACAAACCCTCTGCCGTGATGCCTCGCAGGAGATCGTCGACGGCACGCAGGCTCGTCGACGGCACTCGCACGAACACCGGCTGGTTGTCCTCCTCGCGGAGAACACCAAGGACGCGGCTCGACTTCGCGCGAGGCGGCTTCGAGCCAGGACCGCTACCTTCCCACTGGAAGTAGCGAATCTTCCGGCAGTCATACGTGCCGTCGTCACGCTTCGCCGCCTCGATGTGGTTGGCATCGAGGTCGCCGTAGTCGCTGCCCACCTTGTAGGCAGTGACTCCGTCCGCCGAGAGCATCAGCGGCCTGCTTCCTGGGGTCGAGTCCTTGTGCGGCCACAGGATATGCTCCGGACGGGTCACGACCACGAGCAAGCCCGCGATCGCCTTCTCGCTGAACTCGGCACCAGCCTTGTTCGACCACGACCATCGAGTCGCGCCGCCGGTTGGGATTTTCACCCAGGTCAGGTCGCTGCTGCGAAGAGCCGCGCCGCCCAGGTTGGCTTCGAGAAGAGCCGCCGCAGAGTTGCCCTCTTCGAGGGCACGGAAAGAACCAACAACCGCCAAATCGTTGCTCATGTTTGAGCCTCCTTGTGGGAATCGTATCCAGACAAACTAAAACACCAACTCTTGCACGGAGTGATAAGAAGCGGGCACGTACAGGCCCGTCTCTCGTCGAGTGCGAACCGCGTCCAGGGTTCGCTTGATCTCGTCAGCGGCGCGTGCCAGGACGTCGCCTGGGAGAGTCACGACCCTGACGTTGAACGGCGCGAACGTCTGCACGACGATGAACTTGAAGTCGAACGGCTCGAAGCCAGCCATGCGGCTAGCGTCGGCGTACCAGACTGCCTGCCAGTCGTAGCCAAACCGACGGAACGAGTACTTCAAGTCTCGCCACTCGCTGCTCGTAGTCTTGAGGTCGAACCACTCCCGCTTCGTGACTCCGTCAGCGCGGGCCTTGCGTGCGTGACCGTCTTCGTCGGTCCAGAACACGCTGTACTGCGAGTGCGTCGCCGCCTCGACGAGAGACCGAGCCGCGTCATGCTCGCGGATCGAGGCGATGATGTCCCTGACTTTCGCGAAGTCCACTGCGTTGCATTCGCAGAACCCGTAGGGCAGGGTGGCTTTCCACTCTTGATACGCCTTGCCGCGACGGGAGCCGTCTGACGCCAGGACTCCTTCCGGCGGAACGGCGATCTGCGACCGCCAGTCCACGCCGCGAATCTCCGCACCGCACGCGACGTCGACGAGAGTGCCGAATCCCGTGGCTGCGTTGCCGCCGAAGAGAGTTCCGCCCTGCTCGGCGTATTGCTGGGCTCGACCACCCTCGTTCTCGTCGGCGTACCTGTGGGCCGTCGAACGACTGATGTGGTTCTTCTCGCCGTGGTAGACCTCGTTCGGCATGTCCATGTCGATGAACGGGCCGTTTTTCGTGTCGATAGAAAGCGTGTCCGTACTAATAGTCATGCAAGCACCCTCCTTGTGAGCCGAGAGTAAACCGCCTCGGCGACGTCCTTCTTCTCCTGCAATGCCCGGTAGATCGACTCGTCAACCGTACCTTCGGCGACGAGGTGATAAAACCGGCATGGCCTCGTTTGTCCTGGCCGTCGAATCCTCGCCAGCGACTGCTCGAAGTCTCCGAGCGAGTGCGAGAGCGAGTAGTACAGGCAATAGCACGCCCTCGTCATGTCGACGCCGACGCCGCCAGCCTGCTGCTGCACGACCAGTGCAGTTGTATCGCCACGCTGCCATTGGTCAAGCGATTTTTCTCGGCCCGAAAGTTCCGACGATGTTCTGCCAAGTTCGCGGAGAACATCGCGGCACGTGTCGAGGTCCGAGATAAACTTGCAGAAGATCACGACGGGCTCGTTCGCGGGCAGGCACTCCAGCCACTCGCGCAGCGCGTCTCGCTTGGGGTTCTTTGCAGAGACTGGCACGAGCAGTCCTTCGCTTGTCATGGCGAAGCCCGACGTCGCCTGCTGGAGTTTGCCGACGACGACAAGTTTGTTTGCCGCCGTGACCGTCTCGCCCGTTTCGAGGGTGGCGACCATGTCGTCCTCGATAGACTCGTAGTATTTTTTCGCATCAGGGGGCAGCGTGACGGTGATGTCCGTGTGAATCGAGTCTGGCAAGGTCAAGACTTGATCGGCCGTAACTCTGTAGACATGCGGGTCAAGTCTCTTGCTCAGGGCCTGGATAGCCTCGGGCTTGAAGTCAATCACCCAGGCCGGGTGCCTGGGGTGCGTGTTCGCGATTCGCGAACGAAAAGCCGTGTACGAGCCGCCGAGAACCTCGGGGTCCAAGAATCGAAACTGAGCCCACCAGTCCAGGGGCGAGTTGGGGCACGGTGTTCCGGACATGCAGATTCGCTTGGCAGACTTGTGCTTGGCCGCAAGTTTCGCCAGCCACCGGGACCGCTTCCCAGACGGGCTCTTCACGAGGTGGGATTCGTCTAGAACGATGGCGTCCCACTGGACTTTCTCGATCTGCTTGCCGAGTTCGCCACGCCAGACTCCGTCGTAGTTGGCGATCACGACGAACCGATTGTCGCGGCTCGCCGTCTTTGCGACGGCCGCAGCCCGCGACTTCGACGAGCCGCTAACAACGAGGCACGTCTCGCGATTCGAGTCCCACAGGCCGACTTGCTTAATCCAGGCTGGCCCGACGGCGATCGGGCAGCACACCAGCACTCGCTGGCATGCACGCAGTGCCATTAGGCACGCGCCGGTCTTGCCGGTGCCCATATCGCCGTTGAGAAACGCCGCGCTCCGTCTTGCGATCCAGTCAGCCTCGTCGACCTGATGCGGCCATGCTTCAGGGGGCATCGTCTTCTTCCTCCCAGTAGGTTTCGATGCTCAGTTCCTCATGCTCGCATCGAATGAAGTCCTTGTCGGCCCCAATCGCGGCGTAGCACTCAGCCGCGTCTTGCCACGAGGCTACAGCCATCACGCCGAGACCGGCCCTGCGGTAGTGTTTGGCAGACCGCTCGTACTTCAGAGCCGCTCGTCGATACTGACGGCAGTGCTGTGGCGTGAGGGGCTCGCCGAGACCCTCGATCTCGTCGGCGGCAGCCGCGATGCAGCGGTCTGCCGTCTCGATCCACATTTGCCGATTCTTGGCGAACGGCCAGGAGAACTTGCCCTTTTCCATGCTAGTTCGCCTCCGGTTCTACGAGGTACAGATGCCGAGCAGCGGCTCGCCAGTCGATGCCGTCGAAAGCCTTCACGATTATTTCGTGAGCGAAGTTTGGAGCCCTGACCTTCATCATCGAGAGCAAGCACGACGCCTCGATAGACTTGGCGAGGAACTCCTCGCGGTCCTTCGCTGTCATGCCCTCTTCTTTGGCCCGTTCGAGGAACTTCTCCGCTTGCTTGGTGAACTCTTCTTGCTTGCGGAACTCGTCGACGATGATCTGAGTGTTCTGGTTGAGCATTCTGAGCGTCCTTTCTTCTTCCGTTTCTTTCCGAGAATCTTGTAGGGCCTCGGAACCAACCCTGCGAGGCTCTTCCGTCGCCCCGCGATATGGAGAACTGCGTACTGACCGTCTCGATCCAGAGCGTTGATCCATTCGCACGCCCCCCGCTTCGTATGCGAGTGAAACGTGTACGGGCCCTTAGCCTTCATCGCGACTTTCTCGCCGTTTGGGCCTTTCCAGTACGGCCCGCCCGACGCCCGAAACGTATCGCCGCGAGCCAGTTCCACTCGCTCGCTGACGCGATACGTTTCGGAGACGACAACATTCATGCGGCCTGCTCCTTGATCTGGATGTAGAGATATTCCGGCGCTTTCGCGAAGTACTTGAAGAGCGCCGGGCAGAGCCATCCATGGACTCCACCCAGGTCATCGCACGCATACCAGTTGCCGCCGTACTCCGGCCCGACGAGCCGGAACGACGTCTGATGTCCTGGGAACTTCTCGTCCGAGAACACCAGCGTGAACTTCTCCGAGCAGCCTGGAATCTGCGACGCCAGAGTGCCCAGCACCGAATCAGCACCGGCGACGAACGGTTCCTTGACGAGCCCCACGGCGGGGTCGTCGAACACGAGCGAGCCGTTGTCCCAGTACGGGTGAATCACGCGAATCGAGTTCTTCATTCGTCTTCTCCTTGTGCTTGAAGAGCCTCCTCGAACACTTGCTCCGCCTTGTCGGCGTACCACTCGGCCACCTTCTGCTCGATGTAGCAGTAAATGGCCGTCATGCCATGGTTCTCGCGAGGATTCGTCCCGATGCCGACGTTCTCGTACGCCTCCTCCAAGTCTCGTCCATGCAGATACCACGTGGCGTCGATCTCAGCCGTGTGTATTGGCACGGCCGAGTCGATGATCGCGTGGACGTCCCCTGAATAGTCGAGGTCGTTGTGCAAGCACGGCAGATCGTCGGGCGAGTTGCGACGAACGTAAGACTTGAGCAAGTCTTGAACTTCGCTGATCGCCGCGTCGACTCGTTCTTGCAGGCTGTCTTCGATTTCGATGGTGATCTTGGTCATGGTCATGCCTCCTTTTCTTAGTTAGATGAAACTCTTTCGCGAATCGCTCTGTCTGCGATATCAACGCCCGCTGTTGCGAAAATCGCGAGCGACAGAGCGGCAAAGTCTTGCGGTGTTCCGCCGTTTGCTCTTGCGATTGTCAGCGTTTTAATGCACTCGGATTGGATTTCCTTCTTGGTTGACTCGAACAGGGCATGGACAGAATCCACGAAGCGGGCTGCACTCTCTCCTTGGTAGCCCCTCGCCTTGAGTCGATGCACCGCTGACGTCATCAGAAGGCGAAGCAACTGATCTCCGTCGATGTTGTAGGCGTAGTAATCCATAGATTCCTTTCTTGGGATTCAAGCAGGCCACACGTACGGAAGATCAGACGGCTCGGACCATCCGAACCGCGAGTAATGCTCCGGCAGTTTCCGGAGAAGGTTGCTGCGATGGCTGGCGTGGAAGTCGGGCCTGCCCAGCCAGTCAGGAAGACCAGAGACGCTGCTCGGTGCGATGTCGCTATACGTGAGCCGAATCCACTCGCTGGCGTCGATGAACTGCTGCGTTAGCGTGTCCGTAAAACCACGGGCGCACCACTCGTCGCACACAGCGATCGCGTAGTGAGCCAGGGCTCGCTCGAAGCCGTACCACGCCTTGACGGCGGGGTGGTTCTTCCAGCGGCTGGCCGGATTGCCCTCGTGCTGCCCGACGGGAACACCGAGAGCGATCAGAATCTGCTTGGCTTCGACTCGCTGCTTCCCCAGGCGACGATTGTCGAGGACGCGAGCCGATTCGCGGAACGATGGTAAAGGTAAAAACGTCTGCATCTGCTTCTCCTTGCGTGCGTATCCAGACAACTCAATCGTGCGAACTATTGCAGTCGCCAGCAGTTCCGTCAATGGGATATTTGGCGTATGACAGAATCTTCCAAGCCTCGCTGGCAAGTCTCTCGTTTCGTTCGTGCATCTTCTGCCGTGTGTACGCGAAGCCGCTGTACTTGCCGCACTCGTCGCATCGCTCGACGCTCGCCTTTGCGTTGGCCGCAAGTTTGCGAGTCTTGAGTACGTACTGCCCAAGAGCCGTGCCGATGATTTCTGCATGCTCTGGCGTGAGCGAGAGCGTGATGGTTTCTGGCGTGTTCATGTCTCTTGCTTTCTTCACAGGGTCGCGATCGTGCGAGTCTTGATGTCTCTGACTTGCTGCACGAGTTTCTCTGCGTGCAGACGAATCCGACTCTCGATCGCCGCCACTGCTTCTTCTTGCGTCCGGTGCGCCGACTCAGCCGAACACAGTTCGCGAGTTGGACCGTACGAGAACCGAACGACGTTCTCTTCTGGGAGTAGGACCGTTGCCCTGCTCAGGTACGGCTGCGAGCCGGAAAAGTCGAAATACACTCCAGCGACGATGACCTCGTCGCCTGCCTGAAATCCGTTCATGGGCTTCTCTCCTGCTGTGGTTGGGTGCGAGTGATAGCGTGTCCGTACAAAATCTGTCAAGGGCTCGGTGCCGCTACGTCCGCTCTCCCGCTTGGAGTAGTGCTGCACCCGTTCGCGGGCTGCGGCGAGCGTGAGCGTTTCAGCATGCAGACGTTCCGTGCCTTCAGTGGCACTCCTCCTCCAGATTTCGTAGGCCACGACTCCGTCGTGGCCGCGAGCCTCGCGGATGGTGAATGTCACGTTGCTCATTCTTGGTCTCCACCGTTGATGTTCCGCCCGTTGCGGTCGATGACGTACCACTCTTGGCCCTGGTAGTGCTTCTCGGCGTATGCGTTCGCCGCATCGTCGTCGTCGGCTGCGAAAAACTCCAGCACGTCCCACTCGCCGTTGCTGTCTGCCAGGGCAACTCGATACTGCCGCTCTCCCTCGCTGCCGCAGCACGAACACCGAACGGCCATCCCACGCTGAACATGCGGATCGCTTGCGTCAATCGCAGGCGTGTCGCACTCGACGCAGTCGGGGCAATACGCAGAGCCGTCAAGCCAGTAATAGTCGCTCACGGGTGGTCTCCTTTCTTTCAAGTCTAGGTCAAGTCTGTGACGTCAGATGCTCGATGTCGCGGGCTTGTCGACGCAGTCGAG
>Ga0315904_10010387_pt1 | contig 12048 bp, 12 predicted proteins | sample LakEriMetagenome_6_FD_203529 | JGI IMG/M metagenome (GOLD analysis project Ga0315904, IMG submission 203529) | Freshwater fungal communities from buoy surface, Lake Erie, Ohio, United States - Buoy 12 MA120 | ecosystem: Environmental > Aquatic > Freshwater > Lake | place: USA: Lake Erie, Ohio...
CAGGTTGTGGTGCTAATGATCTTGCACAAACATTGTATGTTATAGATGGATCAAATCCTGAACCATAGCTACTACCATTACACCCAATAGTAGGTGTGTAGATAATAGAGCCTGTAGTATTTGTTACTTGGAAACATTTACATGGTGGTGTACCTGAAGTTGATGGTGTAACAGTATTGGTTGGGGTTGTGGTTATTGTTGGTGTAGGTGTTGGTGTGTTAGTTGGTGTTTGAGAAGGTATTGAAATTTCACAATCAAAACAATTACCAAATCCATTAGCGACAATAACACTATCATCTATTGGGTTAACCGTTTTAGAAACAACTGAATAACAACCACTTTGAGTTAAACCTGTAAAAGTAAAATAAAAAACATCTCCAGGAAAAATAGCTCCAGGACCCAAGTCAACTACCAACATATTGAAATTACTACATCCCGAAATAGTATATGTTGTTACAGTACTCAAATCAGTCTGTGTTGGTGTAGGTGTGAATGTTGGAGTAGTAGTTATTGTAGGTGTAACTGCAGGGGTTATTGTTGTTGTAACAGTATTAGTTGGTGTTGTAGTAGGGGTAGGTGTTTGGGTTTGTGTTGGTAGTGCAGAACAGTTAATTATTTGAGTGATTATCCCATTAATAACTTGGTAAGCAACACTTAAAGAAGGATTCGAAATATTATAGTTAACAAAGTATGTACCTCCAAACCAAGTAAACGAATTTGCCTGTATAGTCAATTGGGCATTCATATAAACAGCATCTCCAACTTGAGGTATTTGGTTTAGGAAATAAACAGTTGTACTGTTAGCCATAAAACATGTTACACCTAAACAGTTTAATGCTTGACATGTTAAATATGGACTGTTGTAAATAATACCAAGACCACTCACACCCCATATAAATAAAGATTGATATGAAACAAATGTCGGTGTTGTTGTTTGAGTCGGTGTGTTTGTTGGTGTCGTTGTAGGTGTTGGAGTATTTGTTGGGGTTTGTGTTTGGGTTGGCGTTGGGGTATTTGTAGGGGTTTGTGTTGAAGTTTTAGTTGGTGTATTTGTTAAAGTTTGGGTTGGCGTTGGGGTCTCAGTTTTAGTTGGGGTGTTTGTGATAGTTACGGTTGGTGTTAAAGTATTTGTTGGTGTTGGTGTAGGTGTTGGAGTTTTTGTTGGTTCTGGTGTTTGGGTCTGAGATAATACAGGAAATGGAGACTGTGTTGGTTCAGGTGTTGGGAATGGAGTTACACAACACACAAAATTCAAATTATAACATGGGTTGTAAGGTAAATCGTTCGCAATAAAACTTTCAACAACATTTATAAACAACGGTTCTCTAATTGGTAAAATCAAAGTACCACTGTCATTTATAAATAAAAACTGACCTTCATATCTTCCTATACGACTAGTGTCTTGTGTTGTAAATCTATAGTAGACATAATATTCAGGAGAAGCGTTAGGATTCATCTCCAACTTTTCGACAAACCCTGCAGATTTGGTATAAACTTTTGGAATACCATTTGAAGTATCCACCATAGAAAAGAAAATAGTAGATCTCTCTATAAACTCCATCATGGAGTCATAGTTTTCTATACCATCCTTAACAACTTGTAATTTTAATAAAGGTAGACTAGAGTTTTGACCAATAGTAAATTCCATTCAAATCTTTTTTTATAAATACCTTAAGAAATAGTTTCAAACGATCAAATTAAAACATCGTAGTTGTTGTTGTAATTATTGTAGTTGTGGTTGTTGTAAAAGGAAATGATGTGGTGGTTGTTGTAAAAGGAAATGATGTAGTGGTTGTTGTAGGTATTGGTGGTACAGGTGGTGGAAAAACTCCACCAAAACAACAAGGAAACTCCACAACATAACATGATTGGTATTGTGGATCATCTATTATAAAACTATCTGTAACATTTATAAAAATTTCTTGACTCAAAGGAAGTGTTAGAATACCTGTTTCATTTCTGAATAAAAACTGTCCTTTGTACCTTCCGACTTTTTTAGTATCAAATGGTGTGAATTGATAATAAACATAATAAGTAGTGTTAGAATTTGGATCAATAGGTTCTTTTTTTATTATACCTGCTGGTCTACTTGTAATTCTTGGGATTTGGGTATCTACATCCACCATAGAAAAAAAGATATCCGTTTCCTCTAAGTAACGCATACTTCTGTCATAATCACTTCTACCATCCTTAATGACATTGATTTTTAAAACAGGAAGAGTTGCATTTTTTTTGATAAAAAATTCCATGTATCTTTTATCAATAAATACCGTCTAATTAAAATTCTTTTCTTAAACTTCCTTCGTAATATTCAAAACGATTATGCTCTGTAGGTGTTGCTAATAATAAACCAGCATGTATTTTACCTTCTACTGTTTGTTTGAAACAGTGAGACATAAGTGTTTGTTCGTAAGGATAGTGATATTTTGTTTCAATATAACATTTATAATTACCTTCTTTGGAAAGGATTATTGGCCAATTGGATAAATAAATTTCACCAGACGCATAAGGTAATCCCTCATAAGATTTTATATTTTTAAATTCTAAACAAGGTGAGTTAGGATCAGTACCTTGTACAGGTAACTTATTATAATCAGGCCAATGGTTTTTTCTGAACTCCTGATCTACATTATACCAAGACCATTGTTTTTCATGGCTACCATAAAATTCCGTAAAGTTAAACTTTAAAAAGTCAAAGTTTTCTTTTTTGATAATTTGTAAAATCTTTTCGTAAAGGTTTGTGAATTTTCTGTTAAATCCATTTTTACATGTTTGATCTTTACCACCATAAAAGAACATGTCGTCTTCAAAGAACATGTAATAATCTAATTCTGATTCATGGAAATGATCGGCAACAAAAACCCTACCACCTGTAATTCCTATGTTATCTTTTTTAATATGCTCAAACCCATACTTTTCACACATTTCCAAATATCTTGGTGTTGTTGATAAGTCTGTTGAATTGTCGAGCAAAAACTTTTTTGTTTTATTCAAAAAGTCAGAATCATACATTTCCATAGAATCTAACAGAGTTTGGAACTGATTAGGACTATTAAATGTAATTACATATAAACCTACTCCCCCATTTTTTGTTTGTACCGTTTCTTCATTTTTTCTCAAACTTTTCAAAATAACTTCGTTATTTTTTAAATCTTCAAAAAACTTGTACAATAACCCGTTGGAATCTATTTCTACATAATCAGTCATAGACGATTGTGTATGTAATAAAATTGAAAATAAACTTTCTTCGGTTCCCATGTATCCGTTAGATAGGGTACTGTTCATCAAATCATAGTATACACCGTTAAGTTTTCTAATGTTACTTTTTGATCCACCAAAGAAACCACCTCTACAAACTTTGTCAACTCTGTTACCTGTTATTGAGTCCATCATTTTGATATCAAATCCGTGGATTTCATTCTCTGCCTGATAAGGAAAACAAACAAACAAAAAGTTATCAGATAAAGACTCAATTTTATCTAAAACTTTATCATGGGTAAAATAACCAACATTTACTGTGTTAGTTAAACCTGCATCAATCCAAAATAGTTTGTCTGAATTAAATTTATCTAATATAACCGCATCATGTAACAAATACATTTTTGACATAACAAGTGGGTTGTACATCTCAAGTTTTGCCTGTGTTGAGTCAGGTAACCATCCTGATAAATTATACCAAGAAGGATTCGTTCTTATTGTTTGAATTTTATTATAAAAGTCATTATTTTTAAACCAATTTAAATCTCTAGTAATAAATTGAGTGTTTTGATCATTTCTACGACTCATTACAAAATTTTGTAATTCTTGATCACCATAAATTATCATATTACAATCAATCTGCAATAATTGAGAAAATTTTTCTAAATAATGATCGAAACTTCTTGACCAACCTTCGGTTAAGTTACCCCTACCGATATCCCATAAACCTGTTACTAATGTTAACTTATCCATTTAATTCTTCTAACATTTTATAAAAACTTTTATTTTCTTGAAAAAACTCAACGGTTCCTTCTTTGTGATTATCTTCGTGCCACCAAATATCGAATTCTTTAGCAACAAATAAATCTAAGTGATTGAAGTACATTAAAGTCATAATGTTTTCTTCAAAATATATCATTTTATCCTCTTTTGTGATTTTGTTAACATAATCCTCGAACATTGAAACGATATTATCCCAAAATTCCTTTTTTCCACCAAATAAACCACCAATTATATGCCTTGATCTGTCGTGTTTGGTATACCATTTAGGATCTACAGTACCAGCCCAATAATTTCTATCATTTTCTTTAGATAGAATAAAAAATTTATCTCCCGTAAAATCAACTAAATTTTTTAAAAACTTATTATTAAACATAGTAGATTCGTAATAACTCCGGTACCCTAAATCTTTTGTCAAATACTTGTCAGGTATTATACCACAATGTGATAAACCAGCATCAATCCAATAATAATAATCGTATGTTTTATCTTCATTCCACCACCATTCAAACTTAGAGTATTGAATTTCAACACAACGGTCAGATTTTTTTGTTTCCTCAACATTTTTGTGATCATTTATCAAATCTTTGAATTTGGTTTGACGAATGTCGTATTCAACAAGTTTTAATTTATCTTCTGAAATACTGTTCTCTTTGTAAAAAAAATTTTTTAGTTCGTCAATTTCTTGTGTTGAGGTGTAACAAACAAAATCAGCGTCTGACATTTTTAATAACGATAATAAACTATATCTATAATGAAGACCTCGATTTGGTCGACCACCAAACTCTGTTCCAAACAATTGACAGTAAATTGATGTTATAAATTTTACTTTCATTCCTCTGCAAATCTTTTTGTATAATTTATATTATACCAATCAAAATAGTGAGGTAAATGGAAAGGAGCAAAATTTCTTGTAGGTTTAATTTTATTAACAAAACCAGCCTGCCATATACGACCCATCATATCACCATCTTCACCACCCCAACCAGTGTATTTTTCATCAAAACCATCAAGATCTGTTAAGATTTTAGTGTAACAAATATAAACACCACCCAAACCACCTGAGTGACCATTAAGAGGTCCTTTTGATCTGTCTCCTGAATAAGCATAAGACCAATCTGCCTTCTCTTTATAAAAAACCCCGTCAATTAAATAATCAGATACATTATCGTATAACTTAGCTAAATCGAATGTAATTACATTATTTTCTTCCAACGACTTATATAATTCTAAAAAATTTTCATAATCATCTTCATGAAAGAAAGCATCACAATCTACCATCATAAAAAAATCATAATTAGAATTTTGTTTGAGAATGATGTTTGTTTTTTCAGCCTTTTTATATTCACCTAAAGGATATGGAATATGAATGGCGTCATCTATAATTTTTTCAGGAGAAAAATCAAACAGAAAACAATCTGCTGTAATTCCTTCAGAATTTAAAAAAGATGTAAATTTTTTTAGTTGGTCCCAACTATAGATAACATTTCTAATACGAGTAGAATCAGGTTGACCATCATCCCAAAATTTCATATTTAAAGAGATACTATACATATTTTTTATAAAACAATATTTTTTATTTTTTTAGACAACTCGAGTTTAAATCCATCGTACCATTGAATAACTTCTTGGTACATTTTCTTGTAATTTTCATTATCCATATTTGATAATTTACTTAACTCATCCCATTGATCGACAGTAGGTAATGGAGAATCTCCCCATACTTTTGTAAAGTATTCTAAATTGTTATAAGTTTTTAGTACAGGAATAGAACCTGATTCTAATACCTCCATAATTCTAAATGAGTCAGGGTGAACCCATCCCATGGGACAAGGAACAAATTTAGTATCCTTATAAACTTCCTTACATTCCATTTGGGATAATGAGGTTGGGCAATTCCATTGATTTGTCGTATGAATAAATGAACTACCTAAATTGTTTAATACTGTAATCAAATCATTTCTATCTGATTTAGGTTGACCTATAAAACAAAAATCATATTTTTTATCATTCAATGTTCTATAAGTTTGGTTTTGATTATAAAAACCGGATTTGAATCCCAATGGAATAAACAAACAATTATCTAAATTTACATCTGACCAATAATAATTTCTTATTACATGATTAGCCAATTTATAATACTCAAAATTATGTGACAAACCTTCATTTGAAAGATGTAACAAATAAAATTTAAAGTTGTTGTCTTTAAATTTATTTAAGTAATTTAAAAAATCATCCGAAACTCCTCCTGAATTATTTGAATAAATAATAACTGAATTATCAATAACAGTATTTAATGATCCGTTATCAAATATTTTTTCATGTTGTATCTCATTGAACAGCACTTCTAAAATATATTCTTGCTCAAAAGATGTTTGATCTCCGTTTTGTGTTTGCCAAATTAAATTCAAATTACTCATAAAATTTTTATTTCTTGTTTTATTTTTTCCCACAAATTGTAGTTTGGATTTATAAAAAATTCTTGTTTAAGTTTCAAAATGTTATTTATATACTTTTTATAATAATGTTCACTATTGTTGACAACATCAGTAACAACTTCAACCATATCGTCCATAGTTTTACCGTTTAATGAAATGAAACAGTTTTCAGGTATATATTCACTTATGTTTGTACATCCCATATAAATTGGGACACCTTCAGTCAAAACTACATCCCAAAATTTTTCACTCACATAATTTTTCTGAATTGAGTTTTCACATGCAACTGAAAATTTATATTCATCTAATCCTAAATGTTTACTGAATATTTCTCCTTTAACATTTTTTCCGTTGTTTTGCCACCAAGTCCCATAGACATCTATATTTTCATTTTCAGAAAGTTTATTACCAAATCTGGTTCTTTCGGTGTAGTTAATTATAGAAGTTTCAGGATTAGCAATTTGATGACTATGGACGGATGCATTATTTGTTACAATTATTGAAACTGATTTATTTTTAACAAAGTTTTTATTTTGTATTTTTTTAGTCCAATCATATTCAGGTCTATCATCTTTTTCACCTCTACCTGCATAAAGCATTGGTAGGAATGTCTCTATATATTCTTCTCTATTTGGATAATCTCTTTTGTCTGAAATAAAAATTTTAGAACAGTAATTATGTATACCGTCTTTAGGTTGATTAGGAGACCACAGCGGTTCTTGAGAAAAATAAAAAGTTCTTTCTTTTGGTGTCTCAATTTTATCCCATTCAGTTCTTCCTAAAACAATTGTAAAGTCAGGATTAGAGTCTACAATTTCATAAGTTTCTAAATCTTTTTCAGGTATAAACTGATTTAATATTCTATTATTAATATCTGCGGAAGAAGTCCACCAGCATTCAAATTTTATTTTAATCATGAAACAAACCATTTTTTTTGATCAGAATTTTTTGGTGAAAGATACTGATAAACATTATTATTATTTTCTCTATATAAACAAACCCAAAGACCTACATTTCCACTATTAAGAACTACAACATTACTCTCAGATATTATTAACATAATTGCAAGAAAAGTTTGAGCATTTTTAATTTTTTGACCTGAAGGAATATTGTATTGTGATGAGGTGTGAGGGTTTTTATTTATTTTAAAAATCTCATCAATGATAATTAAATTATTATATTTTTCTTTGAAATGTTCATAAAACTCAATTTCATCAGATTGAATTAATATTTTGTGATTAGGATATTTTAGTATAACCTCAGACAACTTACTTTCCATTTCATTGTAAGTTGGGAGATTTGTTTCTCTTTCTTTATCATTACCTCTATAACATAAAGAAATAGTATTTGATAAGTCTAAATTGTATTTAGAAATTAATTCATTTTTTATTGATATTACTTCTAAACTTGGGTGAAAATACTTTTTAACAAATGGAGAAACAAAACTGTAGTTAATTAATGAATAATCACTGAACTGATCTTCATCTGAACTTTCAGTAAATTTTTTTATTTCTAAATCAAAATCCGTATTTTGAAACTCGAAAAATTTATCATATATATTCCCTTCCTCATCTTTATACCAAGTCCATTGTGACTCTGTATCTAAATAACAAAATTTCTTATTTGATGAATAATACCCTATTGCCGTTCTCAAGTTAATATTACATACACTAAAAAAACCTGCATCATGATTCATTTTTATAGTTTCCATAATTATAAAAAATTTTTATAGTTTATGTTTGTTATCCATGAAGAATTTTTCATAGGGATATAAATTTATGTCAGGAATATTTTTTCTCATTTTCATCCCAAAACACCCAATTATACCATTTTCATCGGGGACATATTTACAGTTCTCACTATTGAAACAAAACTCCTTATTAAACGCCGAGTACTTCACAACACCACTTTTAATTTTTTCATCTCTTATGTTAACCCTTAAATCATTTAACCCCCCTATGTGAGAATTTTTCATCCATTTATTATATTTTTCAATATACCTAAAAAAAATATCACCATCCTCCTCACCAAAACCAAGTAACCTTTCATCAAAGTAACCCAAATCATCAATTATTTTTTTATGTACAAAAAAATGTGAAAAAGATCCATTAACATAAGTAAGATCTGGTTCATCTAAAAGATTCGCACCAAACTCAAAAATATCTGAGTTCATTATTTCTATATCCTCATTCAACACTAAACACCAGTCAGTTTTACTATGTATTATTAATGTGTTCCATAACTTACTTAAACTTCTTTGTTCAGGAAAAAAAATTGGAAAAACATTCTCATATTTTAGACATAAACTCAAAACTTTTTTTCTGTATGAGTCGTTAAATTTTTCTTTGTAATCGCCATTTATAGCAATTAATATATCGTGATTGGTAAATTCCCTAACTTGTTTAACTAAATTTTCTAAATAATTAAACCTTTTTGAAAAGGTTGTTATTGCAACTGTAAAATTATTCATATTTTTATTTTTTTATCCCCCAAAAATATAAATCGTAAGCAGCAGCGTTGTAAAAAAATTCGTACTCAGAAAAATATTGATCAATGTCAATTACCTCTCTGATATCATTTTCGGTTAAGTTTTTGTAATAATCACCCCATTCTTCATAATCAGGGAGTAAAGGTGCATCCTGTGGTGAAGATCTTCTTGTCCCATGTTCGGCTCTTCCCGTTGAAGCACATGTAAAAGTAAACATACCACCATTCTTCGTGAGATCTATACAGTTTTGGATCGTTTGGGGATAATACATATCATGTTCAAAACACTCAGAACTTATCACAACATCAAATTGATTTTCTGATTTGTATTCATGGCCTTTGGCGACAACATCGACATTAGGACCCGGTCCAACATCAACACCTATGTATGTGTAGTTATTGAATAGATATCTATTATTACCGTTTATGTCCAACGAACCAATATCTACTACTGAACAATTTTCAAACTTTTCAGGAAACTTATCTTTTAATTTTTTAAAAAATTCTTGTTGTTGTATGTGTGCCATTTTAATTATAATTTACCTGTTAATCTATCACACCACCCTTTTGACTTGGAGTACGGCCAAACAACCCAATAAGAAGGTTTTTGTGTGGTGTTAAATTCTCTCCATATTTTACAGTATCCGTCAGGATCTCTGAAAAATCCGTTTATCTCGTTAATGTCCGCATCTTTTCTATATAGAGTCTCATCTTTATCATTATGGAATGCAACTACCCAAAATTCATAATCTCTTTCAGGTACACTACCATAACCAACATCTATACAATGTTTAAATATTGTTGAAAATGAATTTTTCCATTCTTCTTCAGTTTTAAAATTATTTGTATTTGGTGGATATTTTTTATCAATTGTCTCTTGTTGTATTCCTCTAGTCTCAAATAAAAGACCTGCGTACTTCTCATAATCACGAATTGTTCTTTCGGTACCAAACCACTCTGAGGTATCTCCGGTAAATGTTTCTCCGTCAACTCCAAGTAATTGTCTGTTTTTAATATGACAAGCTGTGTTTCTCAAATGCCATTCTTTATCATCGTCCCACTGTTTGGTTCTACCTTTACGAGTGTATTCGTGCCAAATAAGAACTTTATGAGGATGGAATAAATCATATCCGTGAGTATAGGCTCTAACTGAGATAGAAATTTCTTCACCATGAAAATAAAATTCAGGGTCGTGTTGAACTTCTGTTGAAAATTGCCCTAAGGTAAAGCAATAATGTGCGGAATAAAATCTTGCTGGAATCGGTGATTTAAGATCTTTCCATCCAGGAATTGTTTCAGGTAAAAAGAATACAACCCCTTCAGGTGTAAATCTGTCAAATACCATTCTCCATGGTTCTGTAACCCTTTTCTCAGGATCATTTTCAGGATCAAAAGATGAAACATAACCTGTTAATAAAGGTTTTTTATGTCCTTTCTTTTGAAGTTGTTTGATCATCTTGATCATTTCATCATCCCAATTTTTTTCGAATCTCATATGGGAATCAATCTGAAGAGTATATTCTTCACCACCATACAATTGTTGAACTTGGTGTCTTGCCCAACAAACACCCTTAGATTCTGTATAAGGAATATCTAAAACACGAAATCTTTTGTCTTTTTTGTATTTAGATAAATCATCAAAACCATCTTCAGGATGAAATTGTCTTGCCACACCAATAACAATATTTTTTGGTCTTTTGGCATTTTCCAACATATTCTCGATTGTTGGGATAAGCTGAGGGTCGCGATACGCTGCGATTTGTACAAATATTTTCATGAAAAAAAAATATTAAAAGAAGATCAGTTGTAAACTATTAAGGACCTTCGTAAAGATAAATTGATGCATCTTGGAATAAGAAAATATGGAAGTCCTCAAACTCTTTACCATAAATTTCTTGACACTCTAATGGCATTATCATTTCACATCCATTCGAATCATATATTCTTAATACGATTGGATTTGCTTGATCTAGTGGAGGAGGAACTGAAAATGTTGTTGTACCACCAACAAAAGTCTGTACAAAATAACAATATGTTATCGTTTGATCACATACATATATGTCAAACGGAGCCGCTCCACTAATTGATGTTATTGTTATTTGATTGAACATTTTTTAAATTCCAAATCTTGTTTTTTGAGCATTAAAGTTTTGAAGTACTTCAGTTGCACTTAAAGTTCTATTATAAATTCTACCTATCGCCAAATCTCCGTCAAACAAATTACTCGAGGATAACACATCATCCCATCTTCTCATAATTCGTACTTCTCCACCCGATTGTAATGTTTTTGATATGTTTAAGGTACCTCCAGAAACAGATCCGTTTACATATTGTCTGATTGTTGACCCATCGTAAGTACCAACAATTTGATACCAAGTATTAAGTGTGGGGGCAAAACCAGTTGTATTATACCAACCACTTTCAAAAAAACCTACAACAATATTATAAGAACTTGGTGCAGAATTTGTTCCAATTGTAAAATTAATACTTGTTGATAAATTAAATTGATTACCTAACACCATTGAAACTTGTCCAGATATGGATGATGTGAACCTAACCCAAACTTCAACGGACCAATTTTGTAAGGTACCTATATTTGGTATTGTTCCATACTCGGAACTTGATTTGGAAAAATTCAAATAACCTGAACTATATGTTGGGGTATTAAATAATGTTGCGTGATCGGCATTATAACTTGTATCGTACCATGTGTTACCCGATGTAGAATATGATCCTGTAAATCCAGCGTCTATGTTAATTGTTAAACCACTTGTCACTATACTTTCGTAATCTCTATTCACACATGCAAATCCTGATTGTGTCATGTACCAATTAAGACATTGAGTAACAGTAGTGAATGTTTGATTGGAAAAACCATTTGTAAAATTTATAAGTTGTGTATCATTGTTAGCACAATAGATTGCGGTAAATGTACCAGATTCATTACCGTAAATAGTATATCCGTTTGATGGTGGTGAAATACCTTGATAGTGACCCGTTGACTCACTTGGTCCTTTACCAACATCACCAACACCAAAATAAAAGTTTCCCTTTCTTATTGATTGTGTATCACCTGTAACTGAGTATTTTATTGAATTTGGCATATGTTTTTACTTTCATAAATAAATACTTTGTTTTGTCTTTA
>Ga0315904_10010393_pt1 | contig 12042 bp, 13 predicted proteins | sample LakEriMetagenome_6_FD_203529 | JGI IMG/M metagenome (GOLD analysis project Ga0315904, IMG submission 203529) | Freshwater fungal communities from buoy surface, Lake Erie, Ohio, United States - Buoy 12 MA120 | ecosystem: Environmental > Aquatic > Freshwater > Lake | place: USA: Lake Erie, Ohio...
TGTTTATTGGAACCACTGATGTAAATTACAATCGATCCAGCGGTTCACAAGTGTTGACAGGTGTGGGCATTGATGGCACAGCCGGCACTGCCACCAATGCTATCAACACACAGATTACATCAAACATTTCATCAGGCACTGCATATGTTTCATTTGTAAATGCAACCACCGGAAATGCAGCGCAAAACGTCAACACTTCGTTGACTTATAACCCCAACTCAGGCAACTTGCGAGCCTATGGTATTCAGACTGATACTGGAATTTTCTGGGCAGCGAATGGCACTGCTTTTTCGTCAGGCACAGGGAATAAATTTACAGCAAATACAGATCCTCCTATCACAGGAAACATTGCAGGAGATCAATGGTATGACACCAGCTCGGATATTTTATATGAATACTTGGATGACGGCACTAACAAATACTGGATAGACACTATTAGTGCAGGAAACATTCAAGCTACTACAGTTTACGCTTTAACTATTGGCGAAGCTACACTAAATGGTAATATTTTAGCTGCCGCCTCAAACACGTATAGTATAGGGTCTTCTAGCAATTATTTAAATGAATTATATATTAATAGAGTCAACGCAGCCGGAAATGTAACTGCTAATTATTTCGTCGGCGACGGATCAAAATTAACAAATATAAATGCAGCAAGCACAGGAAAGGCTATTGCAATGTCAATAGTATTTGGAGGATAAAATGGCAGCACCTAACATAGTTAATGTAACTACAATTTTTGGTAAATCACAATACCAACAACTTACAACATCAATGGCAAACGTAATTACAAACGGTGCTACCAGTGGTAATGTACTCAAAGTCAACGACGTAATGATAGCAAACTATACCACTTCCAGCATACAGTCAAATGTTGTAGTTGGTAGAGGATCGAGTGTTTTTTATCTAGCAGGAAATATGGCAGTTCCTGCAAATAGCACACTAGTGGTTATGGCCAAAGATGTAGCTCTTTATATGGAAGAAGGCGATTATTTGCAAGCAAATGCCAGTTCAGCTACCGCTGCCCAGATTACTTGTTCTTATGAGGTTATAAGCTAAATGTCTAGATTTCGTAGTAACTATGGAGTAATCGGAGCAAGAGCTACCAATTATCTTTATAATCAACCAAGAGGAACAGTTGATACTACAAGTTTGGCTTTGTTTAATTCTAGATTCCTAATAGAAATATTTTGTTGGGGAGCCGGGGGTGGTGGTGGCCAAGCCGGGGGTTGGAGTTTTGGAGCACCCGGAGGAGCCGGAGGCGCAGCATTTGGAATATTGCCATTGAGTGTGTCTACCTCATTTGTTGTTATGGTTGGTGGTCCTGGAGTCACGAATGGCACCGCTAGTCCAGCCGGAGGCGGCGGTCCTGTGATAGGCGGAGCAGATAATAGATATGGTGCAAGTGGCGGCGGATTAAGCGGATTATTTATAAACAGTTACACACAGGCAAATGCAAGAGTGATAGCCGGCGGCGGTGGCGGTGGTGGATCTTCGCGAGCAGGAACAGGAAATCAAGGGGGTGCCGGCGGCGGTACCGACGGTGAAAATGGATACAGTCCATATGACGGCAAAACTGCCTTTCGAGGCCAAGGTGGCACACAATCGGCAGCAGGCGGTGTAATTAGTAATTCATCGTCGGGTCAAGGTGCGTTACAAGGCGGAACATGTACTGCTGGATCAGGATATGGTGGCGGTGGCGGTGGTGGATACTGGGGCGGATCTGCCGGCGGCTATTCAGAAAGTAACACCATGAGCGGAGGAGGCGGAGGCTCTGGATACATATGGCCAGGATTAGTCGCCGGAACTCTAAGTGCAGGATCCGCCACAACTCCTGGTGATTCTGCAAATCCATTAAGAGGTAGTTACGGTAATGCAGGAGCGGTAGCATCAACAGGTACACAGGGAGTGGTAATAATAAGATATCCTGGATTACAGCGTGGTACAGGAGGGACCGTGACAACTAGTGGTGCGTATACTGTTCATACATTCACTACCACAGGATCAAATTCATTTAACTTATTCTTATAAGTAAATGTAATATAAAGTAGAAGAGAAAATATGGCATTTCCTAGTTCACCCACAAATAATCAAACGGCAACAGTTAACAATATTGCCTATACCTACAATTCTGCAAAAAATGCCTGGACTAGACAAGTTATTACTAATATTAATGTATCAGGCAATATTGTTACAACATCAACTACAACTTCAACATCTTCAACTACTGGTGCTTTGATTATTGCCGGGGGAGCAGGCATAAATGGAAGATTGAATGTTGGGGGCAACATAATTGCTAATTCAGGTGTTAACAGTACAAGCTCAACTACAGGTGCACTAGTGGCAAATGGTGGACTAGGAATATCTGGTAATGTGTTTACGGCAGGATGGATTGTGCCTTCTTCTAATTTGAGTCAAAATTTAGGAACAACTACCAGTTGGTGGAATAATTTTTATGGAGTTTCTACACAGGCCAGATATGCTGACTTGGCAGAAAATTATCAAGCCGACAACAATTATGAACCAGGGACTGTACTTTCTTTTGGGGGCAATAATGAAGTGACCATTTCTACACATTCTCATGACACAGCAGTGGCAGGTGTTGTATCTACCAATCCAGCACACTTGATGAATGGCGCATTAGATGGAGAAAATGTAGTTGCTCTAGCATTACAAGGGCGAGTTCCTTGCCTTGTTCAAGGACCAGTTGACAAAGGCACAGTTGTAGTTTCAAGCGATACAGCAGGTGTAGCTGAAGCTCTTGATATTACACGTTTTCAACCTGGATGCGTAATAGGTAAAAGTTTAGAAAACATACCAGATGATTCTATCAAATTGATAGAAGTAGTAGTAGGGAGATTCTGATGGCAGGACTACAAAAGTTATATCGTAAAGATATTACAGCAGAAACAGTAAATCTAGTTGGACTTTTTATTGACGACAGTTGGCGATATCAAACTGAAGATATCGCGATTTCGCAATTCCCTACACTGTCAGATCATGCAGTGGTTGTTGGCAATGGAGTAACAGCTAATCAATTTGATTTGACAATTTTTTTGCCCTACAGAGAATCGACCCCATGGGGCGAAACAACCCCTTGGATTACAAAAAGACAAAGAAGAAATTTTTTCACCTATGGGTGCAATGCAATTTATAGAAATTTTAAGCTAGATTTTATTACATGCACGGGCGACGGTATAATTAAAGAAATAGCTGAATCTACAAGAGATAAATCAGGATCGTTGTTTTATGCAAATTCAAAGTATTTAGAAAAATATCCCGGCGAGTTTAATTTTTTACCACAAAATCCAGACTTTAATGCAGGTGCAATGGCAGCATATATGGCTGCATTTGATGGTCACCAAAGGGTGTTTATGCTGGGCTTTGATGGTGTTGATACACCAGATAACAACTATAATATGTTTGCGGGCTCTGCTAATTATCCGCCCTTGAATTACCCAATTAATCAAGACTATTGGGTAAAAAGTCTTAGAACAGTGATGAATGTTTATTCAGACACAGAATTTATTAGAGTATGTCCTACTAAAAAGTTTGTAACACCTGACGCATGGAAGGATTGTTTAAACTATAGACAGATTGATTTTAGACAATTTGTGGTTGAAGCTGACATATAACATTTTCAAAAGTTGCAATTTTATCAATTATACTTTTAAAACTGAAAGTTCTCCATACTCCTGGATGTAGAGGTCGTGGACAATCTTTTATTCCAGTCCAGGCGTATCCTCTGTGCTCGTTGTTCAATTGAGGAACAAATTCTTGATCTACAACAAGTAGGTATGTATGGTATTCAAAATTGGTGTTGTCTGCTGTAAATTTTTCTAATGGAATAATTTTCTTTACTTCAATTGTGCCAATTTCTTCTGCTATTTCTCTATGTAAAGCATCAACTGGACTTTCGCCTGGCTCAACACCTCCGCCTACCAATCCCCAAGAGCCGGCATGACGCTTTTGATTCCTTAGCAAAAAAAGATATCTTTTGGTTTTGATACTATAGATTAATGCTCCACAACCTATATGATAAGACTCCACTCACCACCTCGATAAACGCCCTCGACTGCTTTGACCCACTCAGATCCAGTCCAGCGATATTGAATACCAGTTAAGGTATTTGTTACATATTCTGTTGCAGTTTCATTCGCACTGTCAAACACAACTTGCCACTCGCTGCCAGTGTATTGAATTATGTCATTTGCATTTGCTACTAGATCATTCCACACAATGCTACCTTCCGTGTTACCAGCACTTCCAATAGAATCAGTTAACAGGTATCTCGTGCCAGTACTGGGCAAAAGCAAGTTACTGTCTACTTTGACATTTTGCGGATTGATTACAGCATCTACTGCTGACAGTGTGTTTGATGGTGCTGTATCTTCAAATACTTCAAATAGCAATATGTAAGGGTCTGTTGGGTGGTAGGCAATGGTACCTATCAGCTCTGTGCCAGTGGGCAAACTTAATCTTATTTCTGTGCTGCCAGTAATTAAAGTTCCATAAATTTCAATTAACGATTTCCAGGTAACAGGTGGCGCAACTTGTATGATATTATCATTGGCATCAACCACTTCTTGTTTTTTAAGCAATTGCAACTGATTGCCAGCGTAAAATACTCCGTAATCCATTGGTGTAATATATCTACGTGAGATAAGATTGAGCAGCAAGGTATCCTCGCTTAGGGCGCCGTCCTCGTCGTACACACTGCCAACAAACTTTTGAATAACACCTAGGCGCTTGACCTTGGCAGGTGCGCTGATCCAAATTGGCATGGTAAATGTCAATGTGGCAACGTCGATTGCTTCTTCGGCAGCAGCAGGCACAGTTCTTGATGTCCATGTAACACTGGTTAACTCTACATAGCTTAAACTGGTCCAATCAATATAATTGTCTGTGCTTTGAATTTCTAAACTGGGATTGAACAAAACAGCCAATTGCTCAATCAACTGCATCTTTTGTTCGGTGTTACTGGTCCATATATCTAGTTTCACTTCTAAATTGTAAGGAACCGGCATTAATCTTTCGATAGTGTAGCTGTCACCTTGTTGGTTACCATAAAGGCCAGTTTCAGCATCGTAAGCTCTTTCACGAATACTCATTTTACTCACAAACGACGGTTCCTGCATTCGATCTTGGGCGTAGGTGAAACCACTGATATATGCACTCATAGCCGGTACCGCATTCAAGGTATTTTCACTATTGCCCCGCAATATGGTAGCACCTTGTCGGCTCGGATCACCGTAGTATACCGGCACACGCTGCAAAGTTCTAATGCCGTCACGATCCTTGCCAAATTCAACTTCAAAGTTGCTGACAATTCGCATAAACTGCACTAAAAATCTGCGTATCTGTCCATCGTAGAAAAATTGTTGCGCCATCAGTTATCTGCCTTGGGTCTAAGAGCCTGGCTTAGGCTTTGTCGTTCATTTACTTCACCGCTGTTGTTTGTAAAGGTGTTTGTGTTATTTACAAAACTGCTGCGTAAGGTTTGATTATTTGGTCCTGGTGTGAGTGTGGTTCTCACATCGTCTTCAATCTTGACCCATCTACGACCATCCCATCTAAACAATCTATTTGGCAAGTAATCAGTTCTTAACGCATAGTCGCCAACTAATGGATTGGTAGGAAATGCAATACCTGAATAAACTGGTAAGCCATTAGGAGCTTTGCCGTCACCGGTCAAGTAACCTTCTACAGTTCGATTAGGACTTTGTATACCTGAATCTGAATCAATGACTCCTGTGTCTGCAGTGGTAGTTCCGTTGTCTGCAGTGACACCTGTAGGGTCGCCCGGATATTGATTGTGATCAATTGTGGGTTTTATATATATGTGTTCAACGTCGTAACCGCTATATGGCACGTTTGTTTCTGCTTCACGCAAAATTGCATCATTGATTTCAATGTATTTGTTGATAATGCTTGATACAGATCCCAATGTGACATTGCCTGTATTTCCGTTAATGTCTTGATCAACCTTGATTTGGTTGAGAATGTCTTTGTATTCTTGACTGTCTGTTAGCGGATTGATTTTGACACGCCATAAATGTGGCCACCACGTGGGACTAAATCCTTCGGCAGCATTGTTACAATCACTGATCACATAATATCTTTTAAGTGCCACTGGCAAGCTGTCATCCAACGGATAATAATCTTTAAGGTGCATGAGTTCAATTACATCTCCAGGCATGAGTTTACGCCCGATAGTGGCTATCATGTCATTGATATGAAACACCATGAACAATGTCCCAGTATTCAAAAACATACCAAATTGACTCAAGTCAAATGTCATGTCCTGCACAGTATAGATGCCACGCATAGAATACACATCTGTGTCGTACTTTCTGTCGCGGTTTTCTACAAAAAGTAAATCTTGTATGTTAAGTGCAGATTGATTGATATAACTGGGTTTGGCTGCATCAGTATAAAACTTTACTGTGGCACCTGATGCTAATGCACTTGCAGTGTTGGCACTTATTGTAACAGTGTTTGCTGTTTTGGCAGTTACAGTAGTGCCAGTAGCAACGCCTGCGGCAGTAACAAACATGCCTAAATCAATATCCGACGTTGATGCAAATGTTAAAGTTGTTCCTGCACTGGGTTGTGCTGCATTGGTAGTTTTTGTTAAATTTTGTTCTGTGGTACCAAGATACTTGTGTACAAATATACCGGTTCCGCCCACAGTAAATAATTCACTTATATTCCTGTCGAAGTATTTGTAGTCGTTGCTATGGGCTCCGTCTTTCCAAACTGATAATCTTGGCACAATTGTTTCCTGTTATTGTATATTTAGCGGATGCCCTAATTGACACAAATTAGGTTGTGCCGTATACTACTGCTATGAGTGATTTTAATTCGCTTGACGATTGGCCCGCTATAGATACCCAAATCAGACGCAACCTATGGGCCATGTACAACTTGACCAACAAACGCCAAATGGAGCGTATGTATAGGAACTTGGAGTCAAGTGTAACTGAGCTAAGTCAACTAAATGTTGAACGCCGTAAATACGGGCACTCTGTACGCTACGACGAACAGTTAGCAAAAGTGCAACAACAGTTGCAAGAATTGCAATCGTGGCTCATGTTTGCAACTCTGCTTGACGAAAAACCCAAAGAATAGTATAATTACTTTTTGTATAATTCAAGGAGTTTGCTATGGCACTTGCCCAATCTATAAAAGCACCCAAAAAAGCCCCACCCAAAAAACGTGATCCACTATTTGCTGACGAAAAGCACACAGGACGCGAACCAGTTTGGGATACGGAGCGAGCTCTTGCAATGACGCAGGAGGAATTTGATCATCACCTGCGTAAAAGTTTCTTCTACTACAATTACTTTTACAGCGCCAAAGATCTTAAAAAGTATGTGGTAGATTGGATGAAGGACAAGTACAGCAAGAATGACGTTAGTCGTTTCATCCGTAGTAGTGATAGACTGCTGCCAATTACAGTTTGCAGTCTTATTAAAGCTCACAAGCAGGGCATGCCTTTGCGCGAAAAAGAACTAGAGTATGTTCAAAATCGCATTTATGAAATTATCAACAGCGACATACCTGATGAACCCGTAGCTGAACAAAAAACAGTAGCACCTGCAGCAGTTAAAACAATTCAAGATCGACTCAACGAAAAAACCAGCGAGCACTTGGGACATTTTGAAGGCTTGTATGATGAAGTGGTAGCAGGAGGCACGGTTGATCCCAAAGCCTACGATTACCTAGTTAGCAATGCAGTACCGCAAAGTCAAATTAAAAAGTTTGAAGAACTTTTTATGGCTCGTAAAACCGAGCTGGGCGAGGCTTTGGGTAAAGCAGATGAGCAGATTGCTGAGGCATACAGGCACTACAAAGCCTCAGACTACAAGCGTCATCATGCATTTATACAAAGTATACTAGATGCACTAGATCAATATCGTAACGTCAAGAAAGCTACCAAGAAAGCTAGGGTCAAACGTGCGCCTAACAAAGAAAAAGTTGTTAGCAAGCTCAAATACATGAAGGAAGAAAAGACACTCAAGCTAGTGAGTATCAATCCTGTGGATATCATTGGTGCACAAGAGCTGTGGTGCTATAACACCAAGACTCGCAAGCTATACAAGTATGTAGCCGATAGTGTCACTGGACCGTTGGGCATCAAAGGCACAAGTTTAACTGGCTATAACGAGAGCGCCAGTATTGGTAAGACACTAAGAAAACCCGAAGAAAAGCTCAAAGAGTTTGCCAAAGCGGGCAAGATACAGTTACGCAAGTTTCTTGAAGATATCAAGGCTACAGAAACACTTGGTAATGGTCGATTGAATTCGGATACCATTCTCCTAAAGGTACAATAAATACTGTGTACTTAGGGAACATGAATGTCCAATCCTTTCACTGGCAACGTAGTAGCGGATACTACTTATTTTTACGCTAACGGCGTTCTTAAATCTGATAGCTTATACAATCCGGCTACTGGAACTGGCTCCGGGCACATTGAGTTTGATCCAGGTGCTCAGTGGCTAGACAGTCTCAACAAGCGCCGTTCAGATATCACTGACTATATCCGTATGCGTCTCGGTGATGGTATTGTTGATGTAGAGTTGGACAAAGAGCACTACGACATGGCCATCAATCAGGCCTTGGTCAAGTACAGGCAGCGAGCCACTAACAGCGTTGAAGAAAGCTACGCATTTCTTAAACTGTTTCCTGAAACACAAGAAATCATATTGCCTGATGTTGTTATGGATGTACGAGCTGCGTATAGACGTGGTATTGGATCAGTGTCAGGAACAACTGCCAGTCAATTTGAACCATTTGCAAGTGGGTATCTTAACACTTACATGTTGGTAGCTGGTCGTGTAGGTGGCCTACTCAACTACGAACTATTTGTAGACTATCAAAAGTTGGCCATGCGTATGTTTGGCGGTTATTTGAACTTTACTTTCAACAAAGTAACCAAGAAGCTGACCTTGATACGTAAAATTCCTTATGTTGGTGCAAACGCTGATCCTAACGGATTTGAAGATGTATTATTGCATTTGTACAATTACAAGCCAGATGCCATGATATTAAATGACCCACAGTCGTTTCCGTGGGTACAGGAGTATGCCTACAGTTTTGCTAAGTTGATTGTAGGTGAAGCCAGAGAAAAGTATGCCAGTTTGCCGGGGCCTCAAGGTGGTACACAGCTGAATGGTGCTACACTGAAAGGCGAAGCAAAAGCTGAGATGGAAAAGTTAGAGCAAGAATTGAAAGATTTTGTAGATGGGTCAATGCCGTTAGGCTTTGTAATTGGATAATGAAAATTAAAGATATTATTGTAGAAAGCAAAGGCGAACTAAAGAAACGCCAACGCTTTGCTATGCGCGGATTGAATCGGTTTACTGACGGTAAAAAATGGAACAGCGATTACACACTATATCGTTTGGGACTAGCACTGGCAGCTACCGATGGAAAAACCATGCCACCAGTGGATGAAGAATCTTGGTTAGGCAAATGGAAAGCCACAGCACCGTACAGCAAAGAAGAACAAGACATGCTTAAACTGGCGTACAAAGAAGTACATGCCAATTATGAAGACATGAATCACGGCGATATGCGCAGTCAAGAAGGTCCTACTATTAACAAGGATAGTCCGGTTCCTAAGCCTAAGAAAAATCGCTTTGGCGTTTGACACGCAGTCCTATATAATTTAAAATGCTCCTAAAGGGGCATTTTTTATGATCATAGGAATTACAGGCTTTATTGGTTCAGGCAAAGATACTGTGGCCAATTACTTGGTAGCCAAGCACGGCTTTGTTAGAGACAGCTTTGCTGGCACACTCAAAGACGCTGTAGCACAAGTTTTTGGTTGGGATCGAGAACTGTTAGAAGGACTTACTCCTGAAGCCCGAGAGTGGCGCGAACAAGTGGATCCATGGTGGGCCAAACGACTTGATATGCCTCGACTAACGCCTAGATACATGCTGCAACTCTGGGGCACTGAAGTTTGCCGCGGTGGTTTTCATAACGATATTTGGATAGCCAGTTTAGAAAATAGACTGCGTAAAACCACAGAAGACATTGTGATCAGTGATGTAAGGTTTCCTAACGAAATAGCTGCTATTAGAAAACACGGCGGGGTATGTGTGTGGGTCAAACGCGGGGCTTTGCCTGAATGGTACGAATGTGCTCTACGTGAAAATACTACACACGAAGATCGCCAATGGCTACTAGAAGATGCCGGACAATTGATGCCACAAAAATATCCTCAAGTGCATCACAGTGAATGGGCCTGGATAGGGCAAACTTTTAACTACGAAATAGAAAACAACGGTAGCATTGAAGAACTTTACGATAAGATTAATAATCTGCTACTAGCGGGCTTTCGCGCCAAGTAGTTTTACTGTTATTGAGCTCAATTCTGCAGTTAGCGCATACACTACGCAAATTGATCCAGTTGTTGTTTTTTAGATTTCCATCAAGATAAAAAACAAATATTTGGTTAGAGGTTTTTGCTTTAAAGTTACAACGTTCACAGGTCAGCTTTTTCTTATATCCTGTTTTTGTCCAGCCAGGCATTTCTTTTACTCTACGACCCTTCCTGGCGCAAGCAGCACATATTTTTCTGTAGTAGGTTTTGTTGCCTAATTTGTAATTGACAGCAGCAGGATTGCCACGGCATTGCGTACATAAAGGTCTTTGCATAAAGTTATTTATAATAAAACCTTTTAAAGGCACCTTGTATCTGCCCAAAATAATATCCTTTTAATAAATACTAGCAAATGTTTTGTTAAAGGATAAAAACATGGCACTAGTATCTCCAGGTTTAGAAATTACCGTTACCGACGAAAGTCAATATGTTCCCGGCGCAGTAGGAACAGTCCCCTTAATTATCATGGCAACTGCACAGGATAAAACCAATCCATCAGGCGGTTCTGCCACAGACACTACCGCTGCTAGAGCTGGTAAGTTGTTGACATTTAGCAGTCAGCGTGAGTTGATTGCATCTATGGGTTATCCTAGCTTTAAACAGAGCGCATCAGGCACACCACTACATGGTGATGAGCGCAATGAATATGGCCTAATGACTGCCTATAGTGTATTGGGCAACGTAAACAGAATATATGCAATTAGAGCCGATATTGATCTTGACCAGTTGGTAGGAACAAGTGTTAGACCATCAGGCAATGTGGCTAACGGCACACACTGGATGGATCTAACTGAAAGTGTATGGGGCATTAACGAATGGGATGCCGTTAATAGCGAATTTACTTTAAAAACTCCGATCTTGGTAACAAGTTTGACCAATCAGACACTGTCTGGTGGTTTCTACGTGCCAAACAGCAGCATTGGACAAATTGGACAGTACGCTATATCTTTTGGAACTGGCAGTAATGCCATTGTTTATTATAAAAACAGAAGCAACACATGGGTACGAGTAGGTACAGATGCGTGGGCTACAAGTTGGGCAACTATCAAGGGCACAGTTACATTTGCTACCAGTTCAACTACTGCAATTCCAGCTAGCACTCCGGCTGCTGCTCTGACTATTAACGGAACTTCAGTTACAGTTGGTAACACCGGCTCTGCGAGAACGATTGCACAGGTAGTATCTGCAATTAACAGTGCAGCAATTACAGGTGTCACTGCTGCTTATATTGAAAACAAACTAGAAATTTATGCTACCGGTGCCGCAGCAAGTGATGGTGTAACAGTAGATGGCAAAATAACAATTTCTAATGCATCTGGCACTCCAATGACCAGCTTGGGATTGGGAACATCAGGTAGTACATACGCCAGCCCAATATTAGCCAACGGCACATTTGCAGAGATTCCAGCTTGGAGAAGTTCAGACACAGTACCAAGACCAAGTGGCAGTGTGTTCTTGAAGATTGGTGCAATTGGTAACGGTTCAGATGTGGTTATAAAGAGATTTAACAGTTCAACAGAAACATTCAGCGAACTAGCTACAGAATTTTACACCAGTCCAGAAGCAGCTTTGTTTGGTTTAGATCCAGCTGGCGGTGGTAATGGAATAGCAGCAGGGACAGTTTGGATCAATTATGATCCGTTACTAGA
>Ga0315904_10010394_pt1 | contig 12042 bp, 10 predicted proteins | sample LakEriMetagenome_6_FD_203529 | JGI IMG/M metagenome (GOLD analysis project Ga0315904, IMG submission 203529) | Freshwater fungal communities from buoy surface, Lake Erie, Ohio, United States - Buoy 12 MA120 | ecosystem: Environmental > Aquatic > Freshwater > Lake | place: USA: Lake Erie, Ohio...
GGCTTTCTCGCCGCGCCAAGCTTGCGCGGGTTTCGCGATGGCGATGGGCGATGTCCAAACCGGATCCGCTGCAGCTGTCGTTGATGACCGCGCTCATGCCAGCAGCGCTGATGACGGCCCCACCGGCTCTCGACTCAATTCGGGCTGATGGGCTGCGGCTGCGCCATTGGCGTGGCTGGCTGGCCGATCCCGACGACTGGTTCCAGTTGCTGCGGAAAGCCACCGCCTGGCAGCAGCCCCGCATCAGCCTGTACGGCCGCTGCCATGCGGTTCCGCGGCTGAGTTGCTGGGTGGCCGATCCTGGCCATGCCTATGCCTACAGCGGTTTGCAACAGGCTCCCCAGCCCTGGACGCCGCCGCTGACGCGGTTGCGCCGGCAGATCGAGGACCAGCTTGCTCTGGCGCCCGATCAGGGTTTCCAGGGCGTGTTGCTGAACCTGTACCGCGATGGGCGCGATGCCATGGGCTGGCACGCCGATGCCGAACCTGAGCTCGACCCTGAGGCCTCCATCGCGTCCCTGAGCCTCGGGGCGAGCCGCTGCTTCCGGCTGCGGCCCCGCGCCGGCGATGGTCAGCCCCTCGATCTCGAACTGGCCAGCGGCGACCTGCTGGTGCTGGATCCCCCCACCCAGCGGCACTGGTTGCACTGCTTGCCGCGCCGCTTGCGGCTGCGGGAGCCCCGGCTGAATCTCACCTTCCGGCGCCTGCGCCCCGTCCGGCGCGGCCTGGTCAGCGCCGGGCACTGACCAGGGACTCCCGCCCCACCCCGTAGCGATGCCGCCCGGTTGGGCCTGGCCAGGGATGCCGGGGAGTTCCGTTCTGGGGCGGTGGCCGTCAGGTCAGCGGCACTGGTTGCGGGCGTCTCCCCGGGCGGGTGGGCGGCTGACCTCGCCCAGACCATCGAGCACCCTGCTCCCGTTGGTCTCCGGTCTCTGGCGCCGCTCGATGTGGAGGCTTTCCGGCTGCGCTACGGCCAGCTGCGGTTGTTTCGCCTGCGACTCGGCGCCGACGCCGGTTTTGCCGCCTCCCCTAGCGGCTCTGGCTGTGCCGGCTTCCAGGCGTACTGGGCCAGCTCGGCTCAACATGGGGCATTCGAGCGCGCCATGAACGGCGATCAGCCTTTCGCGGCTGGCGGGAGGAACGTGGCTGGGGTTGCCGCCCCCAGTCCTGGGAGCGTGCTCGCTTCAAGGCTTCGGTGGCTCAGGTTGGTCGAGCAGCTCCAGCTTCACGGTGTAGCTGAGCCGGGAACTGGCGCCGGTGCCCCGGTAGGTGCCGCTCAGGGGGGCGGCGAGGGCCGGATCGGCCGCTGCGGCCAGCACCACGTGCCCATCGGCTACCGCCAAGCCCAGGCTGGGGTCGTAACCGCGCCAGCCGCCCCCGGGCAGATACACCTCGGCCCAGGCATGCAGTTCGTGCTCGCTCACCTCGGGCGGATGGTGGCAGGAGTAGCCGCTCACGAATCGGGCCGCCAAACCCTGACTGCGACAGGCCGCCATGAACAGCACCGCCGTATCCCGGCAGGCGCCGCACCGCTCCCGCAGGGTTTGCTCCGGGGGCAGGGGGGCACCGTCGAGGCGGCCGACATGGTGGAAGCCATGGTGGATCCGATCGGCGAGGGTGATCAGAAAGGCCATGCTGTTCTGATCCACCTCAGCGGCGATCGCCCGGGCCCAGCCGCGCACTTCCGGATGCTGTTCCCCGGCCAGGCAGGGCTCAAGGCTGGCGTTCAGTGGGGGGGCATAGGCGGCGGGCAGACGCCGGGCTTCAGCCGCGCTCACAATCCAATCGAAGGGGTTGTGGCGGAGGGTTTCCACCTGGCTTTCGACCTCGATGCGGAGCTGTTGGCGTTGTTCGTTGAACCAGAGCACAATCCCTTCGCTGCCCTCCGGCTCCTGGACGGCGCAATGGCCGCTGGCCGGGGTTTGCACCTCCAGGTGGTGGCGCAGCAGCCGTTGGCTGGCGTCCTGCCTTGGCGTGAGCCGCAGCGTGTGCGGTTCGAGGAACACGGGCCGGTCGTAGGCGTAGTCCAAGACGTGGCGGATTTGAAACAGCATCGGCTGGTGCCGGGAATGGCCTATCACCAGCCTGGCGACCTGGGGAGCCACGTGCTGTTCAGGGCGGCGGTGTTGCGGGGATCGGCCGATGGCTGCCCGAACGGGGCCGCCAGCACCTGGCCCACATGGGAGCGGGGGAGTGCCCCCCGGGCGCTAAGGGCAACCGCCACAGCCTCAAACAAACAGCGGTGCATCCGGCTGGGATTGCAGTTGCAACGTGGCGGATAGGCCCCCCAGCCGCGAGGGCTGAAGCAGCAGCCGGCCGCCATGGTCGCGGCAAAAGCGATCGACAATCTCCAGCCCCAGGCCGCGATGGCGGCGACGCTGACGGTCGCTGGCGACAGGTGGATTCGTCATGGTGAGCTGGGTGGGGCTGGCCAGCCCCGTGCCGTGATCCTCCACCTGCAGCAGCAGCTGGCTGCTTTGGCGACGGGCGCTGATCTGCACCGGGGGCGCACCGTATTCGAGGGCATTGTCGATCAAGTTGCAGAGCGCACGTTCCAGCCCCAGGCTTTCCACCATCACCACCAGCCGCGGAACCCGCAGCCGGATCAGCGCAGGCGGATAGGAGCCCACAACCCGGGCGCAGAGATCGTCGAGACCCACGGCTGTGCGCCGCCGCGCCGGCAGTGACGGCTCGCCGATCAGCCCCAGCTGTTCGGTAATGGCGATCAGCTGGCGCAAATCGTTCTCGATGGCCTCAACCTTTTGCAAGGCCTCGCCTTGCACGATCTCCCGCAGACTTTCGGTGTGAAGGAGCAGTCGGGTCTGGGGCGAGGCAAGGTCGTGGGTCAAGCCTCGCAGCAGGCTGGAGCGGGCGCGATCGGCATCGTTGATGCTTTCCAGCAGGCGGTTGACGCGGAAGGTGAGGGCCCTCAGCGGTGCCACACCCTGCTCCGGCAACAGGGGCAAGGGCGGCCTGGGGTCCGACTGCAACTGCCGCAGCATGCGGCCAAGGGGCCGCTCCAACCGCATGCGCAGGAACAGGATGCTGCCGCCGATCAAGCCGATCACCACGGCAAGGATGCGCAGCAGCGGCAGGAACCACACGTTGGAGATCAGTCGCTCCGGCTGGTACAACCAGAGCGGCGGTCCTTGGAGATAGGGCGTGTTCAGGCGGATCCAGACGCCACCCCAGGGGTCGCTTAAGGGCGGATGATCGCGTCGCATCTCACGCCGCAATCCGTAGCGTTGATCCATAAAGGCCATCAAGCCTGGATCAAAGCCCCGCAGATCGTCCGCCGGTGATTCTGGTCCCTGCCACGACTGATTGGTGATCACGCCGCTGGGCAGGCGGTTGACTGGCGTGGTCTCCAGCACCTTTTCCACCAACCGCACCGTGCGGTTGGTGCGTAGCCCACGCTCCTGCAGAAACGACTGCGCCAGCAGCGTATTGAACACTATCCAAAGCGCGAGGGCGCTCACCCCAACGCCGGCGAGGCAGCAGAGCACCACGAGGATCCAGTCCTGGCTGGAGAGCCGATTGCGCTCACTCGCAAACATCAATGGGTGGTTCGGCACGACGGACGCCATGGAGCCGATACCCCATGCCGCGACACGATTCCAACAGGGTGGTCTCCGGTTGTAGCTCCTGCAGACTGCGCCGCAGCCGCGACATGCGCACGTCGATTGTGCGACTTTGGCTGACGTCCACCAGGCTGCCACAGGCCCTGGCCAGGCTCTCGCGGCTGAGCACGGAATCGGGTTCACGGCAGAGGGCGACGAGCAGGGCCGTATCCCCACGGGTGAGCCGGATCAGGGCGCCATCGGGGGGGCGCAGCCAGAGTTCTCTAGGATTGAACAGCAAGGCGCCGATCCAGAAGCAGTTGGCCTCAAACGGAGAATCGGAGAATTGCGCGGGATCGACGTTCCCCGAGGACTCTGAACCGGCCGCGGGCCGGGGATCGGCACGCAATAGCTTTTCAATTCGCAACTGCAGCTCGCGGAACACAAATGGCTTGCCCAGGTAGTCGTCGGCGCCGAGTTCCAAGCCCGCGATCCGATCGCTGGCCGCGTTCAGGGCGGACAACATCAAGATCGGGAACCGATGGCCCTGGCGTCGCAGGCCACCCAGCACATCGAGGCCGCTCTTGAGTGGCAGCATCTGATCCAGCAGCAGCAGGTCGGGGGTGCATTCCAAGAGAGCTCGCTCCAAGGCGCGGGGTTGATGAAAAGGCTCCAGCCCCCAGCCCCGTTTCGTGCAGCGCTCCACCAGCAGCCGGCAAAGCTCAATGTCGTCTTCCAGGATCCAGAGCTGGTGGGTCCGCGCCGCGTGGGGCACCGCAGGGTGCTGAAGATGTTCAGCTTCTGGCTCTCGAACCCTTGACACTTGCACTTCCTGGATCAAATGGAATTCTGCCCCAGCAAGTCTGCAAGCTGCGAGCAGCCGCATCCGCCGCAAGAACCTGGGCAGGGGTCGGCCATGCTCATTCCCCCACAGCGGGTCCCGCCGAGCGGCGGGGATCGCTGACCCCGAGGCTTCCCCCGCTGCCGCTCAGGGGTGAGGCCAGCTGTTCCACCGCGTTGGCGGCTCCCATGGCCCGGGCGGGTGTCAACACATGGCCCATGGCCTCCAGCAGCCGCAGGGTGTCGGGGCTGACCCCCTGCTCGAAGCCCACGACGTCGGGCCACAGCTGGCTGTGGATCCGGGGCTCGTTGACGGCGGAGGCCAGGTTCAGGCCATGCACCAGGCGATTCAGCAACACTTGCAGCACGGTGCTGGTGATGCGACTGCCGCCGGGGCTGCCGAGGGCCAGCCAGGGACGGCCATCCGGTCGGAAGACCAATGTTGGCGCCATGGAGCTGAGGGGCCTGGACCGCGGCGCGATGGTGTTGCGTTCCCCCTGCCGCAGACCGAAGGCGTTGGCACTGCCCGCCCTCGCCGTGAAGTCATCCATGGTGTTGTTCAGCAGCACCCCGGCGCCGGGGATGCTGATGCCGTTGCCGAAGGGGAGGTTGAGGCTGGTGGTCAGGGCCACCAGACCACCCTGGCGATCGGTTGCCGAGACATGGCTGGTGTTGCCTCCCTCCGATGTGCTTGAAGTCGCGGCGCTGAGCTGGGTGGAAGGGATGTGGCGCCGCGGGTCGATCCGCCCGCGCAGGCTGGCCAGGTAGGGCTCAGACAGCAGCATGTCCACCGGAATGGACTGGTGTTCCGGGTCCCCGAGCTGCTTGTTGCGGTCCCGGAAGACCAGGTTGAGGGTTTCTACCAGCAGATGCAGGGCTTGGGCGCTGCCACTGCCTCCCGGGGCCAGATCGAGGGGCTCCAGCAACCGCAGCGCCTGCAGCAGGCTGAGCCCCCCCGCCGGGGGCGGCAGGCTCAACACCGGATGGCCTCGAAACCGAATCTGCAGAGGCCGCACCAGCTGGGCTCGGTACGTGCGCAGGTCGTTGGCCGTGATCAAGCCCTGGCGCTGGTCCATCAGGGTCACCAGGGCTCCCGCCACCGGACCCCTGTAGAAGCCCGCGGCGCCCTCAGCGGCGATCCGCCGCAAGGTAGAGGCCAGCTCGGGCTGGCGCAGGCGGCTGCCGGGTGAGGGGGCCAGCGGTCCGCCCTGCGGCGTGGGTCGCAGCAGGAAGATCCGCCGGGATTCAGGGTCGGCCGCCAGCAGTTCCGCTGCCTGACGCAGCTGGTCGCTGAGTTCCTTGCCGATCACGAATCCCCCCTGGGCAAGGGAGATGGCTGGCCGCATCACCTGCCGCAGCGGCAGACGGCCGTAGCAGCTTTGGGCCCGCACCAACCCCGCGACGCTTCCGGGCACGCCGCTGCTGGCCAGGCTGCGGGTGGCCCGCCGTCGATCCACCGTGCCATCGGCGGCCAGGAAGAGGTCGCGGCTGGCGGCGAGAGGGGCCCGTTCGCGGAAATCGATGCCAACGGCGTGGCCCTTGCCGAGTTCAAGCTCGACCGTGGCTTCCGCGGGGGCTAGGCAGCCCCTGGCGCGGGCTGGGGAGGGGCCCGGCAGCCAGAGCAGCAGAAAGCCTCCGCCGCCGAGATTGCCGGCCTGGGGCAGGGTCACCGCTTCGACGAAGGCCGCGGCCACCGCCGCATCCACCGCGTTGCCGCCAGCCCGCAGTATCGCGGTGCCGGCGGCGCTGGCCAGGGGCTCCTGGCCAGCCACCATGCCCCCCGCGGACCAGACGGGATGGAAACGCTGCCCCTGCTCTTGCAGGACATTGCCCGTGGGCGCTGTCTGGCCAGGGCCCGCCGTGAGCAGAGCGGCGCTGAAGGCCAGCGGCAGCAGCCGTCGCCCAGGGCCCATCCAGGCCAACCAGGCTTCAGGCCTTGGGATCTTTTCTCCCGCAGCCCGGGGCGACGTGGACCTGCGTCGATTGACAGCGGCTGGCTCGCCGCTGCGGAGAGGCTGGGCCGCCCGCCGCTGGAGCCGGATCGTGGCGCCGCGACCGTTGGGCATCGCCGGGGCCGTGGTGAGTGGGCTGAGGTGTGTCAGGGACTTGGACGGCTGTGGTGATCCCGTTCCCGCAGGCTGGCCATTTCGACCCGGTTCCGGCCCGCGTTCTTGGCGGCGTAGAGGCAATCATCCGCCAGCTGCTGAAGGCCATCGCTGTCACAGCTGCCGCAATCGCGAGGGGTCCAGAGGCCGATGCCGATGCTGATGGTGAGCACCCCCCCGGTGACGGCACGGGGATGGTCGATTTCGGCGGATTCAATCGCCTGGCGCATGCCAGCGCAAAGCTCGTGGGCACGCTGCGCATCGGAATCCGGCATGATTAGGCCGAATTCCTCTCCGCCGAGCCTGGCCAAGAAGTCCGTACGTTTCTGCAAGTTCCCACCCAAAATTGCTGCAACTTTGCGGAGGGCTCGATCGCCATAGGCATGGCCCATCAGATCATTCACTGATTTGAACCGATCGATATCAATTAAAGCCAATGCCAGGGGTTGTTGGTTGCTGCGGCAGGATGCGAAGTTCGCCCGTAGGAATGAATCGTAGCTGCGTCGGTTCGCCAGGCCGGTGAGCGGGTCGAGCAGCGCCATGCGTTTGGCGCGTTCACTTTCAAACGTGTAGAAGAGTAGGCTTAGCAGATTGCTCATCGATTCAATCCGTTTGATCTGATCATCGCTGAATACAGATCGGCGTTGCAGGGCGATCGTCAATACAGGAATTGAGATGCCGCGAGATTCGAGCGGGATGCCAAGATAATCGGTGCAGCCCTGCTGCTTCAATGCTGATAGCAATTCAAAATCGGGGTCGCTGATCTGGTTGAGTCGCCGCCGCAATGTTTCGCCCGTGGTGGCGATACGGTGCAGAGGGCTGGATCGATGCTCGTGATGTTCCAAAAAGTCGCGCCCCATGCGCAGGGTGCGAACTTCGCCAGGCTCCCGCGAATTCCAGATATATTGACTACAGTCAATATCTTCTTCTTCTGGCAAAAAGGCCAGTGAAAGTCGCATCAGATCCAGGCCCCACAGCCTGAGCTCGTTGACAAAAAGAAGTACAAACTCCTCATAGTTGCGTAGCTTCGACCAGTTTTGGAGCAGCAGTCGTTCCAGGGGGATCCGCTGCGTCATCGACTTGCTGTCCTCGATGCGCTGATGCGAAGACAGCAATCTGTCGGAATCGCGGATTTCTTCCAGGTAGCCTTCCATCCAGTCCGGGTCGGCCCAATCCGAATTGGTCAGGAAGTCGACGAGCGAGGAGCGCTTCAAGGGCCTAGAGATGCGGAATCCTTGCAGGCAGTCCGCGCCGAGCCGCACGGCGGTGCAAAGATCATTGGCATCTTCAATCCCTTCTGCAATGATCATCTTGCCGAGGGCATGCACGGATTTGATGAAGGGGCCAACATAGTGCTGAAGCCTGAAAGAATCGCTGATTCCCTTAATTAGACCAATATCAAGCTTGATGGTGTCATACCAGGCTTCGCAAATGCGTCGATAGTTTGAGAGCCCGGAGCCGAAGTCGTCGATGAAGATGCGAAAAGCAAGTTCTTTGATCAGTCGCTCTGAAGCTGTCTGGACATTGCTGCTGCCCGGCAGTTGATGTGTGGCTGCAGTTTCGGTGATTTCGAGGCAGAAGAGTCCATTGTCAATCTCATACATGCGCAGCAGCTCAACAAGGTGATCCAGCCGCTTCGGCGTTGCCAGGGAATCGCTCGAGATGTTGACTGACACATAGGAGATTTTGGTCGCCAGGTTGTTATCGCCTCCCAGCCACTCCTGCACGCCTTGAAGTTGACTGATCACAAGCTCATCAATTTTGTGGGCAATGCCCAAATCATGGGCGAAGCGCAGGGCCTTGGAGGTGCCAACCCGCGCCAGGGGCTCCGGGTGGAAGCGCAGCAGCAGCTCAAGCCCAAATCGCCCTGGATCTGACAGGAGCAGAATCGGTTGATAGCGAAAAGAAATATCACTGGCCTCCAGCTGAATCAGGTTTCTGCTGATTTCAGTGTCCACACGACCACGCTGTTCGTCACTAGCTTCCACCATCCGATAGGCGATCTGGTCCTGGCCGGCAAGCCGCTCGCCAAAGGCGTGGTTGGTGAGCAGACGACCGCTCTCCTGGCGCGAGCTCAGGCTTTGTCCCGTCACCACAATGTCATCCCAATGCAGGGCAAGATTCAATGTGCTGATCGTGGCTTCGCTGGCATCCGCCAGGATGGCCCGAAGGATCCGATCGCAGGCCTCTCGGGAGATGGACAGTTCTGGTTCGGGAACGGAACGGCTGAGGATGGCGAGACGATGATCAGAGATGCGATAGCAGCGAAGATCGCTCCAATCTCTGCGTTGCTGCCGGATGGTTTTCCAGGCTTGGCGAAGCGTTTCTCCCACCTGCGCATCACTGAGGAAGGCTCTCTGTCGCTCCAGAACCTGAAAGTTCAGCGTCAGCAGCAAGGCGCTGCTGGTGTCCTGGGGCACGTCGTCCTTGCTCAGTTCCTCAAGATCGTGTTCAAGGCTCTGCAAGGAAGGCAGATCGGTCTGGACATCCGTGCGCTGATTGGCCAGGACGCGTCGCTGACGCAGCCTCCGCTGCTTGCGCACCACCGAGAGGGAGGGGCTGAGGCTGAGGCCCAGCAGCATCAGGGCGGCGAGCAGGCTGGAAGCCAGGGGCCCAACAAAATGGATGTGTTGGTGATGAGGCGATCCTCCCTGCTGTCGCTGGGGCCACAACACCGCCCCCATCGCCATCGCCGTGGCGTTCGCGACGCCACGGCGATGGCTGCCCGCCGGATCAGGCTGGGGAAGGCTCGCGAGCTCCGCGGATAAGCCCGGGGCCCAGCGCGGCACGATCAGGTTCGATCGTGGCTGGGGAGTCGTGCCCAGCCCCCCCAGCGGCCCCATGGAGCCCAATTCTGCCCTCGTCAGCGGGCTGAGATTCCACGGTGTTGTGGGGCAGGGCCCTGTGTCGCCGGGAGCGAGGGTTAGCCAGCCTGGCAGGCTCGCAGGGGCTGGCGGCTGGGCTGGCGAGGCCAGGCTCGCCTCCGGGCAGGGTGCCAAGGTGATATCGCCTGTTCGCTCGAGCCGTTGGCGGATCTGGTTGCGCTGCAAGGCCTGGTCAACGCTGACCACCCCGGCCAGGGTGAGGCTCGCCCCGCCAAGCGCAACAACTAACGACAGCGCACGCATGCGGGTCTTCTTCGCGGCCAGGAACCCCTACGCAGAACTTACAAAGACCATGGCATCCATGCACGCGCTTGCCTGCATCTGGCGCCAGGGCCTGGAGGTTCCGTCCATCCTCCAATCCGGCCTTCGGACCGTGGGGGCGCTGGGCTGGATGCGGCACCGGGGTCCCCACGGACCGGAGCCTGTCCTTAGGACGGCCTTTGCTCCGCCACCGCCTGCCGCACCGCGGCGATGGCCCGCTCAATGTCGTCTTCGCTGGTCTCCCGTCCGAGGCCGAAGCGGATCGCCGCCGCCGCCTCCTCCCGGCTGAGGCCTAGGGCCGCGAGCACGGCGGAGGGTTGGCCCTGGCTGCAAGCCGAGCCGCTGCTGACCGCAAGATCACGACGCAGGCGGCGATGCAGTTCCGCCCCCTCAACGCCCAACACACTGACGTTGAGGTTGTGGGCCAGGCGCTGACTGGGGTGTCCGTTCAGCCGCATCCCACCGACAGCCTCCAGGCTTCGCCACAGATGATCCCGCAGGCGCCCCAGCCGTTCCTGCCGCGGCTGACGGTCCGCCATGGCCGCCTCCACCGCCGCGCCGAGACCGACCACCAGAGGGACCGGCAGCGTTCCCGCCCGCAGGCCCCGCTCCTGGCCTCCGCCGCGCTGCTGGGCCGCCAGCCGCACGCCGGGGCGGACCAGCAAGGCACCGATGCCCTGGGGGCCATAGAGCTTGTGGCCGCTGAGGCTGAGCAGATCGATCCCCAGCCGTTCCATGTTCAGGGGGATGTGGCCCACCGCTTGGGCGGCGTCGCAATGGAACAGCACCCCCTGGTTCCGGCAGAGGGCCGCGATCTCGGCTAAGGGCTGGAGCACCCCGATCTCGTTGTTGGCGGCCATGACCGACACCAGCAAGGTGTCCGGCCGGATCGCCGCCGCCAACCGCTCCAGATCCACAAGACCGTCCGCCTGGACCGGCAACACATCGAGCGGGAAGCCATGCCGCGCCAACCAGGCCAGCGGATCGAGCACCGCCCGATGTTCGGTGCGCAGGCTGATCAGGTGGCGCCGTGGTTCGCCCCGCTCGATCGCCGCCTCGGCCACGCCCGCCAGGGCCAGGTTGTTCGCTTCGGTGGCACCGCTGGTGAACACCACCGCCTCGGCGGCCATGCCCAGCGCTGCAGCCAGCTGACCGCGGGCCAGATCCACCGCGGCGGCGGCGGCGAGCGAACGGCGATGCAAGCGGCCGGAGGCGTTGGCGCAGCGGTCGTGCCACCAGGGAGCCATGGCCTCCAGCACCGCCGGATCGCAGGGCGTCGTGGCGTGGTGATCCAGATACGTCAGCATGCCCTCAGGCTGACATCTGAATCCCTGACCAGCATCCCCTTGGGTTCCCGCACCTGGCCTCCTCCGGCCCCGCTGGCGCCGCGGCCTTTGATCAGGTGGAGTGCAAAGCCGGGGGTGGCCCTGGCGCTGCTGTTGTGGGCCCCTGAGCCAGGGGCGTGGACGGCTCCGGCACGGGCCCAGGACCAGCCGGCCCAGCGCCCCCCGGGGCTGGTGGTGTTGGTGGAGAAGACCACCAGCCAGGGCCCTTATACGTTTGGGCTGTTTCATCCCCGTCCGGACCCCGTGCAGCCCAGCCTTTGGAGCGTGCAGATCTGGCAGGAGATCTCCGATCGGGTCACCGTTTCCAGCGAGCGCCTCCTGTGTGATCCCCGCACCCCGATGCGGGTCCTGCGCCAAGGATCCAGCCTGGAACTGCGCTACCTCAATCCCGGTGGGGCGATCACACCCTCCAACCGTCTTGATCACATGCTGTGGTGGGCGATCTGCCACCCAGCCCTGGCGGGCCGCGATCCAGCCGGCCTGGCGGCGGAGGCCCAGAAGCTCGGCTATGGCGGCCAGCTTGTGGAGCGACTGGAGATCGTGCCCACAGGCCGCTGAGGGCCAGGGCGGCTAGCGGGCCCCGCCGCACCGGGGCATTGGTGCGCCCCAGCTTCCATCGATAGATTGGCCCTATGGCTTCCGAATCTCCCCAGACCCCACCGTCCCCTGCCGCCCCCGGCCCCGACGAGGCCCCCGCCTCGGCTCCGGCGCGGCTGTTGCTCGTCGACGACGAGCCCGGATTGCGCACGGCCGTGAAGGCCTACCTCGAAGACGAGGGTTTTGTGGTCACCACCGCCAACGATGGCGAGGAGGGCTGGACCCTGGCCCAGGAACTGCAGCCCGATGTGGTGATCAGCGATGTGATGATGCCCCGCTGCGATGGCTATGGCCTGCTGCGGCGGTTGCGGGGTGATGAGCGTCTGGGCGGCACGCCCGTGATCTTTCTCACCGCCAAGGGGATGACCGCCGATCGCATCGCCGGCTTTCATGCCGGGGCCGACGATTACATCCCCAAACCCTTCGATCCCGACGAACTGGTGGCCCA
>Ga0315904_10010395_pt1 | contig 12041 bp, 8 predicted proteins | sample LakEriMetagenome_6_FD_203529 | JGI IMG/M metagenome (GOLD analysis project Ga0315904, IMG submission 203529) | Freshwater fungal communities from buoy surface, Lake Erie, Ohio, United States - Buoy 12 MA120 | ecosystem: Environmental > Aquatic > Freshwater > Lake | place: USA: Lake Erie, Ohio...
GTTCGCGAACATACACCCGATGAAACCCGCGGTCTTCGGGGGACGTGAACGACTGCGGCAGGATCACCAGCGGCAGACCCGTGGCCAGGGCCCGGCCGCGCAGGTCGTAGTTGCCGCGGTACCGCTCCCCCATGTTGCCGCCGCCGCCGAAGACGAGCACGTCGATGTTCGCGACCGGCCGCGCCAGTTCCGCGGCGGGGACCAGCCGCCAGCGGATGCCGTAGGCGGCGAACAGCTGCGTCATCGCGAGCTCGATGAGATCGTCGCCGACGTTGCCCACCGGCCGCACGTATCCCACCCGGCTGCCGACGAGGGGCGTGCAGACGGCGGCGAAGGCCGCGGGTGCCAAAAGATGGTGACGCCGCTTCGGCGGCGTGGTACTCGGCTGCGGCGCAGGCCGGGGCGCACTGCGGTCGAGGAGCCCGCGCACCAGCTCTGCGATCCGGCCTGTCAGCCCCGCCGCGAGCAGTTCCCGATAGAAGGGCTTCACGATGTCGTCCACGGCCGGCAGCCCCGCGACGGCCTCGGCGAGGCCGCGGCCGCGATCGAAGCCCGCGAAGCGGCCGAGTGTGCCGCAGGCATCGAGACAGAGCATGGTGCGCACGCACTTTTCGCAGCGGCCGCAGTTCGTCCGGCCGGCGACGTTCGCCCAGCAGACCCGGAGGTGGCGCTGCACCAGTGGATCGCCGCCGATGACACGCAGTTTCTCCAGCCGGGTCACGTCCGGGGCCACGTGCTCGACCGCGAGCGCTGCCGACCCGAGGAGTGGATCGGTGCCGGGCCGGGCCCCCACGTCCGGATGCTCGAAGCCGAGGCCGTCGCTGGCGATCAGCAGCCGGCCGACCGTCGGGGTGAGCACGTGACCGACGGCGGCGAGCGCCGCCCCGAACTCGCGGAGCCAGGGCGTGGCCCGGACGAGCGGATGCCGGCGCAGGTTCGTGCGCACGACCACGGCCCGGGCGCCGTGGGCTGTGGCCACGTCGCGAAGCAGCCGCTCGACGGCGGCGAGCCGGGCGGTGTCGCGGAGCCGCACGTCGTAGCCCGCCACGTAGACCAGCGTGTCCACCGGTCGGCCGCCGGCGAGGAGCGCATGAAAGGCGTCCACGCCGCCACTGAAGCACAGCGCCGTGCCCGCTGCGGCGGCCGCCGCTCCGCTCCCGGCGACCAGGTGCGGCGCGGCCGCAGCCGGATACCAGAGGTCACGAAACGCCGCCGTGAGCGGGGCGAGGTTGCCGACCCAGATCGGACAGGCGGGCGCTCGCAGGGCCAACGGCCGCCCGGCGTGCAACGCGGGCACGAGCAGGGCCGTGCCGAAGGCCTCCGCCGATGCGGCCAGCGGCGCGTCGGCCGAGGCGAACCAGAGCCGTCGGCCGGCCACCCGCGCGACCACGCTCTGCGCGGATGGCAGGGCACGCGGCGCCGGTGGTCCGACGGTGACCGGCTTGGCGGATGCGGAGATGAACGGAAGCCACATCGATCAGGCCGCCTTGCGGGTGGTGCCGGCATCCACGGGCGTGCCTTGGGCATCGCGTTCCCAGGGTTTGACCAGGCCATCGACGCAGAACGTCGGCCGCTGACGCAGCGCGTGGAAGTAGGCGAGATTGGGCGTGCCGGCGTTGTTGCGGACGAAGCTCGCCGGCGCGGGATGCCAGAGGTGGATCGGTGCGGTGGCAAGGAGGATCGAGGTCACCCGCAGCCCGAGCCGCTCGAGCCGGCACTGCAGGTCGCGATCTTCGAGTCCCCAGCCCACGAAGCCTTCATCGAAGCCGTTGACCCGCTCGAAGTCGTCCCGCCACACGGCGATGTTGTTGCCGGAGAGCCGCGGCCGCATCGGCACCCGGCCCCATTCGTAGGCCTTGGCCCGCAGCCCCTTGAGCCGCAGCCGCCAGGCTTCTCGCGGGGGCACGAAGCGGGTGACGTCGCCGCCATGAATCACGTCGACGTCGATGCGTGCCGAGGTCGCCGCGTCGAGCCGGATACAGTCGCCCCCCACGATCCGGCCCCGGCGCCGCAGCTTCAGGTGATGCCGGAGATGGTCGCGGGGCAGGATGCAGTCGCCATCGGTGAACAGCAGGTAGGGCGCCGTCGAGGCGGCCGCGCCCTCGTTGCGGCACCGCGCCAGCCGAAACCCGGCGTGTGCGTGCGTCGTGAAGGTCAGCGGGAAGTCCACACGCCGGGCCGTGGTGGCGATCAGCCGCAGGGTCTCGTCCTGGGAGCCGTCGTCGGTGACGACCACCTCGAACCGCCCGCCGACGCCCTCCTGGACCTCGAGCGAAGCGAGGCAGCGACGCAGGTGCTCGGGCCGCTGATACGTGGAGACGATGACCGCGATGTCCATGCCCAACTCCCTGCGTGCGACCTGGATGGGCTATCGACGCCCGCACGGGTGGGAATCGAGCCCAACCGAGTTCGCGAACCGGCCTCGCGGCGAAGCGGGCAAGGTGGGGAGGGCAGGCAATCGCCGGCGGTGGTCAGCCAAACCGCAGGCAGTGCCAATCGCCGAGCGTGGCATGGAGGGGCGCGACGTCGAGCACGACGCGATAGCGATCGATGACCGGCGCTACCTCGTCGTCGCGCAGGCCCGAGAGGACGAGGCCGCCGGCCAGACCGCCGTCCGGGCGGCGGCGCACGGCCGCCCCCAAGACCGCCGCGTGCTCGATGAGCACCGGGGCCACGATGTTGGCGAGCACGAGGTCGTACCCCGGCCCGGCGGCGGGCAGTGCGGCGGCGACTCGGACACGGTCTGCGATCCCGTTGCGGGCGGCGTTGGCCACGATCGCGTCGTGCACGGCCGCGTCGATCTCGACGGCGTCTACGTGCCGCGCGCCGAGCACGGCGGCGGCGATGCCGAGGATCCCCGAGCCGCTGCCGAAGTCGAGCACGCGACCGCACGGTCGGCCGGCGTTCCGCCAGGCGGCGAGCGCGGCGAGGCACAGCCGCGTTGTCTCGTGCAGGCCCGTGCCGAACCCGACGCCCGGCTCGATGAAGATCGTGGTGCCGGCGGGGCCCGGGCCGGCCGTCCCCGGCTCCCATGCCGGCCGCACGGTGCCGAATCCCGCGACCTCGATCGGCCCGAAGGCATTCCGCCACGCCGTCTCGTCGCCGGCCGCGGCGGTGCGCACGGCCACCACGCGACAGCCGCGGAGGCCCGTGAGGAGCGGCGTCGCGGCCCGGGCCGCCAGCTCGCTCTCGAAGGCGCAGGCGATGCGGGCCGTGGGCAGGCTGCCGACCCAGTCGCGATCCGCCGGGGCCGCGGCGACGTCGATCACCAGTGGCGACGCGACGAGCCCGAGCGTCGCCGCCTCGCCGACGTCGACCGCTCCTTCGTCGACGCCCACGAGCCCGTCGGCCGCGGCCCACAGCCATTCGAGAAACGTGCCGCGGTCGACGTCTTCGCCTGCCGGCAGTGCCACGGTCGCATCGACGTCGAGATCGACGATCCAGCGGACGGCGGTCGGCGTATCGCCGAGGGGCTCATGCATGGGGCGGCTCCGCGAGCGTGGCGATGGGCTGGTGGAGCACGTCGGCGGGGGACCAGCCGGCGGCCCGCAGGTCGCGGATCGCCAGGCCGCCACTGCGCTTGGCGAGGCGGCGGCCGGCGGCATCGCACACGAGCGTGGTATGGCAGAACGCCGGCGGCTGCCAGCCCAGGGCCTCGAAGAGCAGCAGCTGCCGCGCCGTGCTCGTCAGGAGGTCGGCGCCGCGGACCACCTCGGCGATCTCCATCGCGTGGTCGTCGGCCACGACGGCCAGTTCGTAGGCGGCGAGGTCGTCACGCCGCCAGACGACGAAGTCGCCGAAGTCCACGCCCGCCGTTCGCCGCACCGTCCCCTGCAACGCGTCGTGGAACTCGAGCACGCGGCCGTCGGGCACGCGAAACCGCCACGGCACGCCGCCGGGCGCAGCGGCCCGCTCCCGCTGGGCGGGCCGGAGGGCCGGCGGAAAGAGCGGCTCGGCGGCGGTCGCATGCGGCGCGGTGGCCGCCTCCTCGACGTCGCGTCGCGAGTGGGGGCTGGGATAGATCGCCCCGGCCGCCTCGAGCCGCCGCCAGACCTCCAGATACCAGTCCGCCCGGCGGCTTTGCTCATAGGGCGCGTGCGGCCCCCCGACGTCCGGACCCTCGATCCAGTCGAGCTCCAGCCAGCGCAGGTCCGCGACCGCCGCGGCGGTGAACTCCGGGCGGCAGCGGGGCGTGTCGAGATCCTCGATCCGCAGCACGAGGCCCGCAGTGCCGGCCCGCGCCGCCGCGACCGCGAACGTGCGGGCGTGTCCCACGTGGAGGTATCCAGTCGGCGTCGGTGCCAGTCGGCCACGGAGCGGCATGATTTGATTGCGGCGGGATGCGGATTACACCAGCCACCACGCCCAGGTGGCCAGCACCCAGGCGCCGAGGGCGAGGTTCGTCGCGGCGTGGGCGAGCACGCAGTCGATCGGCCGCCGCGTCGCCGCTGCGATGCCACTCACGACTGCGAACCAGCCGACGGCGGCGACAGCTTCGCTGGGATGCGAGGCCGCGGCGTACACGGCGCAGGCCCCGGCCACGGCGGGCGTGAGCAGGCCGAAGGGCACCTCCCAAAACCGCTCCTTGACGATGAACCGCAGGAAGAAGCCCCGCAAAAAGAGCTCCTCTACCAGGGGCGTGATCACGACGAGCCCGAGGCCGCGGACCGCGAGGTAGGCCCATACCGCCGACGGGTTCGCGCCGAACTGCTCCCAGGGGTTGAAGCCGCTCCGCTCGTGCAGGTCGCCGGCCCAGCCGGCGTCGCGTTGCAAAACGGACAGCACCACCCAGGGCACGACGAGCGCCAGGCCGAGGAGCGGCGGCCACCATGATGGCCGGCCCAGCCAGGGCCGAATCGCCGGCCAGGCGGCGACCACCAGCCCGGCCGTCATCGCCAGCCGGACGGCGTACACCCAGGGATAGGCCGCGTAGGGGATGCCGAGGCTGCCGGCGATCCCGCCGCCGGAGGGCGTGGGCTCGAGCAGGCCGAGCGCGAGGAAGGCCACCATGGGCACCACGCAGGCCTGCCACGGCCGCTCCGGGCCGTGGTCGGTGATCGGTGGCTCCGCAGACGCCGCCCGTGATTCCATGGCGTTTTTCCCGTTCCCGAGGCGGGAATTCCCTCGGCTGTCGCGATTTTCCCGGCGCGAGTATATTCGACCGACTCGCCGCCATTGTCCTCGTATTCCCGCCCGGCGGCCCGCGGGCGTTCCCTCCGTTTCCAGAAGGTGTTTCGTTTCCATGGACCTGACCAAGCTTCGCAACATGGGCATCTCCGCCCATATCGACTCCGGCAAGACCACCCTCTCGGAGCGGATTCTGTATTACGCCGGCCGCATCCACCGCATCCAGGAAGTCAAGGGCGGTGGCGACGGGGCGACCATGGACTACATGGACCTCGAGCGGGAGCGCGGGATCACGATCACCTCGGCCGCCACGAGCGTGCAGTGGGGCGACTGCGGCATCAACCTCATCGACACCCCGGGCCACGTGGACTTCACCGTCGAGGTGGAACGCAGCCTCCGCGTGCTCGACGGCGCCATTCTCGTGCTCTGCTCCGTGGGCGGCGTGCAGAGCCAGTCGATGACGGTCGACCGGCAGATGAAGCGGTACAAGGTGCCGCGGCTGGCGTTCGTCAACAAGATGGACCGCACCGGGGCCAACTTCGACCGCGTGGTGCAGCAGCTCAAGGACAAGCTCGGCTGCCATGCGATCCCCTACCAGATCCCGATCGGCAAGGAGGACAAGCTCCAGGGCGTGATCGACCTGGTGCGGATGAAGGCCATCTACTTCGACGGCGACAACGGCGAACATGTCCGCGAGGAGGAGATCCCGGCCGACTACAAGGAAAAGGCCGCCGAGGCCAGGCACAAGCTGCTCGAAGACCTGGCCATGTATTCCGATTCGCTGATGGAGAAGCTCCTCTCGGAGGAGGTCCCCACGGAGGACGAGATCCACGCCGTCACCAAGGCGGCCGTCCATTCCCAGAGCATCACGCCGGTGTTCTGCGGCTCGGCCTACAAGAACAAGGGCGTGCAGCCGCTGCTCGACGCGGTCGTCCGCTACCTGCCCAATCCGCTGGAGCGGAAGGTGATCGCCAAGAACTGGTCGAACCCGGACGAGAAGTTCGACCTCGAGGCCGACCCGAAGAAGCCGCTGGTGGCGATGGCCTTCAAGATCGTCGACGATCCCTTCGGCCAGCTGACCTTCATGCGGCTCTACCAGGGCACGATGAAGAAGGGCGAGGCCTACATCAACCAGCGCACGAGCCAGAAGCAGCGGTTCAGCCGCATCGTGCGGATGCACGCCGACAAGCGCGAGGAGATCGACTCCGCCGAGGCGGGCGACATCGTGGCCGTGATGGGCGTGGACGCCGCCTCCGGCGACACCTACGCCGCCGACTCCAAGTACTGCACGCTCGAGAGCATGTTCGTGCCGGAGCCGGTGATCAAGATGGCGATCACGCCCACCAACCGCGACGGCCTCGACAAGCTCGGCAAGGGCCTGCAGCGGTTCACCCGCGAGGATCCCACGTTCCGCGTGTTCACCGACGAGGAGACGGGCGAGACGCTGATCGCCGGCATGGGCGAGCTGCACCTCGACATCTACGTGGAGCGGATCAAGCGGGAATACAAGGTGGACGTCACCGTCGGTGCGCCGAAGGTGAGCTACCGCGAGGCTCCCACGAAGAGCACGGCCTACGACTACAAGCACAAGAAGCAGACGGGCGGCTCGGGCCAGTATGCCCACATCATCGGCCACCTCGAGCCGCTGCCCGAGGACGCGACCGAGAACTTCGTGTTCGAGGATGCGGTCGTGGGCGGTCGCGTGCCGCGGGAATACATCCCCTCGGTGGAGAAGGGCTTCCTGGCCGTGCTCAACAAGGGGCCGATCGCCGGCTTCCCGATCGTGGGCGTGAAGGCCACGCTCGAGGACGGCTCGTACCACGACGTCGACTCCAGCGACATGGCCTTCCAGGTCTGCGCCCGGGCCGGCTTCCGGGAGGCGTTCCTCAACACGAAGCCCGTGCTCCTCGAGCCGATCATGAAGATGGAGGTCGAGGTGCCCGCCGACTTCCAGGGCGCCGTCACCGGCGAGCTCAACAAGCGGCGCGGCCTGATCATCTCCACGGAGACGGTGGGCAACACCTCGACGATCATCGCCGAGGTGCCGCTGGCCGAGACCTTCGGCTACTCCACCGACCTGCGGAGCATGACGCAGGGGCAGGGGGTGTTCACGATGGAGTTCGCCAAGTATCGGCCGACTCCTGGCAACATCCAGAAGGAGATCGTCGAGGAGCGGAAGAAGGCGGAGCTCGCCGCGGCGAAGTAGCCGCGGCGCGTGGGCACGACGGTCAGCCGATCGTGGCGCAAGCCTCCAGGCTTGCGAATGGGCGTTCTCGCACCACAGGCCGCATTCGCACGCCTGGAGGCGTGCGCCACGTTGGCGGCGGGGGTTTTCGCTGCTCCGTGGTTCTCTCCTTGCCCTTGAAGCCCGAGGCGTGAGCCGAGGGAATGGGGCCGAGCTTCGGGTGAATCGCCGCGTATTCCCTCAGCTCACGCTTCGGGCTTCCCGGCAGCCAGGCACGACGGTCGGAGACCGCCGCTACAGGCGAGGCACTACGGTCGGAGACCGCTTCAGGCACGACGGTCCGAGACGTCAGAGCGTGGCCGTGATCGCGTTCCAGAGGGCGATCCGCGACTCCAGGCATGCGCGGGCCGTGGCGGAAGCGGCTGCCCACTTGGCGGCGTCGTCGCCGCACAGTCGGGCCATGATCCGCCGGCAGACGGGGGCGTGCTTCTCGTCGTCGTGGGCGATGTGCCGCTCCAGGTAGAAGCGGAACGGCCCCCAGGCGGGATCGCCGGCCGCCAGCGCCGTGACGAGGCCGCGGAACATGTCGGGGATCACGTCCTCGCGGCCGTAGGTGAAGGCGGCCACGATGCGATGCGGTTCCTCGGACGCGATGATGGCGAACGAGTGGCGGACGAACTCCAGGGCGGCGGGGGGGCCGCCGCAGGTGGCGAGCGCGTGGTCGAGCGACTCGCCGCCGCGCAAGGCGTCGAGCAGCCGGGTGATCGGGCCGGTGTCGGCGCCGGCCCGGGCCATGGCGGCGAGGTAGAGTTCGAAGTGGCTGGCGTGGCCGCCGTCGGGGAGTTCGTCGGACTCTTCGTCGAGCACGATTTCGTTGACGAGCCGGCGGGCCTCGGGATCCGTGGTGGGCACCCACGGGATGGATGTGCAGGTGAGCCGCTGCTGCAGGGCCTTGAGCAGGCTTTGGAAGTCCCAGACGGCGAAAATATGGTGCTCCATGAACCGCCGCAGCCGATCGGGGCTATCGACGAGGCGGTAGATGGGGTGGCCGACGAGCCGCGAGCGGCAGTCGCCGAGGTCGATCGCCGGTCGGGCAGCGGTAGCGAGAGGCATGGTGGACGGTGTCATACACCTGTTGTAGTCCGCTGCACGCCACCGGGTAGAGTCGCGCGTCGCGGCCGGGGCCTGTTGGGCCACGCGCGATCCCTCCACAAAAAGCCCCCGGCGGAAGCCGGGGGACTCCGGGTCACACGCGATCCCGCTCACCATGCGTTGCGGGTTTGAACGATGGAATCACGTGCCGTCGTAGGGAATGGATGCCGGGGTGGTTTGCATTCCCGGAGTCCCCGGGTTTCCACCCGGGGCTTCTTGGGCGCGGTGGATCCACAAAAAGCCCCGGCGGCCTCAGGGCGGCCGGACTATTTGTAGTCGGCTTCGTTGAGGACGTACCCCCCTGCCCAAGCGTTGTAAACATCTCTGCTGGGGGGAGGTCCGCCGGTGCCATTCATATTCGTCGTGTCTGAGGAGGCACTCGCGTTGTCCCAGCTCAAGAGTTGCGCATAGACTCTGGGTTGCAGGGAGTCCTTGAGAAACTCCGTATGGCCGTCGCAGAACGCGGCCACCGCGCCGCCGGGATGGTTCGACGACGGTTGGCTAAAGAAACCTGGGTCCGCTGCGCTGCCCGAGTTGATGACCTTTGACGGGGTTGCCCCGGATATCCCAAAGAGCGGCAGCATGATGTTTCCCGGGGTGTGCCCGAGGCCGCCATCTGTAGAAAACCCCCGAGTCTCGGTTCGCGTCGAGGCCCAGCTCGCCTGCACCAGTGGAATCGCCGCCGTGCCGGGGCCGCATTTTTCGGAGAGCAGGAGCGTGAATGCCGTGCCATCGTTGCTCGAGATTTCGTCCATCGACAGGCGGCCCGTGGCCACGGTTGTGTCGAGCATGACACCTTGAAACCGAGCCGCATTGACAGTCTCTGTCGGTCGGGAGCCGCCAGCGTAGGCGAGCGTGGGTCCCGTCTGCGTGTCGGGCGCGCTCGAGGGGCAGACGAACGTCGTCACGAATACCGGATTGAGACAGGTGCCCGAGGGGGTTACCGTCTTGTAGATGTCGTTTCGTTCGATGAAGGGCAGGATCATGATCGTCCAAGACGAGACGCCGCCGACCGGCCCGGTGTTCCTATAACCCGGCACGAACCCGTTCTGTTCGGCATGCCGGATGGCGGCAAATGCCAGCTGGTACTGGTTGTTCTGGCAGACCGTGCGGCGGGCGCCCTCCCGGACCGCCTGCACCGCCGGCAGCAGCAGCCCCATGAGCACGGCGATGATCGTGATCACGACCAGCAGTTCGACGAGCGTGAAGCCCCGCCGGCTGCTCGGATATCGAACGGATGACATGCGACGCATGGCGAAATCTCCTGCGAGGGGGCGGCCGCTCAGGCCGCCGTTCTATTGTACCGATCCGGGGCCTATTTCGGGATGAAGGAATGCCGCACGGTCATCTGCCGCACCTCTTTACTCGACGGCTCGTAGCAGCGAATTCGCACCTCGATGCCCCGCAGCGGCACGGGGTACGGGGGCGAGGTCTCGTATTCGGCGGGATCGTCGGGCACGCCGTTGTTGTTGTCATCGAATCCGTTCGTGCCGTCGTCGATCACGTTGTCATTGTCATCATCGAGACCGTTGAACTCGTAATGCAGGCTCCAGGTGTCGTAGGTGGCGGACAGTCGCGATCGGGAGTCCGCGGCGCGGAGCAGGGTGCTGGTCGCTGCGGCGGAGCCGGAGAGCTGCACGTAGGCGGCGTCTGGCAGTGACTGCGGATCGAAAACCCGGACGTCGAAGGAGATCACATTCGTGAGCAGGACGTCCTCCCAGACGCGGTCGGTATTGTCGAACGTGGCGTTGGGGAGCGATCGATTATTCCTGAAGGGACTTGTGGAAGTGACGAGCGGAAAGACGTAAGGGAACGCGGTGCTCGTCGCGGTCAACGGCGTGTCATTGTCACCCACATAGGAGAACGTCCCGCTGCGCATGAAGCGATTCTCCCGCTTCGTCAGGTCGGCCAGCGTGTTGGGCACGGCGAATGCACCTTCCCGCCGCAGCGAGAGGTCGTAGAGCGGCGTTGAATTCGAACCCTCGAGGTTCGCGACCGGCACCGGCGTGGCCGCGGTGCCGTCGAAGAAGGGCGCCTGGCCCACGTAGCCGACCACCAGCAGCTGCCGGCGATGGAGGTTGAAAAGTGTCGTCCCCGGAAGCGGCTGATCGGCGGCCTGGCGGCAGAACCAGGCCACTTCGGCGCAGTCCGACTCGATGGAATTGGATCCATACCGCCCCACGAACGGTCCGCCCACCGCCCGGGTCGTGAAGAGAAGGATGTCGTCGGTGTCGCCGGTTAGGGCGGCCGGGCCCCCGGTGTCGGCCTGCGGCCCCTCGAGGAGCTCGAAGTAGCCGCTGTTCGACTCCGGCCGCGCCCAGGGCACCAGTTCCGCCGTCACGCCCGCCAGGTCCTGCCGCAACTGCCAGGCGGTGCTCCGCATCCGGCCCGCCAGGGCCACCAGGGCCTGGCTCTGCGACGCGGCGCGGCCGAAGGTGCCGATCATCGTGGCCACGCCCGCCATCACGAGCAGCGCCACCGCCGAAGCGACGAGCAGCTCGGTGAGGCTGAAGCCCGTCCGGACCGCGGCGGCGGGGGATGTTTTCCGTGCCGGCATGGCGTCACTCCAGGAATCGTCGCAGGCGGATCGTGTCGCGGACGTTGAGGTTTTCCCCCTCGCGAAACCCGACGGGAATCGACCGATCCACGATCGCGAACAGCCGGTGGCAGGTGCGGGAGCCGTCGCCCGAGTCGGTCGTCTCCAGCGTGATCCAGACGGCGAAAACGTGCGAGCGGATCGTCGCCGTGTTGGCGAGGCGGATCGCGGCGGCGTACGTGAAGAATGGGTTCCGGTCGCGCAGGCCGGCATCACCGGGCGCGAACGATCCCGTCGCCATCGGCAGCACAGCCGAGTCACTGAGTGACAGCAGCCGCGCCGTGGATGTCGCCGGATTGCGCGCGGTGGTCCCGGTCGAGACGAAGGGGTTCACCGTCACCGTTCCGCTCGTCAGGGGCAGCGAGGTGGTGCCCAGGAGCGTCGCCCAGACGAGCGAGTTTGGATCCACCACGCTCGTCGTGCCCGTCGGGATCGTGTTCACGTTCACCCGACCGGGCTCGCGCCAGGTTGAGAACTGGTTTGCGGCCAGCCGATCCAGGCCGCAGGACGCGATCGTGCTGGATGTGACCGTGATAGCACAGCCCGCAAAGCGGCTCGGGACATACGTGGCATCGAGCAGCATGCTCGCCAACGCCGTCGTTCCGGAAACCAGTGACGTTGTCGGCACGTCATAGTTTCGCAGTAGGTCGCGCGAACTGTCGGCCGGCACGAGAACCAGTTCTGCCTGACTGACGAAGGGGCGGTTGGGCCAATGGAACCACGAGGCCGTGCCGGCCACGGAGTACGCGCCGATTGCCGACCCCGGGACGGTAGTCCACGTCGCCGGGGATCTCCAAAAGACGTTCGATGCCGCGCCCGCGGAGGGGCGCGACCGCTTCTGGAGCGTGGGCGTCGCCGGCAGGGCGTACTCGCAGACCGCGAACGGCGCGGCATCCACGGCCACGTAGGGATTGTCGATTCCATTGGCACGGGTCGGGTCGGCCAACCGCTCCAGCCACACGGTGCCCGAGGTGATGCCTG
>Ga0315904_10010396_pt1 | contig 12038 bp, 8 predicted proteins | sample LakEriMetagenome_6_FD_203529 | JGI IMG/M metagenome (GOLD analysis project Ga0315904, IMG submission 203529) | Freshwater fungal communities from buoy surface, Lake Erie, Ohio, United States - Buoy 12 MA120 | ecosystem: Environmental > Aquatic > Freshwater > Lake | place: USA: Lake Erie, Ohio...
CTGAAACCGGGAATCGCCAACAAGACCTATCTGTTCTGCGGCGACATGGGACGCGGGAGAACGGTGCGGAGTCTCGCTTACACAATTGGCCAGTACCCCAACGTTCGCCTCCTGTTTGTCTCGCCGAGCCATGAGACCTTGCGGCTCGATGAGCAAACCAAAAAGCGGTTGCGGGCTCTGCGGGCTGATATCCATGAATTCGACTCGCTCGATGCGCAACTGGAGGGCCAGCCAATCCTTGCGCAAGCCGATGCGGTTTACATGACTCGCATCCAGCGCGAGCACAACTCGACTCAGGATGACAGCGACTTCTCAAAGATTGACTTCAGCCAGTACCAGCTGAATCCGGAACGCGTAGCCAGGATGAAGATTTATGCTCCCATCTTGCACCCTTTCCCACGCGATAGTGTGATGGGTGAAATCCCCACTTCAGTCGACATGGATTCCCGGGCGATGTACTTCCGCCAGGCCCGCAACGGGATGTGGGCCCGGGCCGCCCTGCTGGTCCATCTCTTCGACGCTGCCGACGAACTGTTCATGCTCCACAACGGACGTTGATGGACCACGCCGCGAAACTGGACCTGACCCCGTTTCACAAAAGGGGAGTAATGCAGTCGGGCGATTCGTTGCGGACTGAATTGACAAAGGTCGAGACCTCGCGAGCAGCCATCGCCTCGGCCGGATAGGGGCGGAGCAACTCCTGCAGCGCTGCGGTCGCCGCCACAGCCCGCTGCTCTGAATCCGCCGAACTCTTACTGGCTGCCGGAATGTCTGCCTCGAGCCAGCGATGAAATTCTCCCGGCGGGATAATCACCGGCATTCGGTCGTGAATGGAAGCCATCAGTGAATTCGCCGTGGTCGTCAACACGGCTACCGACTCCACGACCTGGTCCCCGCCCGCCCAACGCTCCCAGATCCCCGCCATGCAGAACGGTTGCTCGTCCGCCATCGTGATGTAAAACGGCCGCTTGACCTTGCCCTCGCGAATCCACTCATAAAACCCATCGGCCACAATCAGGCAGCGGCGGGTGCGAAAGGCAGAACGGAAAGAAGGCTTTTCATGCACGGTCTCAGCTCGGGCGTTGATCATGCTGTAAACCGCTTTCCCATCCTTCGACCAAGGGGGTACCAATCCCCATTGCAGCCGCGCGACTTCAAATTCGCGTTCCGCATCCGCCTCCGCTGAAGCCCGACGGACGCAGGCGATCAACTGACTCGGGGCAATATTAAATCGCGGCCTCAACTCCGGAAAATTCAAATCGAGCGATGCCCGCAGGAACCATCCAGCCAAACTGGCCGCTGGTGTTCGCAATGTAAATCGGCCACACACGGCATCGTCTCCCAGAGGGAAGTTAGCTTCCCGCTCGATTGCTCACCCAGCTTTGGCTGGTGAACGGTAGAAACGGTTGGATAACAGATACTCCATCGCAAACACTGCCAGGAGCATCAACACCACCAGCGGATAAAACTCCTGCCCTTTGCGCGCGGTTCCCTGCTGGCGCTCAATCTGTGTCTGGTCACTGGCCAGTTGAAAGCCGCTGGTTCCGAGCACGGACTCGAGTTCACCAGGTGCCAAGCGGGTCAAATCCGTATCGGCGGGATGAACGTTGACACTAAACCCGCGGATCACGGGGCCATCGAGTGTGCCTTTGAGCCGATACTGCCCGGGAAAATCAGTAAAGCGATAGCGCAACTGCTCGCCGACGACGGCGACTTTCGTTGTTCCCTGATTGGGCTTGGGCGTGAACAAGGTGTAACTCTCCGGATACTCCCGGAGATTGTTGGCCAGCGAAGCCGTTTGCCCAGTCTGCAGATTCAACGTATCCAGTTCCAATCGCACCAGGTAAGAAACCAGCTCGCGGGTCATTAACCAGGCCGGCAAGGGCCGCCCCACGAACAGGTCATTCCACGGCCGCCTTCCAGCCGAGCGACGTTCGGGCTCAGCCAGCGGCGTGGTCAACACCAGCACTCTGCCTTTACCGAGGACGTTTTCAATCAGGGCCGGTTGGCGATCGCTGTAGGACACGAGAACCTGGCGCGGTGTTTCCGGATCGGCGGGTAAGTCCAAGCCCCAATGAGAGTAAACGGGAAACGCACTCCAGTTAAGATTCGACTCGATCGCGCGGAACTGCTGAAACAGGGGATGCGCCAAACTGTCGGGGCGGAGAAAGACGTCTCCTTCCGGACGAGACCAGGGAAAGGTCAGCTCGCCTCCCAAAACCACCTGCGCGGCCTCACTGAGAAAACGCTCGTCCGGGGCTCCCTCCTGCAAAGCGTTTTGCCCCAGCGTGATACATAATCCGCCGCCGCCGCGCACATAATCACCCAGTTGCCGCCACACGGCTTCCTCAAAGGCGGTTGGATTCAGCAGGATCACGGCGCCGAATTGGCTGAAGTCGACCTGGCTGATTTGCTGCTGTTCGACCGTCGTGCATTCATAATTCCCCCGGGGTGCTCCCTCAGCGCTACCGGGCGCGATAATTTCGACAATGTCCAGAGGGTTCACTCCTGCCGGGTGGACGACCAGTACCTTCCACGAATCCCGAACGTTCAGGGTGAAATAACGTTCGTTGTCCAGCTGCAATCCATCCGTACCCTGCACGAACATGCGGCCGTGATACACGCCGCGAGGCAAAGGCTCACTGAATTCAAACTGCACATTGGCCGAGCCGTTTTCCGGGACCTGAACGCTCTGAGCCAATTTCCAGAACTTTTCGGGGACGACCGTTTTGCCATCCCGAATGGTCGGAAGAGATTCGTCTGGCTGCTCAATCTCGAGCTCGACCATTCGCTCCAACGCCCCCCCGGTCCGCGCCAAGCTTGCCTGCAACCGCAGCGGCATGCCGGCCGCGAGCACGGCTGACTCCAGCTGCGGAGCCGAGATCCCGAGGTTGGTCACCTCTTTCGCGCCGACATCGATCACAAACACGGATCCCGCAGCCAGTTCCTCGAGCCGCTGCTGGAGTTCCTTGCTTTGCTCGCTGGTCCAACTCGCCTTGGTCAAATCGGTGAAGAGATAAACCTCCCTGCGCTCATGCTTCCCCTCGGCCAGCAGCTTTGTGCCTCGCATCAGGACATCCGGAATCGGCTGGTTCAGATAGCCAATCTCAAAGGTCGAAATCCTTTTCCTGGCCGAGGCCAAATCGACAGAGAAAAAGGGCTCGTCGTCTTTTGTCTCCAGCACGCAAACTTCACTCTCCTCGGGAAGTTGCCCGACGGTGGCCATGGCCAGCTCCTGAGCTCGCTCCAGACTGGACCGATTTTCCCAGCGGTAGCTCATTCGCGGCGAGTTATCGATCAGAATCAGGGCGGAGACGGGCGCTTCAGCCGCGCCCAAAAGTTGGCCCGAACCGGCAGACAGTGCTTGCTGCACACTCCAGCCCAACCAGCCAGTCGCCAGCAGCCAAACGGCAGCCATCGCAGCGAGCAGGCCTCGCGCCCGCTGGCGACTCGCCCAGACGACATACAGGACCAGACTGGCGAGCAACCAGAGCGAGCCAATCCCCAGCACCCACAGCCAATTCGCGTAGGCCGAAGCAGCAACGGCCGGCCCGGCCAAGGCCAAGGCTGGAAGCAGCAGGACGAGACAACGCAGCAGCAACAGCAGCCACTGCCGTACGCGCAGCTGGCGGCGATTGGAACTCGCGGTTAACTGCAAAAATCGCAAGCCTGGAAAGACCAGCGGCTTGGGCTTCGGTTGCATCAACAGATGCAGCACAATCGGCACTGCGACCAGCCCCGCGCCGAGCAAGAGCACGAACAGGTGTGCAACGGCCATGGTCAGGTCCTCGTCCGTCGCGTCAGCAGATACTCGGTCAGCGCCTTGTCAAACTGCACGCTCGTGTCGAGCGGCACGTAGTCGATCCGGTTTTGTCGACACCGCTTTGCCAAGTCCTCCCGATACTCATTGACCGCCCGCAGGTAATCAGCGCGAGCCTGGTCAGCGTTGGTATTCAGGTTCAGATCAGACTCCAAATCCTGAAACAGGCAGGTTCCGCTGAACGGAAAATTGACTTCGGCCTCATCGAGCACATGGAACAGAATCACGTCGTGTCCGCTGTGCGAAAGCCGATAAAGCGCTTCGATTTCCTCGGTTTGCTCCAGCAGCAGATCGGAAAACACCATGATCAGGCTCTTGTGTCGAAGCATCCCGGCGAGCTGATTGACCGACTCGCGAAATTTGGTTTTACCGGTTGGCCGAGCCTTGGCCAGCAGCGAGAGGATATTGTTCAGCTGGGCCCTTTTCGATTTGGGTGACAAACTGGCCCGAATCCGATCGCTGAACGTCACCAAGCCAACCGGATCCTGCTGCGAAACCATCAGATAGCTGAGCGCCGCGGCGAGACAGACGGCGTAATCGAACTTGGTCAAATCCTGGCGATAGGTGTAGTCCATCGATTCGCTCAAGTCCATCATCAGGTAGCCCTGAATGGTGGTCTCGGCCTCGAATTTTTTTACGTAATACTTGTCGGTCTTGGCGTAGACCTGCCAATCGATCGTCCGCGGTTCGTCGCCCGGAGTGTACTTGCGGTGCTCGGCAAACTGTACGCTGTAACCATGAAAGGGGCTGGCGTGCAGGCCGTGCAGGAAGCCTTTGACCACGAACTGAGCGCGCAAGTCCAGCCGCTTGATTTGGTGAATGACATTCGGCTTGAGGTACTTCTCGACAGACATGTCTGGCCAACGGGTTGGCGGCAGGGCAGATAATGGCTCGGCAGGGCAAGCATCGACGCCCCGCGGATTGCCGACAGATTACTTCTCGAACTTGGGCACTTTCGGCTCGGGGATCAGCTTGAGCAATTGCTCGATCACCTGTTCGCTGTTCATTCCATTGGCTTGCGCCTGGAAATTGCAGCTGATGCGGTGTCTGAGCACGGGGATCGCGACCTTGCGAATGTCTTCAATCGAAACGGAGAAGCGGCCATCCATTGCGGCGATCGCCTTGCCGCCGCTGATTAAAAATTGTCCCGCCCGCGGGCCAGCGCCCCAATCGACCAGTTCCTTGACCACCTCTGGCGCACTGGCGTCAGCCGGACGCGTGGCCCGAACCAGCGCCGCGGCGTACTTGATGATGTAGTCCGTCGCGACCACCGAGCCAACCAGCTTCTGCAGATTGACAATCGCTTTGGCCGAGAGAATTTTCTTTATCTCAGGAGACTCGCCCGAACTGGATGCGGTCAGAATCTTTTCTTCCTCTTCCGCCGTCGGATAGCCAACCTTGATGTTGAACATGAAGCGGTCCAATTGCGCCTCGGGAAGCGGGTAAGTTCCTTCCTGCTCGATCGGGTTTTGGGTCGCAATCGTAAAAAACGGATTGGGCAGCTGGTAGGTTTCCCGGCCCACCGTCACTTCCCGCTCCTGCATGGCCTGCAGCAGCGAAGACTGGGTCTTGGGCGGGGTCCGGTTGATTTCGTCGGCCAACAGAATATTGGTGAAGACCGGGCCCTCGACAAAGCGAAAATGCCGCTTGCCGTGATCGTCCTCCTCCAGAACGTTGGTGCCGGTAATGTCGCTCGGCATCAAGTCAGGGGTAAACTGGACCCGCTTGAAGGTCACGTCCATGATCCGGGCCAGAGTGCTGACCATCAGCGTCTTGGCCAGCCCGGGCACACCCTCCAACAAACAATGTCCGCGGGTGAAAATCGCGGCGAACAGCTGCTCGATGACATCGTCCTGACCGACGATAACCTTGTGGAGTTCCAGCTCCATCAGCTTTCGGTGTTCGCGAAACTCTTGAAGAATATCGCCCAGACTGCGGGACTTTTGACTCACGGACACCCTTTCTCAAGCTTCCCAACCAAAGAAACGCCAGTCGGACGAGGAACTGAACGCTGAATTCTACGGCAAACGGAGAAAAACTGACAGCCTTCCGCCCCGCGGCAGCCGTCCGGCTGGGCGGCCCCGGAATGAGCGCGACAGCCAGAAGGCAAACAATCCCAGCCTGACCCGCCCCGCAAAATCGGCGTCTGCAAACCATGACCCGGTAAACCGCGAGCTGTGAACTGTTAACTGCAAGCGACGCGGTGAGTCTTGGCTCGGGACGCAAACGGGCGATCGGCGTTTCCCGGCAAAAGCAGCGCACCGCTGCCACCGACTCGTGGCGGCTGGGAATGCGAAGGGCCAGGTTCGCTGCAGCTGCGACAGTCAGGGGCCGGCGCCAAGCTCGGCTGGGTTGCGATTTTTGAGAGCACGTCCGCTCCCTGGAGTTTCGGATTCCAGCCACAGAAAGCCGGTAAAGCGGACGAGCGCCCCTCAAACTGTCCGGTTCGCGTTGAGCGGCCGGGGCTGGGCGAATAGAATTCGAGCACTTACTTCTTCCAGGGAAACGTGATGCCCGGTCCATTGCGCAGTTTGAGTTTGTTGATTGCGGCGACGGTCTTGACCCTGGCTGGTTCACCGGCAGCCCTCTGGTCACAGGACAACGAGGCCGACCTCTCGGCTGCGGCAGTCCGGGCGGCGATCGATAAAGGCGTCGCCTTTCTGCGCAACACGCAATTGCGCAACGGACAATGGGGCGAGATCAACATGTACGAGGGCGGAGCCACGGCACTGGTCGCCCTGGCGATGCTTAATTGCGGGGTCCCCCCGACCGATCCCGATCTGGAGCGGGCGATCAAACTGCTCGAGACCCAGGGCAGAGAGCGGATGACAGTGTATGTCGCCTCGCTGCGTTTGATGGTGTTTACCACAGCCGACCCGCAATTGAAACGCTACGGCCGACTCGTTCAGGAAGATGCCGAGTACCTCTTGCGACTGCAGGTCAAACAGGGGGTGTACACCGGGGGCTGGAGTTACGGCTTTGCCATCGTCGATGACCTGATCGGCCAGACGGCCGACTCCTCGAACAGTCAGTTCGCGCTGCTCGCCTTGCATGAGGCTTCCCGGGTTGGTTATCAGGTGCCGCGGGAAGTCTGGCTGCGGGCGAGGCAGTATTGGCAGAACGTCCACGACCCGGGGCGGGGCTGGTTTGCCTATTCACCTCGCAAGGACCGGCCCAATGGCAGCATGACCTGCGCCGGAATCTCTTCGCTGGTGATCTGTGAAGAGAATCTCGCCGACCCCGAGCGCTATCTGAAGGGCAATCGGGTGAATTGCTGCCAACCGCCGGGCGACCAGCGATTTATTGAAAACGGCCTCCGCTGGCTGGCGGAAAATTTTTCAGTCACCTCGACCCCCTCGACGGATCCGCTCGGCCGCGAAGGCAAGTACTACTACCTTTATGGAATGGAGCGGGCCGGGCGAATGAGCGGCCAGCGATTCATCGGTCCGTTTGACTGGTACCGGGAGGGTGCTGCCCACCTGATCAAGGACCAGGGCTTCGACGGGTCTTGGCATCGGAATGATCGCTTCGGCATGTCGCGCGACATCAACACGGCGTTTGGACTGCTGTTTCTCTCGAAAGGGCGTCGGCCAATCGTCTTTGGCAAATACCAATATGGCGATGACCGCAACTGGGACCTTCACCCGCCGGGCATCCACTATCTGACGAGAGAAACGGAAAAGGCCTGGCAACTGCCGCTGAACTGGCAGACGGTCGATGGCAACACGGCGGAGGTCAACGACTTGCTCGAGGCTCCCGTGCTGTTCATCAGCGGACAAAACGCGATCAGCCTCAACCCGGAGCAGAGGCAGAAGCTGAAGAGCTACATCGAAAACGGAGGGTTTCTTTTCGTCGAAGCCTGCCAAGGTGACGGCTGCGGAGAAAATGTCCCCTTTGACAGCTCATTTCGGTCATTGATGGCCGAGCTCTTTCCAGACAGCCAACTCGAAGCCCTTCCTCCTGAGCATCCGATCTGGACTGCCAATTTCCCGCTGAAGCCCGACCCCGAGCGACCGTTGCTGGGGCTGCAGGCCTGTTGCCGAACCAGCGTTATCTATTGCCCCCGCAACCTCTCCTGCTACTGGCAACTTGATCGCCCCAGTTTTCTCCGCGAGGTTTCCGACGCCGTCAAATCGGACATCGTCTACTGCCGCCAAGTCGGAATCAACGTCGCCGCATACGCTACCAATCGCAGTTTGGAAGACAAGCTCGAACGACCCAAGGTAGCCGCCGGAGCCAACATCGAATTGCTGCGCGATCGCGTGCTTGAGTTGCCCAAATTGCGGCACAATGGCGGTGCCGATGAAGCTCCAAACGCTTGGCGGAATCTGCTGCAGGATTTCCGCAATCAGACCCAAATGAACCTGGTGCTCGAGAAGAAGCTGATCGAGCCGACGCTGGAGCAACTGGCCGATCATCCCTTTATTTTTCTCCACGGGCGTTCGACCTTCAGCTTCGATCCGCCCCAGCGCGAAGAACTTCGCAAGTACCTGCAGCGCGGTGGCTTTATTTTTGCCGATGCCATTTGCGGTTCACGCGAGTTTGCGGATGCGTTCCGCAAGGAATTTCAGGCGATCCTTCCCGATCACAAGCTCGAGCCGATCCCCGCCGACCACCCGATCTGGAACGACCAGAAGTTCGGCTACGATTTAACCCGCTCGAAAGTCACTTTAAATACGCCGGATCGCAATGCACCCGGAGGCTTTACCAGCCAGGAAGTCGTCCCGCAGCTGGAGGGCGTCACAATCGATGGCCGTTTGGCAGTCGTATTCTCGGCGGTCGATTTGAGCTGCGCGTTGGAAAACGCCTCGGCCACTCAGTGCCGGGGCTACAATCGCGATTCGGCAATCAAGATCGGCACCAACGTGATCCTCTACCGTTTGCGCGTCGATTGACCTCGTCAGGAAAGGTGGAACGAGGCATGCCCGAGGCGGAATCAGACCAGAGCGATATTCCGGCAGCGGAACCAGTTCGCGCCGGCAGCGCGATTCTGGCCGGCGGGCAAAGCCGGCGAATGGGCTCCGACAAGGCTGGCCTGGAACTGCTGGGGGAGACCTTTCTGCAGCGGATTTGGCGAGTTCTCTCCGGCCACTTTCAACCGCTGATTGTGGTTTGCCGTCCCGACCAGCAAACCAGCCTGCAGCGAATGCTCGCCCGCCCCGGAGCGGCTGCCTTGCCGACGGTGATCGTCGATCGACATTCCGAACGCGGGCCGCTGGAGGGACTCGCAACCGCTTTAGAGTACCTGGCAGAGGCAGGCTGCGAACGGGCAGCGGTCAGCACCTGCGATGCTCCACTCGTCCAGCCGCAACTGCTGCGGTGGCTCGCTTCGCAACTTGGCACCGAACGGGAAGCGATCATCCCTTCGGATGGCAAGCATCTCTACGGACTGACGGCGGCCTATCGTACGGCGGTCTGGGTGAAGCTGCGGCAGTTGCTGGAACGCGGCGAGCGGCGAATCATCGACCTGCCCGAGCACCTTGCCACGGAAATTGTGACTTGGGACGCGTGCCGGGACGTCGACCCCCAGTTGCTCAGCTTCCTCAACGCGAATACGCCAGCAGAGTATCGCGCACTATGCCAACAGGCGACCGCCGAGTCATGAACCAAAGTCTGGCGACGCCCGCCAAACCAGCTACCAGGGCAGTTGATCGAGGTCGACATTTCCGCCGCTGAGCACGATCCCGATGTTTCTGGGATATTCGGCGCGCGGGAATTTTGGACTGAAGACCGCGGCGACAGCGACGGCTGAACTTGGTTCGATCAGAACCTTGGTCCGCTCCCAGAAAAATCTCATCCAGTGAATGATTTCCTGTTCCGAGACCGTGACGACGGACTGAACTTGATGCTGAATGTAGGGCCAAGTCAAATTCCCCAAGCTGCTTTGCAAACCGTCAGCGATAGTCTGGGGACTGACTTGCGGAATGAGTTGCCCAGCCTGTTTGCTGCGAAAGGCATCATCGGCACCCTCCGGTTCAGCTGCGATGATTTTCAAGCGATTGGAAATCGCGCGACCGGCAACACAAAGTCCGGCGATCAGTCCACCACCGCCGACCGGAGCGACCATGTAGTCGAGGTTGGGGACTTGTTGCAGGAACTCCAGCGCGACCGTTCCCTGGCCAGCGATAATGTTGGGGTGATTGTAGGGGGGAACCATCACCGCCCCCGTATCTTCCTGAACTTGTCGGGCCGTTTCGAGTCTCGCTTCCTGCGTGGGTTGGCAGGAAATCACCTTGCCACCATATTCCAGAACCGCCTCGCGTTTGACCCGGTTGGAATTGCTCGGCATCACGACGTAAGCGGTTGTCCGGTAGAGCTTGGCCGCGAGTGCCAAAGCCCCGGCATGATTGCCGGAACTGTGGGTCACCACCCCGCGGGCCAACTGCCCGGGCTTGAGTTGGGCGACCGAATTGAGCGCGCCGCGAAATTTGAAGGCCCCTGCTTTCTGCAGATTCTCGCATTTAAAAAAGAGCTGCTGGCCGGCCAGTTCATTCAGCGTCTGGCAAGTCAGCACCGGCGTACGGTGAGCGTGGCTGGCGATGTTGCGAGCAGCCCGTTTTACGTCAGTCAACTGGACGCCCTTCGCAGCCTCGGGAAATTTGACAATTGCAGGAGACTCAGCGGAATTCGACATGCAATGGCTCGAACCAGAACGAGAAGAGAAGTGTCTGAGGGCTTTGGAACCCCCTCAATCGCGCCGACCGGCACCCCGTCATTAAACCAGTTGAGGCTGGGCAATTGAAACCGGGCGGAAGCCAATTTTCTCCGCACCCGAGCGAAAAGACCACTGCCGGCATGAGGCCCGCCCCATTTTTCACCCCGGCAGCGGGCGTGGCGCTGCCTTGTGAAGTAAGTAGCCGGGTCTAGAATGGACGGCTGCTGGAAAACTCCGACGAAAGGAACCCGTTTTGGCCCGCGACAAGAAAATTCAGGAAAATCAGGTATCAGGTGCCGCACCGTTTCGGGCCGCCCCGGAGAAAAGCCTGCAGTTGGCCCATGTTGCGGCCCGAGTCGCGGCCGAAAACGGAGGCACCAACATTGTGGTGCTCGACCTGACCGGGCTGACCGCGTTGTTCGATTATTTCGTGATCGCCACCGGCACCAGCTCCCGGCAACTTCGAGCCATGAGCGACGACATTGAAACCAGAGTCAAAACCGAGTTAAACGATCGGCGAATGAACATGGAGGGTTCCGACGACAGTCGCTGGATCGTCCTGGACTTTGGCACCGTCGTGGTCCATCTGTTCGATGAGGAAACTCGCCAGTTTTACGGACTGGAAGCGCTTTGGGCCGATTGCCCGCGGCTCGACCTTAGCGAAACCCTGAAGGGGGTCTGAGAACAGAGCAACCAGTGCCGGCCGTTGCCCCTTTGCGATAGAGCCCGATGGGGATAAAGCCCGATGGGATAGAGCCTGATGCGAGCTTGTGGGAAGCGATCCACTCAGCACCATGCGGCAACGTGGCCCAGCTCGGATAGGCAATCATTGACAGCTTCAACCTTGGCGAACAATGAACCACTCATCGCCTTCAGCCTGGACGTTCGAGGTTCGAGAGCCGCTCCGCTTTGCTCTCGATGTCAGCGGATTGGACCCCGGGGCGTCCAGTTCTGCCGCCGAAGTGCTCGCGACAATCGTCCACCAGGGACGCGAGCGAGTCCCCTTGGGTGACTTGGTCCGCGTCACTTCCAGCTGCGACGGCATTCAGCGCTGGACGGGACACTTGGAGCAGGTCGATGGAATCGGAGCGGGAAATCGCGGTCGACGAATTGAGGTCCTGGGTTCCCCCCGGAATCGGATTGGGGCGGGGATGTCGGCCGGCAGCTTGCGGATCGACGGCTCTGTTGGCGACGACTTGGGAAGCGAACTCTCAGGGGGGACTGTTGTGGTGACTGGTTCAGCCGGCGCCCGCGCGGGAGGATTTTCGCCCGGCTCAAGGCAGGGGATGAAGGGCGGGGTGATTCTGGTGGGTGGCAATGCCGGACCAGAGGCAGGCCAGAAAATGCGGCGAGGGCTGATCGCGATTCGAGGCCGGGCTGCTGCAGGGGCGGCCAACTCAATGATCGCGGGCACGCTGATTGCGGGTGAGTTGTCTGGGCCCTTTGGACTTGGGCTGAAACGGGGCACGATTATCTGTCAGCGTCATCCCAGGATTCCCGCCTGGTTTGGCCCGGCGATCGGCGTCGAACTTTCGTTCACGCAACTATTGGCCAAGTTCCTGA
>Ga0315904_10010397_pt1 | contig 12038 bp, 12 predicted proteins | sample LakEriMetagenome_6_FD_203529 | JGI IMG/M metagenome (GOLD analysis project Ga0315904, IMG submission 203529) | Freshwater fungal communities from buoy surface, Lake Erie, Ohio, United States - Buoy 12 MA120 | ecosystem: Environmental > Aquatic > Freshwater > Lake | place: USA: Lake Erie, Ohio...
CGCCGCTGGCGGCGGCTCCCTCTGGCGGCTCCCCTCGGAGTGAATCCGAGGGGAGCTGGTAGGGCGCGGGGTGATCGGGAAGCGGAAGCGGTGGCGGCCTTTGGTGTCTCCCCTCGGAGTGAATCCTCGGGGAGCTGGTAGGGCGCGGGGTGATCGGGAAGCGGGAGCGGTGGCGGCCTTGGTTTGAGTGGCCGCCACTGCGGTGGCGGCCTTTGGCGGGTTCGACGGGTTGTGCTTCTCCCCTCGGAGTGATTCCTTAGAAGTGAATCCTTAGGAACGAAACCTTTGGGAAGCGGGGAATTCTACACAAGTGCGCTCGGGATCGGCTTCGGCGTGATCGAGCCGGCGCCGTCGCCGAAGCTGGTGCCGATGGCGCGCGCGGCCGCGATCAGCGGGTGATCGATGGGAACAAGCCGCTGCTTCCCGACGGTCTCGAAGAGATCGATGTCGGAGAACAGGTTGTTTTCCCGGACAACCATGCGGTTCCGTTTGCCGCTGGCGAGGACGGCCATCGCGTGGAAGCCGAAGTTGGTCGCGAGGATCCGGTCCGACGCGATCGGTGCGCCGCCGCGCTGGATGTGGCCGAGCACGGTCGTTCGCGTCTCGACGCCGGTGAGGTCGGCGATCTCGGTTGCGACGAGGTTGCCGATGCCGCCGAAGCGGATCGGGTCGGGGCTCGTCGGGTCGTAGCGGCTGATGACCTGCTTGCCGCTCTGCGGGCGCGCACCTTCGGCGACGACCACGATGGCGAAGCCCGTGTCGCGCATGCGTCGGTCGATGTCGTCGGCGATCTTGCGGAGGTCGAACGGGATCTCTGGCAGGAGGATCACGTCGGAACCGCTCGCAACGCCCGCTGTGAGCGCGATCCAGCCCGCGTTGCGGCCCATGACCTCGCAGACCATCGCGCGGTGATGGCTGTCGGCGGTGGAGTTGAGGCGGTCGAGCGCGTCGGTCGCGGTGGCGACCGCGGTAAGGAAGCCGAAGGTGATCTCGGTGCCGACGAGGTCGTTGTCGATCGTCTTCGGCACGCCGATCACATTGACGCCCGCTTCCGCGATCGGCGCCGCGCACGCCATGGTGCCGTCGCCACCGATCACGATGAGCGCGTCGAGCCGCTCGCGGCGGATCGTGGTGAGGCACTGGTCGGTGACGTCCTTCCAGATCGGTTCGCCCGTCTCGGTGCGGCCCACGCAGTATCGCGACGGGTTCGCCTTGTTGTTCGAGCCGAGGATCGTGCCGCCGCGCGTGAGGATGCCGTTGACATCCTTCTGGTGCAACTGGCGGACGCGGTGCTCGATGAGGCCTTGGAAGCCGTCCTCGATGCCGACGACCTCGATCCCGTATTGAAGGATCGCGGTCTTCGCGACCGCGCGGATGACTGCGTTGAGGCCGGGGCAGTCGCCGCCGCCGGTCAGGATGCCAAGTCGCTTGAGTGAGGGAGGCATGGTCGAGAGGCTGTTTGGTCGGAGGTCTCGAACGAGACCGAAGTCGAATAGCGTAGCGCAAAGCGGCGGGAAACGAAGCGCTTCGCTACGATTGCGGACTATGTCCGAGACGACCCCGCAGGAACCCGCTCCGCTCTCCGAATCCGAGATCATCGCGTCGCGCCGCGCGAAGTTGAAGCGTTTTCGCGACGAACTCGGCTTCGAGCCGTACGGGCAGCGCGAGGACGGGCTGCTGGCCTTGTCGGACGCGCGCGCGCGGTTCAGCGAGGAGGCGCATGTCGCCTACGAAGCGGCCGCAAAGGAAGCGAAGGCGGCCGGTGGTGCGGTCGCGAGCGACAGCCGCGCGCGCACCAAGGTCGCGGGCCGCGTGGTGCAGCACCGCGACATGGGGAAGCTCGTGTTCCTCTTCCTGCGCGACGCGACGGGCGACCTCCAGGTGAGCGTGTCGAAGTCGGCCGTGTCGGCGCACGCGTTCGAGCTTGCGAAGCACGTCGATTACGGCGACATCCTCGTCTGCGAGGGACCGATCGGGCGCACGAACAAGGGCGAAGTCTGCATCTGGGCCGACGCGCTGTCGCTTGGTACGAAGTCGCTTGCGCCGCCGCCCGCGAAGTGGCACGGGCTCTCCGACCCTGAGCTCCGCTACCGCCGCCGCTATGTCGACATGTACGCGAACCCCGAGACGGCGAAGGTGTTCGCGATGCGCGCGCGCATCGTGTCGCGCATCCGCCGCTTCATGGACGCGCGCGGATACCTCGAGGTCGAGACGCCCGTCCTGCAGCCGATCGCGGGCGGCGCCGCCGCGCGGCCGTTCACGACGCACCACAACGCGCTCGACATGCCGCTCTTCATGCGGATCGCGCCCGAGCTCTATCTCAAGCGCTGTCTCGTCGGCGGCATGCGCCGGGTCTACGAGATCAACCGCAACTTCCGCAACGAAGGCATCGACCGGAGCCACAACCCCGAGTTCACCGCGATGGAGGTCTACGAGGCCTTCGGCGACTACGGGACGATGATGGAACTGACCGAGAGCCTGATCCACGAGCTCGCGGTGTCGATGGTCGATGAGCGCAAGGCGGCGGGGCTGCGCGTCGAGGAGAAGGGGCCGAACGGAGGCCCAGTGCTGCCGTGGGGCGAGCTCGCGATCAACTACGCGAAGCCGTTCGTGCGCGTGAAGTTCGAGGATCTCTTCCGCCGCGGCGCTGGCTGCGACATGCGCGACTTCAAGCTCGTGCGCGCCAAGGCGCGCGAGCTCGGGCTCCACCACGAGGCGAAGCTCGACGACTGGCTCGTCGTGAACGAGGTGTTCGAGGAGTGCGCGGAGCCCTTGATCGATCCGTGCCGGCCGACGTTCGTCACCGACTATCCGAGCGCGACCTCGCCGCTCACGCGGCCGCATCGCGAGGATCCCGCGCTCTGCGGGCGCTGGGACATCTTCATCGGCGGGATGGAGATCGGGCCCGCGTACACCGAGCTGAACGACCCCGACATCCAGCTTGCGAAGTTCACCGAGCAGCTGAAGGGCGCCGACGACGAGGAGTCGACCTTCCGCACGCTTGACGAGGATTTCGTCGAGGCGCTGCGCGTCGGCATGCCGCCGGCGGGTGGTCTTGGGATCGGCATCGACCGGCTCGTGATGCTCTTGACCGACAGCGCGTCGATCCGCGACGTGATCCTCTTCCCGCTCCTGCGCTCGATGGCGCAGGGCGCCGGCGCAGATGGCGGCGCTCCGGGCGCGGAGCCCGCGCGATGACCGTGCGCCCGCCGCTGCGCGTGCTTGGCGCGCTGCTTGCGGTGCTCGTTGTCGCAGCGCACGCGTTCGGCGCTGAGTGGCGGCTGGTCGAGGAGCGCTTCTACGCCATCTCGCTTGCGGGAAAGCCGTGTGGCCGGTCGTTCGAGCGCGTCGAGACCGATGGCGGGCGATTTCGCACGAGCGCGCGGATCGCGCTGCGCTTCACGCGGCTTGGGCAGGAGACCGCGGTCGAGTTCTCGAGCGAGTTCATCGAGACGGCGGCAGGCACGCCGGTCGAGGCCAGCGTGTTTCAGGGCGAGGCCGATCGGGTGCGCTACGTGTTTCGCGACGAGGTCGGAGGCGCGCGGCGCGTGGTCGTCGAGCGCCCTGACGCGAAGCCGGAGGAGCGTGCGCTGCCCGAGGGCGAGTTTCTGGCGCCGCGCGCCGCGCGCGAATTCATCCGTGCGCAGCAGGCGCTTGGCGCTTCGGAGATCCGCTATCGCATCCTCGATGCGCAGAGCGGGCTTGTCCCGGTCGAGTTGACCATGACCCGCAGGGGCACGGAGTCGCGCGCTGTTCTCGGGAAGACCTCCGATGTCGTGCGCTACGAGGTCCGCAACAGCCTGCTGCCGGTGCCTGCGCAGGAGGTGCTTGATTCGTCGGGCAGCATCGTCGAGAGCACGACGCCGATTGGGCTCGGCGACCTCGTCTCGCGCGTTGCGACGAAGGAGGAGTCGGACGCGGCCTATGCGGCCGCGCGCTTCGACATCCTCGCGAAGACCTTCATCGAGACGCCTCCGATTGCGGACTTTCTCGAGCGGAGCGCGCTCACGATCATCGTGCGCTCGACGACCGGCGCGCTGCAGGCGCTTCCCGACTTGGGCGCGCAGCGGATCGAGCGCATTGACGAACGGACGCTGCGCGTGCGCATCGACGTGCGTCGCGGGAGCGCTGGCGCCGCCGGCGATGCGGCGGACCCGCGCTTCACGAATCCGAACGAGGTGATCGACAGCGCGGATCCGGCGATCAAGGTGCTCCTCGAGCGGGCGAGGTTGCCCGCCGGTGCGGAGTCGCGCGAGCGCGCAGAGTCGCTGCGTGCGCTCGTCGCGCGGCATCTCTCTGCGAAGAATCTCGGAAGCGCGTTCGCGTCGGCAAGCGAAGCCGCGAAGTCGCAGAGCGGAGACTGCACCGAGCACGCCGTGCTCCTGGCCGCGTTGCTCCGCGCAGACGGGATTCCCGCGCGGGTCGCGAGCGGGCTTGTCTACGTGCCGCGTTCGGCCGATCACGGATCAGGCTGGGGGTGGCATCTCTGGACGCAGGCGCTGGTCGACGTGGCTCAAGACGCTGGCGCCGCGGCCGGACGGCCTGCGCGCGAGTGGATCGACCTCGACGCGACGATCCCTGCTTCTGGTTCGCGTTTCCACGCGGCGCACATCCTCGTCTCGGCGAGCGACCTCGCGGGTGGCGCGGCCGATCCGTCGTTCGCGCAGGCGCTTTCGCTCCTCGGCACCGTGTCGATCGAAGTCGAGAAGGCGCAGCCGGTGCGCGAGGGTGTGAGCGAGCCCAATGCGGTGGAGGCGCCGTGAACACGCTGCATTTCGAGACCACGCCGCCGCTGCCCGCGCGTGACGCAGCGGGGCACAAGGGGACCTTTGGTTCGGTGCTCGTGGTGGGCGGCTGCGCACATGCACCGCGCACGATGCTCGGTGGCGCGATGCTCGCGGCGCGCGCAGCGCTGCGTGCGGGCGCAGGGCGGGTGATCGTCGCCGTGCCAGCGCCGCTCGCGGGCGACGCGCTTGTGATCTTGCCGGAAGCGACCGTCGTCGCGCTGCCGTGCGAGCCGTCGGGCGAACTGCACGCATCGGGCGCAGCCGAGGCGATCGATGCGGCGCTGCGCGAGGCGAGCGCGATCGTGGTCGGGCCCGCGCTTGGACGGAGCGCCGCCGCGGAGCAGGTCGTGATGCGGCTTGTCGCTCTCGGCGAGCAGCCGCTTGTCGTCGACGCCGATGCGATCCGCGCGTTCGCCGCGCACCGCGACGCGGCGCGCGACCTTCGCGGGACCGTCGTGTTCACGCCGCATCCCGGCGAGGCTGCGGCGCTTGCGGAGTCGCTTGGGCTCGAGATCGACGCGGTCGAGCGCGCGACGCGCCCGGCCGCCGCGCTCGCGCTTGCGCAGCGGCTTGGCGCGGTCGTCGCGCTCAAGGGTCACGGCACGGTGACGAGCGATGGGCTGCGCGCGTGGCGCTGCGATCAAGGCGGCGCTGCGCTTGCGACCGGTGGCAGCGGCGATGTCCTTGCGGGCGTCGTGGGCGCGTTCCTGGCGCAGTTTGCAGCGCGGGGCGCGCGAGGCACCGGGCTCGCGGCAGGCGCCATCACCGCGCTTGCCGTCGAGGTGCACGCGCGTGCTGGCGATCTCTGGGCCGCACGTCACGGCGATGCGGGCGCCCTTGCGCGCGAAATCGCGGACCTTGTGCCCGACGCGATGCAGGCGATGCGCGCGGGCCGGTGAGCATCGGGCGATGATCGCGGCGGCAACCGCTACAGTGTGACCCATGCAGACGGACCATCAGCGCATCGCCACGCTCGGAGACCGCACCTACGTCGAGGGCGTCTACTCGATCGTCAACCCGCAGCTCGCGCAGACGCGCAACAACAAGCCCTATCTGAAGTGCATGATTCGCGACGCGAGCGGCGAGATCACCGCGCGCGCGTGGAACTTCGAAGAGGCGCAGTTCGACGCGGTCGCGAAGACCGGCTTCGTGTTCCTGCGTGGATCGACGCAGGCGTACCAGGGCCAGACGCAGCTTGTGATCGAGCAGATCGAGGCGCGCGAGGTCTCGGTCGAGGAGATGCGCGCGCTTCTCCCTTCGACCACGAAGGACATCGACGCGATGTTCGGCCGCGTGTGCGAGCTGCTTCGCTCGATGGAGCACCCCGCGATGCGCGCCCTCGCCGAGCAGTACCTCGCCGATGAGCGGCTGATGAGCGACTTCCGCGCGGCGCCCGCCGCGATGAGCGTGCACCATGCGTGGATGGGCGGGTTGCTCGAGCACACCCATCAGATGATGGAGCTCGCCGACCGAATGCTGCCCCTGTATCCGGCGCTCAACCGCGACATTGTGTTGCTGTCGCTCTTCATCCACGACCTCGGAAAGACCGTCGAGCTCGAGTGGGAGCGCGGCTTCGGCTACACCAACGAGGGCCAGTTGGTCGGCCACATCGTGCGCGGCGCGGTGTGGCTCCAGATCAAGGCGGCGCATGCGTCGAAGGTCGAGAAACTGCCCGGCGAGACGTTGCGCGTCCTGCAGCACATCCTGATCTCGCACCACGGCCTGCTCGAGAACGGCGCCGCCAAGCTTCCCGCGACGCCGGAGGCGATCTTCGTCGCGCAGCTCGACAACCTCGACGCGAAGAGCCAGGCCGCCATCACCGCCGCCAAGCGCGAGTACGCAGGTGGAGGCGAATGGACCGACAAGGTCTGGGCGCTCGAGACGAAGGTGTATCGGCCCGATCCGCTGGTGTGAGCGCGGTGTCGCGTGCTCCCGGGGGCAGCGAACGTCCGCTCAGTTTCCCTTGATGCGCGCGGCGAACTCGTCCGCCGTCTTCGCAGAGGCGGCCTCGAGTTGCGTCGGTGCGAGACTTCCGGTGTCGAGGTACCGCTTCCAGGCCTCCGCGGCCGCATGCGTCGCGTCCTCGCTCGCCTCGAACTCCGCGAGCGGCGCGGCGATCGACCAGAGGTAGTCGGAGCCGGTGAGCTGCAAGCCTGACGTCAGAAGCTCGACGCTTTGGCCGCGCGGCACGCCGCGCATCGTGCTCGGGCGCGGCATCATCGCCACCTGCTCGTCCTTGATCGTCGTCTTCGCGAGCACGATGCCGTGCCACGACCGCGCGGGAATCTCGCTGTGGACCGACGAGGGGTCGAACGGAACCCATCGGCCGCCGTCGGCGTACTCGGAGGTGCGGTGCATCTCGAAGCGCAAGCCGAGCGGCGGGATGACCGCGATCGTGCGGCAGGGGACGCCCTTCGCGCGCATGAGCGCGGCCGCCAGGTTCGAGTTCGCGGTGCAGATGGAGTTGTCGCCGCTCGCGAGGATGCCGAGCGCATCGAGCGACATCGGCTGCCTTTCGCGCTTCATCCCCGCGATGTGCCGCTGGATGTTCGCGGCGAAGTCGGCCGGCTTGCCCGAGGCAGGCCACAGCGCGTCGGCGAGCTTGGCGACCTGTTCCGACTTCGACTGGACGCACGGGCTCGCGGCGAGATACGGCGCGCTCGCGGTTTGGTCGGGCGTCGTGTTCCAGGAGGTGACGAGCACGACGGACGCCCAGGTGATCTGCACCTCCTGCGGCTTGTCCGTCAGTCGGGCGACGACGACGGTGTTGCCGCCGCTGCCCGACGAGAGACGCAGGTCGATGAGCGCATCGGGGGGATTCACCGCGAATGCGAGTGAGATCGGCACCTGGCCGTCCGTGAGCTGGGGAATCGCGAACTCGATCATCTGCGACGCTTCTTGCAGCACCTTCACCCGCGCGCCGCCCATGGCTCCTGCGAGCCCGTTCGCCTTCATCCTCTGCCGTGGAACGGCCTCGATGCGCCTGGCGATCTCGAGCCGCTGCGCCTCGAGCCCCTCTTGCGCGATCACGACGCCCTTGGGCGGCGCCTTCGACTGGACCTGCGCAGGGGCGGCGGCATGCGCCGTCGTCGGGTTCGTCGGCGATGCGAGCAGCGCGAGGAGTGCGCCCCGGGCAAGGACGGTGAGCGGGCGAGTGGTCGGTCGTGCCGCTGGGTTCGTCATGGGCGCGGTTCCTGATTGATGGTTACAGCGCATCATCCACGCCGAACGCTTCGGCCGCAACTCGTCGGACCGTCGGGGATCGAAGCCACTCGAGCAACTGGTCATGACCCGCGTTGCCGTTCTCCCAGTATCCGCGGCGCAAACGCCCCGATCCGATGTCCCGTGCGTGCGTCGTGAAGCAGGCAAGCACCGCGTCAGGGTGGGCTTCGATGCGCGCAAGACGCGGACGCAGGTCGATCCCGAGCCTGGCGCAGGCGCAGAGCCAGTCGTCGAGCGCGTCATGCTCGGCGGTCGCGAGCAGGTGTTCGACGGTGCAGTCGATCACGGCGAGCAGCGCCTCGCGCCGGCGCACCGGCCACGATGGGAAGCCTGCGACTGCGATCTTCGCGGCGGTCACGGGAATGTCAGGACCACGCGAAGGCTCGGTCGCCGCGATCTCGACGATGCGCGGAAGGAAGTAGAGATAGTCCGTCTCGCTCCCGACGGTCGTGATCGCAGAGAAGGCATAGCGCCCGAGATCGTCAAGCGGAATCTCGCGCAACGGACGATGCAGGAGGCTCGGTGCCGTCTTGCGGTCCACGCAGCACGGGCAGCCCTCGATGCGCACGGGCGCGCGCGCATCGGCGAACGCAGCGTAGAGCGCAGCGATGGCTTGGTCGAGGGGATGCATGCGAGGAGGGGTACGGACGAAAGCTCGGCGAGGTATTGGCGGAGGGCTTGAGCTCGCCCGTCACCTTGTCGGAGCGATGCTGCGAGCAAAGGAGGGCCCCGAGCCCTCAGCGCGTCGGCCGGCGAGGACGATCAGGAAACGCACCGACGTGAGAGAGGCAGCCAATGTAGGCCAGTCCCCTTGAATCTTCAATCGGAGTACAGCAAGGCTTCACGAATTATCTGCCCGCGGAACGTGGCGCGTCTGCGCGCTCGATTGCGGCGCGGTCTTCTCGCTTCTGGGCCGCGAGTTGGCGGCGTCGACCTACAACTGCGCCCTCTTGTCGGCGGTTTCTTGGGTGTGGCCCAGTCGGTGCCGCAGGGCGCTGAGCCGACGAATGGAATTCACCATGCACGCTGCGAGACGCCGTGATCTATGAAATGCGCTACCGTGTCGTGACGTTCTCGCCGAGCGTGTCGCCGATGTGGCGGCGCCGCTGGTTGGAGCGGGGTTCGCGAGCAGTCACAAGGTAAACGAGAGGGAGAAAGACACGATGCCGAACGGTGGATCCCCGATGCAAATGGTGCTGCGCCCAAGGCGCGGCAACGTCGTCATTCACTGCGATGGAGGGAACATGCGCGTCTATGCCCGCGAGGCGTGGGAGGCGCACGGACAGAAGGCCGAGCCGATCTTCACGCTCACGGCACATGAGGCCGGCGCGCTCGCGTGGCACCTCGACCATTGGCTCGACTCCGACGCGGTGAGGCCGGGCCACAGCATGCGTTCGGATCTGATCGACGCGAGCTACGACTGGTGACGTCGGGCGGCGGGCGGATGCCGAGGACGCGAAGGTCCTCCGCCGACGCCTTGCCGATGTTCGGCAGGTCGGTGAGCTGCTTCACCTCTGAGCGGATGACCTTGGCGGGGTTCATGCGCCAGTTCACGCGTCGGACTTCGGCGATTCGGGCAGCAATCGCACGACGAGTTCCTCGATGGGGCGCCCGTCGACGCAGCGGTCGCCGCTGGCGTCCTCGATCGTCACCGTCTTGCGGATGAAAGTCCAGCCGACGCGGAATCTCCGACCCTCGTACCAGCCGTAGGTGTCCTTGAAATGCGTCTTGCCCGCCTGAATCTCGCTCCACATGCGCGGCGAGATCTTGATCGTGCTCTCTGCGTCGTCGTTGCCCCAGTACGCCGTGAGTTCGACGAGCCGCCGCGGCTTTCTCGGCGTCTTCGGCGTTTCAGTGCTTTGTTGACTCTCCGTCATCTGTTCCTCCAAACTGCAGTGCGTCATCGTCGGACACGATCAGTGGCATCAAGCGCCCACCGGCTCGCACCGTACCTCTGTCTTCACCGAGTTCGCGATGAAGCACTCGTCGTGGGCCTTGTGGTGCATGTCGGCGAGCTCCTCGTGCGTCGGCAGGTGTTCGCCGGAGAACTTCACCTCCGGCCGCAGCGTCACCGTCAGCATGGCCTCGCGGCCTTCGGCGTTCCTGCCCATCGTGCCGACCGCGCACATCGACATCGCGGGCGTCGCCAACTCGGAGAGCGCGGGCGACCTCTGCGTCGCGGGCCCGACGGGCTACGGCGTGCGGCTGCTGGTCGATCTCGCGGAAGGCATGTGCTGAGGTCTCGGGAAAATCTTGTAAATCCTCGGATTTTCTGACAGGGCGCCTTTCCACTCTCCGCTTTCGTAATGGAAGTTCGAAATGCTGCCACGGGCTGTTGCCCGTCGAGGTTCTGCGTCTTCCCCAGGAGAGCCCCATGAAGTCCATCCGTCTCGCCGTCCTCGCAGCGGTCTCCGTCGCAACCCCTGCGTCCGCAGACCTTATGAAGCTCGCGAATTACAACCTGACAGGCGCCGCGGGCAACGAGGCGCTGTGGGGCGGAACGGGCGACTCCAATGTGTCGTCGGTCAACCTCGTGCGTGGCGGTGGGCTTGTCGCCTCGGCGGCCGCCAACAGCTTCAGCGCCTCGGGGTGGACGGGAGAGGCCACCGACTACTTCTCGTTCGGCTTCATCGTCGACGACGGGTTCGTCGCCGACCTCGCATCGCTCTCGATCGGCACGCGCTCCTCGGGCACGGGCCCTGGAACGGTCGGCGTCTACTACAACGGCGACAATTTCACGACAGCGGTCGGCACGATCACCCAAGGGTCGGGAACGAATGTCAACACCGTGATCGACCTTTCGGGCCTGACGAACCTCACGGGGCTCGTCGAGTTCCGCGTCATGGCCATCGGGACCAACTCCGCCGGCGGCGGCACCACGAGTTCAAGTGGCACGCTTCGCTTGACGAACTTCTTCGAGGGCGGGGTGAACCAGAACGGATTCTTCGTGCTCGGCATCACGACGGAGATCCCCGCGCCAGCGGTCGGCGCGCTGCTCGCCCTCGCGGGCGTCGTCGGACGCCGCCGTCGCTGAGCCTTTCGGCGCGTCATCGCGACATCGAGACATCCCGCCGCCGCGCGTCCTCCCAGGGCGCGCGGCGGTCTTTGCATGCCGCGCGATCATCGGGGCGGCTGTGCCTTAGTACGGCGCTGCGATGCGACGGTAGACCATCGCGTTGAAGTCGTGGAGCAAGACTTCGTTTGCGAGCCCGCTCGGCCTGACCTCCGCAGCCCACAGCTTGCCGTCGGCGGCCCACACGAGCCGCTTCCCGTCGAGATCCGCCCATTCCCAGGTCGGATGGCAGGTGACCTGCCCGGCCTCGGGATCGACGAGCTCGTGTTCGTCCCAGTAGCAGCCCTTGCCTACGGGATGGTTGATCGACGCGTTGACGATCTTCCGCAGCGTCCAACCCTTGCCGATGTCCTTCTCGAACACGGCCGCGCATTTCGGCCTTCCCGAGCTCGCCTCCGCCGCGTGGATCCAGCCGTCTCGGATGAGGCGCGGGAAATAGACCTGAAGGCACTCGCCGGATCCCGTGCCGAACGGATCCGCGCCGACACGCTGAACCTCGGTCGACTCCTTCGGAATGGTGTGGCCGCTCCTCCCCCCGGATCCGTCGTTGAGCCAGTAGTCCCTGTCGCGCGCCCACATGCCGCCGCCGTTCCAGCAGTCGCCCTTCGGCATGAACACGATCGCCTTGAGATACGGCACCCGCGAGATGGCGGTCCACGAGCCCCGCGACTCGGAGCCCCAGGCGCCGTTCATCGCGAAGTAGATCAGGCGCTTCCCATCGGGCGAGATATCGCAGCGCCGCTCGTAGATGCGGCCCTTGAGCCACTGGCCCACCTTGAACTCGTCGCGCCTCCTGTCCCACAGGATCGTGGCCACGCGCTTCGACGGGCCGCGTCGGATCACGAGGCCGATCGGCGCATCGAGCGCAAGCAGGCAGTGGATTCTGGCGGGGAAGGGCGTCATGCGCGGTCAGGGGGAAGTCGATTCTCGCGCCGTTTGGCCCTGCCGCAAGCCGG
>Ga0315904_10010398_pt1 | contig 12037 bp, 8 predicted proteins | sample LakEriMetagenome_6_FD_203529 | JGI IMG/M metagenome (GOLD analysis project Ga0315904, IMG submission 203529) | Freshwater fungal communities from buoy surface, Lake Erie, Ohio, United States - Buoy 12 MA120 | ecosystem: Environmental > Aquatic > Freshwater > Lake | place: USA: Lake Erie, Ohio...
TTCGACCCGGCCGCAACCAAAACCATCTCCAAGCCTGACATCAAATCAAGGGACTTGTCCAAGGTGTCGCTGATGCCGCCGGGCCTGCTCAACACCTTGAAACAGGACGAGATCCTCGACCTGCTCGCCTATCTTGAATCCATGGGTGATGCGCAACATCCGGATTTCATCAAGCAGGCGGATGGCGAATGACCCATGAGCTACGACGGATGAAGCCATCCATGATGACACGGCCTGCAACCACCCGGCCGATGGTGATCATCACGCAACTGGACAATAAAGACCAATACGAGTTCCCATCATGGATCCCAACACCTTCCTCTCATCGGTATTCCTGCTGACCATGGTCATGGATCCGCTGGGCAACATCCCCATGTTCATCTCGGCACTGAAGGATGTGCCCTTGGAGCGCAAACGGATCGTGCTTGCCCGTGAACTGGCCATTGCGCTGGGGATCATGTTGTTCTTCCTGCTGTTCGGGAAATACATCGTCTCGCTCCTGCATATGGATCCCACCGCCATGTCGGTGGCAGGGGGCATCGTCCTGTTCCTGATCGCCTTGCAAATGATCTTCCCCTCACCAAACAACGCATTCTGCGAAAGTCCCGATGGCGAACCCTTCATCGTGCCGCTGGCCATCCCCTTGGTCGCGGGGCCATCCACCTTGAGTATGGTTCTGTTGTTTCCGATGCAACAACCGGGCCAGCCATGGATGCTGCTGGGAGTGGTGGTATCCGCCTGGTTCATCAGTGCTGTCATACTGGGAGGTTTGTCCGCCCCCTTGTCACGCCTGCTGGGCCGGCGCGGGCTGCTGGCCATGGAAAAGCTGATGGGCATGATCCTGATCACCATTTCGGTGCAAATGATCATGACCGGCCTGAAGGAATTCCTTGGCATTGGAACCATCTAGGGAATCAGCTTCCGGTCCAGCGAGCGGAATTGGATCGCCTCCAGCGCGTCGGTGGCGCGATGGATTCGGAGCCGGCGAGGGTCCGGGCGACCTTGAGGATGCGGTTGTGGCCGCGGGCGGAGAAGTTCATTTCCTCCATCGCGTGCTTAATGTAGCCGGAGGCGTTGGAGGCGAGTTGGCAGTGGGCTTTGACTTGGCTCGTGCCCATGGCGGCTGGGGCAGGCGAGCATGCGGATTAGCGAATGACCTGTCTGCCTCCGGGGGCGAGGGTGAGGGGCCGTGTGGTTCCGTTGAAACGAATCCATGCCTTGCCGCCCATGGTCGAGGTGATCACCGCTTCGCACGCTTTGCCGTCGCGCCAGGTGAAATCCACATTGAAGCCGCCGCGGGCGCGGAGGCCGGTGACGGAGCCGTTCTTCCACGCATCGGAAAGCGCCGGAAGGATATCGATCAGATAGAGACCCTCCTTGCGGACATGGCTCTGGAGGAACATCTCGGTCATTCCGGCCGTCGCGCCGAAGTTGCCATCGATCTGGAAGGGCGGATGGCCGTCGAAGAGATTCGGATAGACGCCGCCGCGGTAGTTGCCGCCATCACCGCGCGCTTCAAGGGAAACGATGGCCGCCTTGGCGAGATCCGGGGTGAGGGTGGGATGGATCTGGCGGCCCGGATGCAGGGCGAAGAGATGGGAGATGTGGCGGTGGGTGTCCTTCGGATCGTCCACATCCTCCATCCACTCCTGGAGTTGGCCCCATTTCCCGATCTTCGGCCCTAACAGCTTGTCGCGCATCGCGGAAACATGCGCCCGGTATGCGGCGTCGATGCCGAGAGCCTCGGAAGCTTCGATGTAGTTGGTGAAGAGATCCCAGACGATCTGCTGGTCGTGGGAAGCCCCGGGTTGTGGCGTGCGGTCGCCCTCCACGATCACGATCTTTCCATCCTTCTTCACAGGACCGTGTTCCGGCGACCATCCGGCGGGAGTGATGAGTTTGCCGTCGGGGCCTTCCACGAGGAAATCCTCCCAATACTCGAAGAGTTCCTTGAGCGCGGGGTAGGCGCGGGTTTTGAGAAACTCCCTGTCGCCGGTGAATTCGTAGTGCGTCCAAAGATGCTGGGTCAACCAGGCGCTGCCGGGGCGGTGGATGCCCCAGGTGGAGTTGCCAGCCATCGGGTTGTTGGTGCTGTAGGCGATCCATCCGCGCTTGGCGGCGATGGCGGGCTGGGCGTTCTTCTTTCTAACAGTGGCAAGGTTGCGCAACCAGTCGAAGAGCGGCTGGTGGCATTCGGATAGGTTCGCCGGCTCGGCGAGCCAATAGTTCATCTCCACGTTGATGTTGGTGGTGTAGCCGGAATGCCACGCGGGTTTCAGGTTCTGGTTCCAAATGCCCTGGAGGTTGGCGGGCAGTCCGCCGGTGCGGGAACTGGCGCTCAAGTCCGGCAACCACGCCTATCCGAACGCCGTCGAAAGCGCGACATCACCTGCACCGGAATCCTCGCCCATGAGTCGGCACTCAAGGGTGGCGAGATCGTCCGCCTGCCGGCGCGGACGCACCGCGCGTGATCGATCGAAACGAAACTGCTCCTGAAACGCGCGGAAACGGCTCGCCAAGCAATCCTCCAAGCTCTCCAGCAAACCATCCCCACCATCCACAAACTGTTGCCCTGAATTGACGGAAGCACGGCATCGCGTCGGGCAAGCGTCTGGTGATTTCCCTGGTGATGGGAATTTGGGATGTCGGTTGTTAGGGTAAAAAAGGCGGGATGGCAGGAGGCCCGGGGCGTGTCATGAGTTTGGGGAACCCAACCCCGAACCCCCTGCCAAATGGTTTGCGCGCTCAGATCCAGCCGCGGTGACGGCGGCGGAGACGCGGCTCGGTGGGGGAATGGTTCTGACCCAATCCACCGCCGCCGAAGAGGGCCAGGTGGACGATGGTGTCATCCACCCGCAGCGCCGCACCATGGCCCCAGCGGAAGCGCAATCGGTGGTCGCTGCCGAGGCCGGGCGTATCGTGCTGCGTCTCGTGCGCCTTGGCGGTCGCGGCGAGGAAACGCGCCGGAGCTTCGGGATCGAGAGGCTTGTTAGACACGCCCTCCTTGCGGATCAGGAAATCCATCGCGTGGCTTTCGACCAGACGGCGGTGGAGTGTGGCGTAAGCCTCGGGCCGCGACAGCACATCGATGCCTTCCACCCGGTCGCCGATCACCGCCAGCAATCCGCACTGTCCCTCGTGGCGGACGACCTCGCGGGCGAAATCATCGAGTTCCTTCTGGCGCTCATTGTAGGCGTCCTTCATGGCGCGGGTCTTCGAACTGTCGGCGGTCTTGGCGGCGACGTGCAGTGATTCGATTTCCTCCCACACCGCGTACTGGTTGGAGAAGTGGGCTTGGCTCTGCTCCAGTGACATTGCCACATCGATCGACTTGCGCTTGCGCAGCTCCGCATGGGCGAGGCTGCCGCTGGTGCTGAACTGCGGCGCGTCGTAGCTCCAGCGCCCCTGCTCGGTGCAGCTCACCGGCACATCGAGCGAAGTGCCGGCGGCGATCAGGATGGTGGTGTTGAGGATGCGGTTCTGTTTGGCACCCTTGAGCTCCTCACCGTCGAAGAGCAGCGCGTGTTGCGGCGTAGCGTTGATGACGCGCAGGCTCGGCACCGAGCCGCCCTCGCTGACTTCGGTGATCTTGAAACCGTCGAGTGCCAGCGCCTCGACGAGTGTCAGGTAGGCCGGTTTGGGCCGGCAATCGGCGAACACCGGCCACAGGCCGAGGCCGTTGTGAATTTTCGGATCGCCCGCGCGCAGGCTGGCAAGCAGGGTGTTGATCGCGGGGTGGAGACCGGTGGCGGGGAATTTGGACTCAGACATGCGTGAATCATGCCTAAGGGGGGTGGGACAAATACGGGGTCAGTCTGGAAATAGATGAAAAATTTTCCGCTTTTCTTTGGCGTGCCTTCCGCCCTGTTCACCCAACGCCCTGCCGCGCTTATGGCATAGGGAGTCCGTCAGCCATCCTGCATGGCACGCACTTCCTTGCGCACCATTTTCACCAGCTCGGGCGGCGCGATCACCTTCGCCTGACTGCCGAAGCTGAGCACCCAGCGCATGACTTCCTCCAAGCGCCCCACTTCGAAGCGGACCTCCACCTTGTTGCCACGGGCGTCAAGAACCGTCACTTCCTGGGTCGGATGCCAGCGGCGCTCCTGGGCCAGCCGCGCGGCGTAGTTGCGCAGTTCGATCCTTGCCACATGGCGCTTGTCGTCGCCCGCGACATTCCAGACGCCGAACGAGCGGTTGAGGTAAGCGGCCCCGTTGAAATCCGCCGGCCGCTCGAACCGTGTGGACAGGATGCGGCAGCGCGACATGCGGGGCAGCGCGAAGGTCCGCAGCGCGCCGCGGTCGAGATCGTGGGCGATGAGATACCATCCGCCATCCACCTCCCCGAGGTGCAGCGGCTGGACCTTGCGCGGCTCCGCGCGTTCCCCCTCCAGCTTGCGGTAGTGGAAGACCGTCTCCGACTGGTCGAGGATCGCCTTGGCGAGTTGTCCGAAGCATTTGATCTGACTCTGGTCCTGTTGCACCGACTTGTGGGAAAACGCCTCGTCCAGGTCGGCCCAAGTGAATTCGATCTTACCTAACAGGCCGCGCGTGATTTTGGCGAAAGCCGATCCGAGGGCGTCGGCAAGGCGCGTGCCGCGGATGCCGTTGAGGGCGGTGCGGGTGAAGAACAGGGTCGCCAGTTCCTCTGCTGAAATCTCGAACACCGGAAAATCGGAAACATCACCGTCGTAGCGGTAGCCGTGCAGGTCGTCGCAATACACGAGGGGCAGGCCCAGCGCGTCGCGCATGAAACTGATGTCGCGCTGGATGGTTTTGCGGTCCACTTCGAGCATCTCCGCAAGCGTCGAACAGTTGGGCAGTGATCCGCTGCAGATGCGCGCGTGGATTTCGTAGATCCGGTGCATCGGCCGCCGGGTCCTGCCGTCGCGTTGGGCGGGCACGCTTTGTTTGGAGGCCGGTTTCCTGGCGGGCGAAGAGTTTTTGCGGGCGCGGGTTTTCATCCTGATGCGGTAATGACTCATGCTAACCAAGCGGACAGCCGGGGCAATCCCAAGTATCAGATAGACCCGGATGGCTCGTTTTCATGTCCTGACGCAATGCTGTCACGCGATCGGATCCGGGCAGACATTGCGCCGCCGGCACTTCTGGCAGAATTCGCCGAGATAGAGTTGGTCGATCCAGTCCATCAGCTCGCGGAGATGGGCGGGATCATCGGTGAGCATGCCTGCCTCGAAGTTGCGCTTGTGCCGACCCTTCGCGCCGAGTCCGGCACCGGTCAGGTTTGCCGAGCCGATGAAGGCCTGTTTGCCATCGATCACCACCGCTTTGGTGTGGATGCGCGGACAGAGGATCCGTTCGAAGAGATCGCTCTCGACCAGGTTGGGATAGCGGTCGAAGTCCGCGCGGAATCGCGGTCCCGGTTCCTTGGCGTGCATCAGGCGGATGGCGACTCCGCCATCGATCAGATCGGAGAGGATTTCCAGCAAGGGAACGAAGCGCCGGCCCTTGGGAACGTGCAGGTCCTTGATGTCGGCCGTGACGATCCACAGGAACTTCCGGGTCTGCGGCAGAAGTTCGACGACCACCCGGCGGTAGATGGCTTCATTGAGGAGGAGCTCCATGGGTGTGCCGGTTTTGGATTGCCTGCGGCCTCGTTCAACGGTCTGCCAGCCAGTTCCGGATGCAATCTTTCCGCTCCGGTGTTTGTGGTGTTTCGGGGTGAATCGCGGACTTGAGCCATTGTACCAGCCATCAAAAAATTCTCCATCGAACTTTTGCAAAGCGCCGGTTGACGGTGATCTTCATGATTTGCAGACTTGCTCCACTTGAACTTGGAAATTTCACCCTCACGCGGATCTGGCGCTTCGTTGCCCGGCAGAAGCGCGCGGTTTTTACTGCTTTGCGCTCTCTGCCTGATCCCGCTGCAACAAGCGCCGGCCCATGGCGCCTACCATGACGTGGTTGCAACACTCTCGAAGAAACTGAAGGACAAGCCCGATGACGCCGGACTGCGCTTCCGCATGGCCGAGGCCCACGCCGGTCATGCCGAATGGCGGGCCAGCCTCGATGAACTCGATCGTGTGGATCGTCTGGCGCCCGGAAAGTACCCCACCGCTCTCATCCGCGGGCTCGCCTTGCACAATGCGGACAAGAACGCGGAGGCGCTGAAACATCTCGACGATTTCCTGAAGGCGCATCCCGATGATGTGAGGGCCTTGAGCACCCGCGGCCGGGTGTTTTTAAAACTGGGCCGCGCTCCCGAGGCGGTGGCCGACCTGCAAAAGGCGCTCAAACTTTCCCCCTCTCCTGAAACGGAACTGTTCACCGATCTGGCCACCGCATGCAGGGATGCGGGCATGCCGGAGGAAGCGGGCAGGGTCATCGACGCGGGACTCAAAACGAAAGCCAACACCACGGACTTGTTGCAGTGCGCGTTGGACATCGAAACGGCGGCCGGCTTGTGGGATGCGGCGTTGGGCCGCATCGACGCGTTGCAACAAACCGCGCCCCGTCCCGAACCATGGATGGCCCGCCGCGCCGGACTGCTTCAGACCGCGGGCCGCGCGGACGAGGCCCGCGCCGCATGGACCGCCTTGCGCGCGCATCTGCTTTCCCTTCCCAATCTCGAACGAGGCACGCCGCTGCTTGCAGGCGTGCTCGCCCAAGCCGATAAAGCTCTCGGAAACCCAAGCCCTCCACCGGTCATCGCGCCTCCGCAACCATGAAACGTCTGCTCGTCTTTCTGCTCGCAACCGCCCAAGCATACGCGGCCCTCTCGTTCAACGCGTCCAACACCACCGGCGTGCAGGCCTTTGGTGCGACACCTCCGGAGACGGACTGGTCAACGGCTTCCCTGGCGGGCGCCTCCGGCAATCTAACAACCGTGGCCGCGGTGGATGCCGCGGCGCAGGCATTGACCGCAACGGACATCAACACCGTGCTCGGCACACAGGCGGGAAATGCCATCAACGCCATCGCCCAGCGCAACAGCACCGCCAACTTCATCTACACCGCCCCCACTGGAAACAATGCCACCGCTCTGATGGCGACACTGCAAAACGATTCCGGCGCCGCGGTTTCGGCCATCAACATCGCCTACAATCACACCCGCATCGGCACGGCCACGGAGGAATCCATGGGGCATCGCGTGTTTTACAGTCTCACCGGCCTGGCGAATTCGTGGACGCTGATACCGGGCCTCAGCGGCATCAGTGCCAACCAGGCATTGGGTGTGACGGTTTCACTGTCCGCACCTTGGGCGAATACGGGCAAGTTATATCTTCTCTGGGTGGATGACAATGGCTCCGGGTCCGACACGCCCTTCACCATCGATGACTTTGTCTTGACGGTGGGGAATCCGCTGCCGGTGGTCACACTCACCGCGCCGGCCAACGGCGGCACGGCCAGCGCGCCCGGCAGCTTCCCGCTCACCGCGACCGCAACGGATGATGGCAGTGTGGCGCAAGTTGAGTTCCTGCGAAACGGCGGCGTGATCCATACGGACAACACCCCGCCCTATGAATACACCGACAGCGGCCTTGCTGCGGGAAATTACAGCTACGCGGCCCGCGCCGCGGACAATCTGGGTGCCACGGCGACGAGTGCCGCCGCGAACGTGAGCGTTTTCACCAATGCCTCGCAGACGGCCCTGCAATTCGACGGCATGAACGATTATGTCACCATGGGCGCGGCCACCTCCACGCTCGGCGCGGCCACGTTCACCGTGGAATGCTGGTTCAAGCGCACGGGCGCCGGCACCGGCAATGCGACTACCGGCACGAACGGACTCGCCGCCGCCATCCCGCTTGTGACGAAGGGCCGCAGCGAAGCAGACAACTCGAACCTGGACTGCAATTACTTCCTCGGTATCGACAACGCCACCGGCAGGCTCTGCGCCGATTTCGAGGCCACTCTGAGCACGCCGCTCAACGGCACCGGTGCTGACAACAACAACTACCCGGTATTCGGCACCACGGTGATCCCGCAGAATGTGTGGACGCATGCCGCGATGACCTGGGATGGAAACGCCTGGAAACTTTTCGTCAACGGCGTGGAGGAAACCATCACTGTTCCAAACTTGCTGCCGACACCGCGCCCCGTGCCGCGCGCCGACAGCATCCAGCATTTCTCGATCGCCTCCGCGCTCAACTCCACCGGCGTCGCCGCGGGTTTTTTCCAAGGCGCGATCGATGAGGTGCGCGTGTGGAATGTGGCCCGCACACCGGCGGAAATTCTTGCGCTGAAAGACACGCCGATCACCGGCGCCGTGCCGGGCTTGCTGGCGAGTTACGCTTTGAATGAAGGCACGGGCATCACCGCCGCGAGCGGCATCGGCACCATTTCCGGCACTCTAACAAACGGCCCGCTTTGGACGGACGGCGTCGTTCTGACACCCAATGCTCCGCCGGTTCTTTCCCTCACCGCTCCCGCGGATCTCGCCACCAACCTTGGCAACAGCGGCACCGTGACACTTTCCGCGAATGTTTCCGATCCCGAGAGCCAGCCGATGACGGTCACGTTTTACGGCAGGCTGAAATTGCCGCCCGCAGGCCCGGACTTCACTCTCGTCACACTGCCCGACACGCAGTTCTACTCGCAGAACACCGGCGGCAACCGCCTCTCGCAGTTCATCGCCCAGACCAACTGGATCGTCAGTTCCAAAGACACGCTCAACACCGTCTTCGTCGCCCATATGGGTGACATGGTGCAGAACGGCGACGCCTTCGAGCAGGAGTGGATCAATGCCGACAGCGCGATGGACATCATTGAAAACCCGGCGACCACCCTGCTCACCCACGGCATCCCGTGGGGCGGCGCTCCGGGGAATCATGATTTCACTCCGATCAGCAATCCCGCCGGCACCAGCATCTTCTGGAACCAATACTTCGGAGTCGCGCGCTGGGCCGGGCGTCCCTACTTCCAGGGAAACTACGGCGCCAACAACAATAACAACTATCAGTTCTTCAGCGCCAGCGGTTTGGATTTCATCGTGATCAATCTCGCCTACAATCCGAACACCGCGGGCACCCAGGCCATCATGGATTGGGCGGACGCATTGCTCAAGGCCCACCCCACACGCCGCGCCATCATCACCAGCCACTGGTTCATCGGCACGGGCAATCCCGCTTCATGGGGCGGCCACGGCCAGGCGGTATATGATAACTTGAAGGACAATCCCAATCTTTTCATGATGCTCTGCGGCCACATTCACGGCGAGGGCAGGCGGCAGGACACCTTCGAGGGCCGCACCGTGCACACCCTCTTGCAGGACTATCAGGATCGTACGGGAGCCGCCGGCGGTTTCGGCGGCGGCGATGGCTGGCTGCGCTATTACACCTTCTCTCCCGCCAGCAACGAGATTCATGCGAAGACCTACCGCGCCACCAGCGGAGAATATGAAACGGATGCGGACAGCCAGTTTTCCATTTCATACAACATGGGCGCGGGCACCGCGCCGTGGACGCCGCTCGGCACCCTCAGCTCAAACGGCGGCAGCGTGACGCTCGACTGGACGGGCCTCGCCGGAAGCACCGAATACGAATGGTATGCCGCCGTTAGTGACGGAGCGAACAGCATCGGCGGCACGGTCCGCAGATTCACCACGGCTCCGAATGCCTCGCCGACGGTTTCGCTCACTTCACCGGCAGCGGCTGCAACGGTCGCAAAGCCCGCCCAAGTGGCCTTTGCCGCCACCGCGGGAGATACGGACGGCAGCGTGGGCAAAGTCGAGTTTTTCGCAGGAGCCGTGAAAGTCGGCGAGGATCTTTCCGATCCTTATGATTTCAATTGGACGGCCATTTCCGGTTCCTACGCGCTCACCGCCGTCGCCACGGACAATCAAGGCGCGCGCACCACATCAACGGCGGTGAACATCACGGTCACCAACCCATCCAACGTGGCGCCAAGCGTGTCGATCGACACGCCGGCCGCGGGGGCTTCCGTGCCCGGCGGCAACGTGGCGCTGGCCGCGTCCGCCAGCGATACGGACGGCGTGGTTTCCAAAGTCGAATTCTTCCATGGAGCCGTCAAAATCGGCGAGGATGCCACCGCTCCTTTCACCTTCAACTGGCAGGCCGTGGCCGCCGGAAGTTATACCATCACCGCCGTGGCGACTGATAATGACGGCGGCTCTTCCACCTCGGCTCCCGTGGGTTTCACCGTCACTCCGGTGACTGATCTGAGCTTCCAGGAAGGTTCGGGAGGATACAGCGGCACGCAGGACACTTATGTCCGCAGCGACGCCGCCTCGCAGGGAACCTCTTATGGCAGCGCCTCCGATATCAGTGTGGATGGTGATGATGGAAGTCCCGACATGACCCCGAACCACGGCCTGCTTCGTTTTGACAACATCGTCGGCCCCGGCGTCCTCCAGATTCCGCCGGGCAGCACCATCAACAGCGCCACGCTGCGGCTCAACGTCTTCAACGCGGGCAGCGGCATGAGCGTGCACCGCATGTTGTCACCATGGTCCGAGTCATCCACATGGACCTCGCTCGGCGCCGGAATCCAAACAGACGATGTGGAGGCGGCGGTTGCGAGTCTTGGCAGCGTCGGAGCCAACAACTCCGGCTCCAACGTGGCCATCGGTTTGTTGAACTTCAACGTCGCCGCCGCCGTGCAGGCATGGGCGAACGGACAGACCAACCATGGTTTCGCATTCATTCCGTTTCCCGCGGGCACCGATGGCATCGACTTCCGTTCCAGCGAATACATAACTGTGGCCGATCGTCCGCTCTTGATCGTGAACTTCACGCGGCCGCCTCTGCCGGAGGTTGTGATCTCAGCCAGCGACGCGGCCGCGGGCGAGTTCGGAGCCGATCAGTCGATCGTTTTCACCGTCACCCGCACGGGCTCGACCACCGAGCTCCTGAGTGTGCCGCTCGCCGCCTCGGGGTCCGCTGCGGCAGGCGTCGATTACACCGGTTTTATTTCTCCGCTCACCATCCCGGCTGGCCAGGCGGGTGCGGCGCTTCTTCTAACAGTTCAAGCCGACAACGAGGCCGAGGGTTCGGAAACTGTGACCGTTTCCCTGGGTTCCAGTGCCGCATTCACCGCCGGCGCGCCTGCTTCGTCAAATGCATCCATCGCGGACAAGCCCGAGCAGGGATTCTACTTCGCAAACATCGCCGATCCCGCCAAACGCGCGCCGGTTGCGGATGCGGACGGCGACGCCAACGCCAACGTCATCGAATATTACATGGGCACTCTTCCAGATGACGCCAACAGCAGGGGAGTGCTGGAAATTCCGATAACCGGAGTTAATACTTTCAAAGTCCGCTACCCGCGCGCGAAGAACCGTCCGGATGTCGGCGGCAACCTGTTATGGTCAGGCAATCTGACAAACTGGCATGCCGGCGGTCAAAGCAACGGCAGCCACACCGTCACGTTTGTCGAAGCCGTCGTTTCCCCGCCCGAAGCGGACCCCGAGATCATCGAGGCCACGGGCACGATCACCGGACCGGGAGCTGCTCCCGCCGTATTCGTCCGCCTCGCCGCCCGCTAGTCTGGGTGGGGGCGGGATGCCGTTTTTCCAACAGCTCAGGCCCATGATTCCCTCGCATGGCAAGCCGGCCTCACCTCTCATCCGCAATCACGGGTCCTATCGTGCCGCCGCGCACTAATTCCGCCTTGTGAGCATCTGCCGCCGGTCCCTTTTTGCCGTGTGCCAGATGATACGCCCACTGCACGACGCGGCTCACCACTGGTCGACTTTCCAAGCGGATTTGGGAAAGCATCGGCCGACAGCAAAGTCAAGGCGACGCAATCCTGACAAGACATTGGCATGCCTCTTCATCCGGCGGCCTTCCTGTATCAAAGTCCGCCGTTTTGTGGCGTTTTGCAACGGATGGATGGGCGGAATTCTTATGAAGCGCCATCCAACGACCGCATTCAACCGCTTCCAAGTTTGTTGAATTCCCGCTTGCCAGCCTCCAGTCATTTGACCTAGTGCTATGGATTATATCCATATTTGAGGTGAGCTAGATTTCTGGACCATCAACTGCTAGAATAAGCACCAGATGAACCAGAAACCACGTAAGCGATACACCACCGAGTTCAAGGCCCAGGCCGTTGA
>Ga0315904_10010399_pt1 | contig 12037 bp, 9 predicted proteins | sample LakEriMetagenome_6_FD_203529 | JGI IMG/M metagenome (GOLD analysis project Ga0315904, IMG submission 203529) | Freshwater fungal communities from buoy surface, Lake Erie, Ohio, United States - Buoy 12 MA120 | ecosystem: Environmental > Aquatic > Freshwater > Lake | place: USA: Lake Erie, Ohio...
GGTTGTTGAACCCGCCCGATTTGAAGCCGATGCCCCAGTTGGCGTAGAGGTTGGCATCGTCCGACACCTCGTAACGCAGCGAGACCTTGGGCTGGAACTGGCTGAAGGTTTCCGACTTGCCCGGGATGGTCTGCACGTTGCCGGCCACCACCGTCTGGCCGGGGTTGATCGGCCCGCCGGTGAAGGGATCGCGCACTGCCGGAACGAGGCTTTCGACCTGCCGGTCCTCGATATCATAGCGGCCCGCCACGCTGATGTTGAAGCGGTCGCTGACGTCGAAATCGGCCGAGGCGAACAGCGCGAAGACATCGGTCTTGAAGCTGTCGTGATAGAGCTGCGTGGTCGGGTTGGTGGTGCCCGGCGCGTTGTAGAGCTGGCGGATCACGCCCTGCCCGAGGTCCGCCCCGAGGCTCACGCCGACTTCGCGGTCGATGTGCAGGTAATAGGCGCCGACCTGCCAGTCGAAGGCCTCGTCCCCGTTAGAAGCGAGGCGGATTTCGCCGCTGATGTCGCTCTGCTCGCGGATCTGGAACTGGGTGCCGTCACAGGTGGTGGGGCTGTAGGGCCCGAAGGTCGAACCGGTCGCGGGGTTGAAAATGAAGGGGATCGGGCTCGTGCCGATGAAGGTCGGCGCGTTGAGCGGGAAGCCGGCGAGCCGCAGCGTGCTGGCTGCGCAGGCATTGGCCGCCGCCACCGAAGCCGGGGTCGCGCCCGGGAAGGTGAAGCGCGCAAAGTCGGCCGAGGTGCCGTCTGCCGTCAGCGACTGGTCGACATCGCTGTAGAGCAGCCATGCGGTGAGGGTCACGCTGTCGAATTCATGCTCGATCTTGGCCGAGGTTTCGAAGGTGGTCTGGTCGTTGGTCGGCCGGATATTCGAATAGAAGCCGAAGGGGTGGGTGTTGACGTCCTCGAAGAAGGCCGGGTTCACGGCTGCGAAATTGGGCAGGTGGAAGCTGGCGTTGAAGTTGATCGAGGCGCCGGTGAGATCGGCATAGCGGGCCTTCACGTCGAGCTCGGTGTTGTCGCCAAGCTGGGCGACAAAGCGCCCGTCGACCGACCAGACGTCCTGATCATCGATGGTGCGCGATTCGAGGAAGCGGTTGCGGAAGAAGCCATCGGTGGTCGCGTAGCTGCCCGACAGCACGAGTCCCGCATTGTCACCGACCGGGGTCGCGACATAGCCGGTGGCAAGGTAGGTGTTGTCCTGGGCGGCGCGCAGCGTCATCCCGCCTTCGAGCACATCGCCCGGCTTCACCGTCTGGATGACGATCGCACCGGCTGCGGCGTTGCGGCCATAGAGCGCGCCCTGCGGGCCTTTGAGGATTTCGATCTGGCGCAGCGTGCCCTGGTTCTGGTTGAGCTGGGCGGTGTTGGTCTTGAGGATCCCGTCGACCACCAGCGCGACCGAGCTTTCCGCGTCGCGCGCGCCGTTGATGCCGCGGATGTTGATCTGGGTGTCGCCCGCTTCGGCGGTGCCGGTGACGATGGTGACGCCCGGGGTCAGCTGGACGAAGTCGTCCGCGCGCTGCACGCCGGTCTTGGCGATGGCATCGGCGCCCAGCACGGTAACCGAGGCCGGAACGTCAGCCAGCGTTTCCGACTGGCGGCGCGCGGTGACGATGATCGCGTTTTCGTCTTCGGCAGCGGTGGTGCCGGCGGCGGGCGCATCTTGCGCTGCGGCAGGCACGGCCAGGGCAATCACGCCAAGCGCTGCGCCGGTGGCAAGAGTGAGACGGATATTCATGGGAAAGCTCTCCTGAAAGGGATCGAGAGGGGGCAAAGGGGTTCAGACAAGCGGGTTGGCGCCGCTCATGTAGACATAGACTTCCTGGAACTTCGGACCCTGCGGACCGGGCCGGAAACGCCAGAAATTGGTGTTCTCGAGCAGCGTCACCTGCCCTGCGGCATCGTGCAGCTCGGCGGTGAAACAGGCGGTGATGCGCCCGTTCGCCTCGTCCACCGTACAGGTGAAGTCGCGGTGGATGATGGTTTCATAGGCCGCGAAGAAATCCTCGAACATCCGGCGGATTTCGGATGTGCCGCTATGCCGCGTGAAGGCGGTCTGCACGCAGAACAGCGCGGTGTCGTGGAAGCAGTCGAGCACGGCGTCCATATCCTTGGCATCGACCCGCGCGAAATACTTGTTGAGCGCGAAATCGATCAGCTCGGCGCGCGAAAGGGTGGGTTCGTACTGCATCAGACGTCCCCTTCCTTGAGCAGGTTGTCACCCGACATGTAGACATAGACGCGGTGGAACAGCCGGTCCTTCATGTAGAAGCGGTTGCAGTTCTCGTAGCGCAGCTCCTCCCCGCCATTGGGGGTGATGAGCACGGTGAACTGCGAACAGATCGCGTTGGTTTCGGGATCGGCGGTGTGGACAAAATTGCCGTGCCAGATGCTTTCGAAATCGGCGAAGAGCTTGACGAACATCGCGCGGATCGCCTCGCGGCCCTTGTGCACGGTGTTGCTGGTCACCTCGGTCAGGATCGCGTCGGGGGTGAAGCAGTCGAGCACCTTGTCCATGTGCTTGTTGTCGACCCCGTCGAAATAGCGCTTGGTGACGATATCGACATAGACGGGATAGGGCAGCGGGGTCTGCCCCGGCCCGCCCTCACTCCATTCACTCATCAGTACCAGCCCTTTCGGATATTGGCGTGCATCGGCACTTCGGGTGCGGGGAAAGCCTTCTTGGAATGGGTCATTCCCAGTTCGATCAGTGTTTCCAGCTGCTTGTAGGCGACCTGCCCGGGGTTCAGCACCGGCACGGGCAGTTCGGACTGAAGGTAGGCGGCGGACTGGTGCATGGTGGTGGAGCCCAGCACGATCACATCCGCCCCGTCCTCCTCGATCGCGCGCAGGGCCTCGGCCTTCAGTTTGGCGAAGACCACCTCTTCCTTGCCTTCGAGCAGTTCGGTCACGTCAGGCCGCGTATCGATCGAGCGCACGCTCGCGCAGCGGTGCTCCCAGCCGTGCTGGTTCAGCACCTTCTCGTAGAGCGGGAACCACTGCGGCCACATGGTGATGACCGAGAATTTCTTGCCGAGCATCTGCGCGGCGGCAAAGCTCGCCTCGCCCGGGCCGACGACGGGGATGTTGAGCACCGAACGCAGCGGCCACAGCCCGCTATCGCTGACCGTGTCGATCAGCACGCCAGCATAGCCTTCCTCCTCGGCCGTCACCCCGGCCTGGAACACGGTCCAGTCCATCAGCAGCGTGTCGTGGTAGGAATCGCCCAGCGCCGCGCCCCAGCGCACCGCTTCAAAGGTGGGCGCAAAGCCAGGACGCACGAAATCGGCCGGAAGCTGCTGGGCGCGGTTGGCCACCCCGGCTTCGTCCATTGCGATCGGCACGATGACCTTGATACGCTTCACGGCACTCCCCTGTTGCCTCGGTTCGCGTGGGTATTGTATACAAAACCTGTCCGTCAAGTGGATATATGAATTGCCGCGATTGCAAGATGCGAGGTGTGTTTTTGCCGCCGCACTGACTTGCACCCGCAAGCCGCAGATCACACAAGGGAATGCTATGACCAAGCGCGCCTCCTTCACCCTCCGGACGATCGCCCGCCGATGAGCCGCGCCTCCGAACGCGCCTATGCGGCGATCCGAGCGCACCTTCTGAGCGGCGCGGTCAAGGCCGGCGAGCAGCTCACCGAAGACCAGCTGACCCATATCACCGGGGTCAGCCGCACGCCGGTGCGCGAGGCTGTGCGGCGGCTGGAGGACGAGCTGTTGCTGGTCCGCTCCGATACCAAGCGGCTGTTCGTCGCCGACTGGAGCCGCGACGACATCGAGGAGATGTTCGCGCTGCGCCAGATGCTCGAATGCCATGCCGCAGAACGCGCCGCCCGCCGGATGACGCGCGGACAGGTGGCGCAGATGGAGGCGGTGAACCGCGAGCTGAAGGCGGCGATCGAACGGAGCACGCCCGATATCGCGCGCTTTCTCGAGGCCAACCGCGCCTTCCACGAAGCGATCATCGAGGCGGCGGATTCGCCGCGCCTGGGACAAATGCTGGCCAAGCTGGTGGAGGCGCCCGTGGTGCTGCGTACGGCACGCACCTACTCGCCCGAGGATCTGCGCCAGTCGGCCCGGGATCACGACGAACTGATCGCCGCCTTTGCCGCGCATGATCCCGATTGGGCGCGCGCGGTGATGGGTTCGCACCTGCGCCGCGCGTTCCACACCTTCGCGCGCACGGTCGGCCCGGCAGCGGGCGATGAGGACGCCGAAGCCGCGTAACAACGCGCCAAGCCGATGCAAGTTCCGAAACAGCCGCATTGCGTAGCTCCATTGCAATTGTATACAAATTGGCTAAGTCACCCAGAGTCCTCCGTTTCACTTCAGGCGATTCACCATGAGCCCCCACAGCATCGAACTGGTCGAAGTCGGCCCGCGCGACGGGCTCCAGAACGAACCCGACATCATCACCACCGAAACAAAGCTGGCGCTGATCAATCGGATGATCGGTTATGGCGCGCGGCGGCTGGAAGTGGCGAGCTTCGTCCATCCGCAGCGCGTGCCGCAGATGGCGGATGCCGAAGCCGTCATCGCCGGCCTGCCCGACCATCCGGACTGCACCTATGTGGGCCTCGTGCTCAACAAGCGCGGCGTGATGCGCGCGCTCGCCACGCGAGAGAACGGCGCGCGCGGGATTGATCAGGTCGGCTGCGTGATCGTTGCCAGCGACACCTTTGGCCAGAAGAACCAGGGCCAGACCATCGCGGAAGGCCTCGCCGAAACCCGCGACATGCTGCGCTTCGCCAAGTCCGAAGGGCTGCGCGCGCAGGTCACTATCTCCGCCGCTTTCGGCTGCCCTTTCGAGGGCGAGGTCAAGCATTCGACCGTGCTCGCGATTGCCGAGGAACTGGCGATCGAAGCGCCGGAGGAAATCGCGCTGGCCGATACCATCGGGGTCGGCACGCCGTTCGAGGCGGGCGAATTGTTCGGCAAGCTCGGCGCGCTGCTCGCCGGGAAAATCCCGATGCGCGCCCATTTCCACAACACGCGCGGCACCGGCATCGCCAATGCCTGGGAGGCCTGGAAGGCGGGCGTGCACGTATTCGACGCCTCGCTGGGCGGGCTCGGCGGCTGTCCCTTCGCGCCGCGCGCGACGGGAAATATCGCCACCGAGGACCTCATTTACATGATGGCGCGTTCAGGGGTGGACACGGGCATCGATCTCGACGCCGCGATTGCGGCGAACAAGTGGTTTGCGGGCGAGCTGGGGCGCGAATTGCCCTCGGCCGTGGCCCGCGCGGCATGACATTAGACAGGATGACGGCATGACTTACAGGCTGGGCGTTGATGTGGGCGGGACTTTCACCGACCTCTTGCTGTTCGACGAGGCGAGCGGGGCCTTCTGGCGGCACAAGACCCCGTCCACCCCGCACGATTCCTCGGAAGGCATCCTGACGGGCGTGAAGGCGATCATGGCCAGCGCCGGGATCGGCGCGGAGGACATCACCTATTTCCTTCACGGTACGACGGTCGCCACCAATGCCGTGCTCGAAGGCAAGGGCGCGAAGGTCGGCCTCGTCACCACACAGGGCTACCGCGACATCATGCAGATCGCGCGCAGCTTCGTGCCCGGCGGGCTTGCGGCGTGGATCGTGTGGCCCAAGCCCCAGCCGCTGGCCCGGCTCGAACACACGGTCGAAGTGCCCGGCCGCATGGACGCGCAAGGCCGCGAGGTCGCCCCGCTCGACGAGGACGCGGTGCGCGCCGCGCTGCGCAAGCTGAAGGGTGACGGAATCGAGGCGCTCACCGTCAGCCTGATGAACGCCTATCTCAACGGCGCACACGAGGCGCGGATCGGTGAAATCGCGGCGGAAGAACTGCCCGGCATCCCCGTCTCATTGAGCCACGAAGTGCTGCCCGAAATGCAGGAATACGAGCGCACGCTCTCGACCGTCGCCAATGCCGCGGTGCGTCCCGTCGTGTCGAAATATGTCTCCAACCTGCGCACCAAGCTCGAAGCCGAAGGCCTCAAGGGCCGCCTCTCGCTGCTGCGTTCCGATGGCGGGCTCATGTCGAGCCAGAAGGCCGAGGAGCACCCCGTCAACATCCTGATGTCCGGCCCCGCCGGCGGGGTGACGGGGGCGCTGTGGGTGGCGAAGAATGCGGGCTTCGAGAATATCCTCACCCTCGACGTCGGCGGCACTTCGACCGACGTTGCGCTGATCCAGGGCTTAGAGCCGCGCCGCCAGCGCACCACCGAAGTCGGGCACCTCTCGGTGCGCGCCTCGGCGCTCGACGTGAAGACCGTGGGTGCAGGCGGCGGCTCGATCGCCCACGTGCCCCAACTCACCGGCGCGCTGCGCGTCGGCCCGGAAAGCGCGGGCGCGGTGCCGGGGCCGGTCGCCTACAACAAGGGCGGCACGCTCCCCACCGTGACCGATGCCAACGTTGTGCTCGGCTACCTGCCCGAAGACCTGCTCGGCGGCAGCTTCAAGCTCGACCGCGAGGGCGCCAAGGCCGCGGTGCAGACCATCGCCGATGCGCTCGGCGTGACGCTGATGGAAGCCGCGCGCGGGATCATCGATATCGTCAACGAGAACATGTTCGGCGCCTTGCGGATGATCTCGGTCCAGCAGGGCTATGACCCGCGCGAATTTGCGCTGATGGGCTTCGGCGGGGCGGGTCCGCTCCATGTCAATGCGGTCGCCCGCCTGATGGGCAGCTGGCCCGCGATCTCGCCGGTCTCCCCCGGCGTGCTCTGCGCGCTGGGCGATGCCACCACGCGCATGCGCACCGAGACCGCGCGCAGCTTCTCGCGCCTCGCGCGCGACACCTCGATCGCCGATCTCGTCGCCGTGCTCGACGAAATGGCCGCGCAGACCCGCAGCGAATTGCTGGCCGACGGCATCCCGGAGGAGCAGATCACCTCGCTGTTCGAAATCGACGTGCGCTATGCGGGGCAGGCCTTCGAAGTGCCGCTGACGATCACGCAGGCGATCCTCCAGACAGACGGGATCGAAGGCATCCTCGCCCGTTTCGACGAGGAGCATCTGCGGCTCTTCACCTTCAACATGGATACGCCCCACGAGATCGTGAACCTGCGCGCTGTCGCACAGGGGCAGGCCCCTGCCCTGCCCGCAGCGGAACTCCCCAAGGGCGACGGCAGCCCTGCCGCCGCCAAGATCCGCGACCACGTGATGTGGATCGGCGGGGAGGAGCGCGCGGCGGTAATCTACGACCGCGCCCGCCTGCGTCAGGGCGACGTCATCGAAGGCCCCGCGATCATCACCGAGATGGATTCGACCACGCTGGTCGAACACGACTGCCGCGCGGCCGTTGACGCTGTCGGCAACATTCTCATCACTCTGAAGACGGAAGGCTAAGACCATGCCGGCTCGCATCATCGAACCCAACACCACCCCGTTCCAGACCGTCGCGATCGACCCGGTCACGCTCGACATCATCGAGAACGCGCTGCGCAATGCCCGCATCGAGATGGACGCGACGCTGGTGCGCACTGCCATGTCGCCGGGCATCCGCGAACAGGGCGACGCCTTCCCGCTGATCTCCGATCCCGCCGGCAAGATGATCGTCGGCCAGTTCGGCAGCTTCATCGACGGCTTCCTCAAGAGCTTCGACGGGACGATCGAGGACGGGGACATGATCTTCCTGTCCGATCCCTATTCCTGCGCGGGCGCGATCAGCCATTCGAACGACTGGCTCGTTCTGCTCCCCGTGTTCAAGGACGGGCGCCTGATCGCCTATACCGCGATGTTCGGCCACCAGAGCGATATCGGCGGCTCGGTCCCCGGCTCGATGCCGATCGGTGCCTCCTCGATCTTCGAAGAGGGCGTGCGCATCCCGCCCGTGAAGATCTGGAAGAAGGGCGAGTATAACGAAGACCTGATGAAGCTGGTGATGCACCAGACCCGCAAGCCCGACTGGTGCCAGGCTGACCTCAACGCCCTGATCGCCTCCTGCCGCGTCGCCGCGCGCCGGGTGATCGAAATGGCCGACCGCTTTGGCGATGACATCTATGTCTCGGCCACGCAGGAACTGCTCGCGCGCAACCACCGCGCGATGAAGGCGCTGCTCGCCATGGCCGTGGCCGAGGAGCCGGTGAGCTTCGAGGATTACATCTGCGACGACGGCAAGGGCTACGGCCCCTACAAGATCCGCTGCACCATGTGGCGCGACGGCGACAGGGTGATCCTCGATTTCGAGGGCACCGATCCGCAGTCGGCCGCCTCGATCAACTTCTTCCTCAATGAAAACATGTTCAAGATGTTCTTCGGCATCTACATGATCATGGTCTTCGATCCGCAGATCCTGTTCAATGACGGGTTCTACGATCTGATCGAGGTGCGCATTCCGGAAGGCTCTCTCCTGAAGCCGCACTTCCCCGCCGCGCTTTCGGGCCGCACCCATGCGCTGGGCCGCATCTTCGACATTCTCGGCGGGCTGCTCGGGCAGAAGACGCCGGAATTCCTCAACGCCGCCGGCTTCTCCTCCTCGCCGCACCTGTTCTACTCGGGCTGGGACGCGCGCGAGGATGGCACCCGCGACTGGTTCCAGCTGTTCCAGATCGGCTTTGGGGGAATCCCCGGTCGTCCGCTGGGCGACGGGCCGGACGGACACTCGCTGTGGCCGGGCTTCACCAATGTCCCCAACGAGTTCCTCGAACGCTACTTCCCGCTGCGGATCGAGCGCTATTCGACTGCGCCCGATAGCGGCGGGGCGGGCCTGCACCGTGGCGGCAACGGCATCCACATGACCTACCGCTTCCTCGCGGACGGCGAGATCGCGATCCATGACGACCGCTGGTTCGTCCCGCCCTGGGGCGTCAATGGCGGCCATCCGGGCGCGCGCGCGAAGAAGGTGCTCGAACGCGCCGACGGCACCACCGAAATCGTCGGCAACAAGGTCGAGAGCGTGGGCGTCAAGGCGGGTGATCTGCTGCACTTCATCACCTGGGGCGGCGGCGGCTGGGGCGACCCGCTGGCGCGCGACCCCGAGCTGGTCGGCCTCGAAATCCGCCAGGGCCTTGTCACGCCCGAAGGCGCGCGCGCCTATGGCGTTGTGGCGGATGGCGCGGGCGCGGTCGATGCTGCTGCGACTGCGGCTCTGCGCGCCGAAATGACGGCCAGCCGCGGCGCGCTTCCGCTCTTCGACTACGGCCGGGGCATCGACGCCCTGCGCGCCAATTGCGAGGCCGAAACCGGCCTGCCAGCACCGATCCAGCCGGTCTGGGCCAATGCCTATGCCATGCGGGAGGCCGCGGAATGAACGCCCACGCCGCATTGTCCAACCGCAGCGCGCTCGCAGGGATCAAGGTGGTCGAGATGGGCCAGCTTCTCGCCGGCCCGTTCTGCGGCCAGCTTCTGGGCGACATGGGCGCGGACGTCGTCAAGATCGAGCCGCCAGGCGCGGGCGATCCGATGCGCAACTGGGGCCAGGGCGACGAGAAGGTGCAATGGGAAGTGATCGCGCGCAACAAGCGCTCGGTCACCTGCAACCTGCGCGTGCCGGAAGGGCAGGCGTTGGCCCGCCGCCTGATCGCCGAGGCCGATGTGCTGATCGAGAACTTCAAGCCCGGCACGCTCGAACGCTGGGGCATGTCCCCGACCGAGCTCCATGCGGAGAACCCCGGCCTGATCATCGCCCGCATGTCGGGCTACGGGCAGGACGGGCCGTACTCGGACCGCGCCGGCTTCGGCGGGATCGGCGAGGCGATGGGCGGCTGGCGCCACATCGTCGGCGAGCCCGACCGGCCGCCGAGCCGCATGGGCATCTCGATCGGCGACACCCTGTGCGCAACCTATGGCGCGCTGGGCGTGCTCGCGGCGCTCCACCACCGCGAGAAGACCGGCGAGGGTCAGGTTGTGGACTCCGCGCTCTACGAGGCGGTGTTGCAGGTGATGGAGGGCCTCGTCCCCGAGTACGACCGCAACGGCGTGATCCGCGAGCGTTCGGGCTCGGTGCTGAAGGGCATTGCGCCGTCGAACGTCTATAGCTGCAAGGACGGCAGCTACATGATCGGCGCCAACGGCGATGCGATCTTCGCGCGCCTGTGCCAGGCGATGGGCCGGCCCGAACTGTCGAGCGACGAGCGCTATTCCTCGCATATCGCGCGCGGCATCCATCAGGACGAATTGGACGCGCTGATCAATGACTGGACCGGCACGCTCACCGTGGACGAGGTCGATGCGCTGATGATCGAATATTCGATCCCCGCCGGCCGGGTCTACCGCGCCCCCGACATGCTCGCCGATCCGCACTTCCAGGCGCGCGAGGCGATCATCGAGGTCGAAACCCAGCAGCGGGGCAAGATCAGGATGCAGAACGCCTTCCCCAAGCTCTCCAAGACGCCTTCGAGCATCCGCCGCCCCGCCCCCGCCGCGCCGGGGCAGGACAATGCCGAGGTCTTCGCCGAGCGGCTCGGGCTCGACGCGGCCGAGATTGGGCGGCTGGCGGCGGCCGGGATCATCTGATGCCCGGCCCGTCGGCAGCCGACAATTACGCGGGCGTCTACGAGGGTCGGCTGACCCCCGGCGCGCGCCCGGCGCTGCTGATTGTCGATCTGGTGAGCGCCTATCTCACCGAGGGCTCGCCGCTGTTCATGGACACCGCCGCCGATGCGCTCGCCAGCAATGTCCGGCTGGCCGCCGCCGCGCGCGAGCGCGGCGTGCCGGTGGTCTATACCAATGTCAGCTACAAGCCCGACGGCTCGGACGGCGGGGTGTTCTACCGCAAGGTGCCGGTGCTCAAGACCTTCATCGCAGGATCGCCGCTCGGGGCCTTCCCCGAGGCCATTCTCCCCCATGCGGGCGAGCAGGTGTTCACCAAGCAATATCCTTCCGCCTTCTTCGGCACCGGCCTTGCCGAGGCACTCCACGCCGAGGGCATCGATACGCTGCTTATCACCGGCTATTCGACCTCAGGCTGCGTGCGCGCCTCGGTGCTCGATGCGATGCAATACGGCTTCGTGCCCCTCGTGGTGCGCGAGGCATGCGCCGACCGCCACCCCGGCCCGCACGAGGCCAACCTGTTCGACCTTCAGGCCAAATATGCCGAGGTGATCAGTGAGGACGAGGCGCTTGCGGTGATTGCGTCCCACCCCTTGCAGGATGGAGCGTGATGGCGCGCCCGGCAGGACTGTCCGCGTCGCTTCGCGCCGCGTTCAACTCCGCAGCCTGCGGCTGCTCCGTTTCCGAACGAGGTTCGCTCCTTTAGGGCCCGCCATTCCGCTCCACCCCTTGCGGGGTGAAGCAAACTGGCGCGCCCGGCAGGACTCGAACCTGCTGCCTCAAGATTAGAAGTCTCGCGCTCTATCCAGATGAGCTACGGGCGCGCGCCGGACACGCCAATAGCGCGCTTTGCGTGCCAAGGGAATCGCGCTAACCCTCCGCGCGATGGAAAAGACCTCTCCCGCTGATCCCGCAGCCGCCTTTGACCGCGATCCGAGCGACGGCATCCTCGCCACGAGCCATGCGCCGGTCACCTTCCGCTATTACGATCTGGTGATGGCGGCCTTCGTGACGATCCTGCTGCTCTCCAACATCATCGGCGCGGCCAAGCTTACCTTTGTCGATGTGCCGTTCTGGCCCGAGGGCTGGTGGCCCGCGCCCGACGGCACCTTCATCTACGGCGCCGGCATTCTGTTCTTCCCGCTCGGCTATGTCATCGGCGACGTGCTGACCGAGATCTACGGCTTTGCCCGCGCGCGGCGGGTGATCTGGGTGGGGACGGGGGCGATGCTGTTCCTTGCGCTGATGTCCTATGTCGTCACCGCCCTGCCCCCCTTCGCTGGGTGGGAATGCAGCGCGAGCGGCTTTGGCGGCGAGCGCCCGATCACCTCCAGCGCCGATCCGGCGGTTCCCGGCGGGGCAATCTGCCAGAGCACCTATGAAAGCGTGTTCGGCAGCACCTGGCGCATCGTCGTCGCCTCGATAACCGCCTTCTGGGCGGGCGAATTCGTCAATTCCTTCGTGCTCGCCAAGATGAAGGTCTGGACCAGGGGTCGCGCCCTGTGGACCCGCACGATCGGCTCGACCTTCGTCGGACAGGCGGTCGACAGC
>Ga0315904_10010400_pt1 | contig 12037 bp, 6 predicted proteins | sample LakEriMetagenome_6_FD_203529 | JGI IMG/M metagenome (GOLD analysis project Ga0315904, IMG submission 203529) | Freshwater fungal communities from buoy surface, Lake Erie, Ohio, United States - Buoy 12 MA120 | ecosystem: Environmental > Aquatic > Freshwater > Lake | place: USA: Lake Erie, Ohio...
TCAGGAAGAGTTCGTGTCTGACTGAGGATCTTTAACGCAACTCTGGATTCTCCCAGAACTTCGTCCTCAGCCAGATACACTGAGGCCATACCACCCGAGCCGAGAGTGCGCAGGATTCTATACCGTCCGGCTACGAGCGCGCCAACGTTAAGATATGGACAGAAAGATACAGAAGCACTTTGCTGCATGTTGCTACTTCAAAACTGAGAGACTGAGTGGATAGCTGAGCGACGAGAGCAAAACCCCCTCCTGCACCCGCAACACCGCTGATTCTCGGTCCCGCAGTTTTACTTAACCTCGCCTGTCTTATCGGCGATTTATGCAGTGGGCATAAGCTAAATGAGCGATAACTCAAAAACATTCAGCAAAAACGGGCCTACCTAAGAGAAACCGCCAATCAAATCTACCTATTTTCAGAGGCTTACAGGTCTTTAAGGGGAATCTTATAACGGCCCGTGCATGATCGCATCGCGAACACCTGCGGACTGAAGCCGTTTAGGTACAACTACGTTTCTCATTTCTAGTTAATGGTTGGCTTATTTTCAGCCGACTCTAAAACAGTTTTGGAACCTAGCGGCATCAGTAGATATAGAACCCAAAAACCGCCTTCCCTAAAACTTAGGCGATGAGGATACTTGTATTGACTGCTGAGGTCGGAGTGCTTAGGCGAGTTTGCGTCATGAACACACACATAGATCACCATCCCCACAGCTTTAAGCACGGCTTAAGGTTTATGCGTTCAATCTGGGTCATGTTTCTGGCGATGTCCCTGGCACTGACCGGTGCTAAGCACTCACTGGCAGCTAGTGATCCATCGCTTGTAGCCACGATTTATTCACTCGAAGGCACTGTTGATTTGCGGCGAAATGGTCAATCGACGTGGCAGCCGGTTACACCTGAAGCAAAGCTGTATGTCGGTGACACTGTCAAAAGCGGTGCTGACGGAGCAGTTGCATTTAGCTTTGTAGACGGGACACTTGTTCGACTCGGTGGGCTCTCCGCGATTACCTTTAAAGAGGTCCTGCCATCAGGCTCTCCGGTAGTTTCGCAATCAAGTGGCAAGGGTTACTACTTTTCACGCGGCGCAAAGAACGAACCTGAGATCCGTACACCACTCGTGAACGCCGCAATCTATGGAACAGAGCTCGTGGTCGACGTGGGCGAAAAGGCAACAACCATCGACGTCCTGCACGGAGCGATTAACGCCAGCAATTCAAGCGGAGAGATGGTGATCAATCCTGGCGAGCGCGTAACAGCCCGTAAAGATCTCCCACTTGAAAAGACGATTCTTGCCAAGTCGAGCAATTCAGTACAATGGATGGTAAGGTTCCCATTCCTTTTACACGAGCAGGATCTAATCTCTTCCGAAACAGCTGATTGCAACACCGCCTGTCAGGCTGAGATCAAGCGCGTTATTACGCAAGCACATAGTGGCACAACTCTTTACGCCGCACTTCAAAGCGCCAGCCCAAGCCTCACTAAGACCACCACCGCAAAGCTACTCTCTGCTCTAGCCACGTGGAGGACCGGCGATGCTGATAAGGCCAGGTCTATTATAGCTGGAATCGACACCTCAGCATCGAAACGACTCACTGCTCTGGCTCTTACCATGCAAGGCTTCGATGCCTTTGTAAGCGGAGATAGCGCACGCGCCGCACAACTACTGCAAAAAGCCAGAAGCTACGATGCTAACGTACTTAATCAAGACTTACTTGAATCGTACATCAAACAAGCGCAGGGAGATCCAGAGGCAGCACTCGAAATTATTTCGCAGGCCAGCGCCCTACATCCGGATGTACCAGATTTTATGGACCGCGAGGCTGAGCTCTTGTTAACGCTCGAGGAGCCGCGAAAAGCCGAGCAGATTCTCCAGCAGCGCGTGAGCAGATTTGGAGACACACCAAACGCCATTACACTCCAGGGATTCGCTGCCGTTCAAAGGAAGAATTTTGAAGATGCGGCTAAGTTTTTCGGGAAAGCGGTGCACGCTGACAGCTCGCGCTCACTTCCATATCTTGGACAGGCGCTGGTGCGGGTGCGCGACAGAGACTATAAAGGCGCGCAAACCCTACTCTCCAAAGCCATTCAGCTAGACCCTTCAGTAGCAACGTATCGCTCGTATCTCGGCAAGCTCTTTTTTGAGAACGAAGACACCCCGAACGCACTTAGAGAATTTGAGGCTGCAACGTCCCTTGATCCGAATGACCCCTCTCCATATCTGTATCGCTCTTTTGCAAATGTGGCTAACAACGATCCGGTCGCCGCCCTGGAAGACGTTGAGCGCTCTATTGAGCTTAACGACTCGCGCGCGGTGTATCGCTCGCGTCTTTTACTCGACCGCGATCTGGCTGTGCGTGGAGCTGGGCTATCGCGTGCCTTCTCCGAGCTTGGCTTCTCTGATGCTGCGCGCATCGAGGCTATTCGCTCCATCACCGATGACTATTCAAATTTCTCGGCGCACCGACTACTCGCTGATGCTTACCGCTCGGTTCTTGACGCCGAGGCAAGTCTGACTGAACAGCGCATCGCCGACCTTCTGGCGCCTCTGAGCTTTAACCTGTTTAACAGCTTGGGTGAACTCGCGACCCTTGACGACTACAACGCGCTATTTGATAAAAAAGAGACCCGCCAGGCCGTGCGAGTCGACTATAACAGCAATCGCGACCAGATCGGAGGCGAGCTACTCTCGGTGGGCCGTACTGACAGTAGTGGCTACCTCTTAAGCTACCGCCCCTTCTATATGTCAGGCTCGCGGCATAAGCGCTTCCATGGCCAGAACGACTTCCGAGTCGCCCTACAACACGAACTCACTGAGGATGACCGACTAATACTCGATGGCTCGTTTCGCATGCTCGACTCTGAGGGGTTTAATGACAACGATTATTCTGAGAACGTGCATGTCGGTCTGGTTCGATTGGGCTACAATCATCGCGTCTCTTCGTCTCTACGCTTCCTAGTGCAGGGTGAATATGGAAGGGATCGTGAGCGTACCTCTGAACTTCTAGATCGCCCAGTTGACTTTAATATCCCCGGAGAGAGCGATCTGTTTACTACCGATGCGGAAACTCGCGAATCGCCGCGACAGGTGATTAACCGAACCGGCCTGTCGACCCAAATGATCTACTCATCACGCTACCTTGATTCAGTAACCGGCATTGAAGGCAAATATACCGACACATCGCGTCGTGAGTACTCGCCTGTATTGGGGTTCCCAGAGTTTCCAGATGCCGAGGTTTCAGGCGCTCTCACCTCGTCGAGCCGAGGCTCTCTTACATCGGGCCAGGCCTACGAGTACCTCTCGTTTAAGCTGCCCAGGTTAGCGAACTTTACAGCCGGGCTGGCTGCCACCACCCTGGAGCAAGACCTAACTGACGTTGCCCCTTTTACGAGTGGCGAGAATCTCCAAACAGCGATCACACCCAAATTTGGTCTAGTTTTGACTCCTACCTCATGGCTCACAACTAGAACTGCCTACTTTGAGTCACTCAGTAGCAAGTCTGTGCTCGAAGACTTAACCAGCTTGGAGCCCACTCTGGTAGGCGGTATATCGCAGCGATACTCGGACTTAACGGGCACCTATAGTCGCAACATTGGAGTTGGAGTCGATGTAAAAGAGCCAAATTTAGTTTACGCTGGCGCCCAGTACGTACGACGCAATCTGCGTGACACAATAGGATTTGTGGATGATGTTGCTACCTATGACGGACAAACAATCTCATCTTTGCCGCCCTCATCCTCTGGCTTGTTCGACTCATTTGCCGAAGCTGATATCATGCGGGGATATTTATCGCTCATTACATCTAAGAATTCCAGCCTGACTGGAGATGTACTCTCGCAAGTCTATCGCGAGAACGATCCAGATATAGACAGCGCCACGCGGACCGATCGCTTCCGCCTGGGATATCGCTACTTCCTCGGCAAGCACTTTTCCTTTAATTCGCAGGCCTCGTATTGGGATCAATCCTTGAACCAGGTCGATGACCCTAACGGGTTCTGGTTGTTCGATACAGGCGTTTCTTATCGCTTTGCCGAACAGCGCGGGCGCATGTTCTTCCGCATAGACAATATACTGGATCGTGATTTCAACTTTGAGCAGAATGTTGGGATTGACACACCGCTACTACAGGGGCGCTCATTTGTACTGGGAATATCGTATAACTTCTGGTAGGAGCTTGCTGCGAACTCGGTCCAGGCTTCGCACTTACGGGAAAAACTCTTAGCGCTCTTATCCCTGCACCTCTTTTACGGCACTACTCCTAGGTCTCGATAGTTACTCCACGAAGACGAAAAGGTCTCACGGCTACCGATCACTCGGAATGCGTAGCGCACCTTTGCCCTTACGCCTCTAACTGGTATACGCAGCCAGAGCTTTGATCTCGACGAAACAAAATATCGATTCCTCGAGGCTAATCCCTGACTACTTCGTGCTCTACTTGAGTAGTTCAGGTCGATATACCACTCTACCCCAGCTCGATTCTCCATAAATAAAAACAGTCTCCGCCCTCTTAGCATCGCCAACGGCCTAGCTGGCACTATATTTCGAACAGACGGGTCAAGGCAGTCGGCTATGCCGTTTGCGTTGAGATCAGCATCAGCGGAACCACATCCACACACTCCTGGCTCAAACTTATTTTCGTCATCAAGACACTGATCGAGCGGTGTTATCCCGGTTGACATCCCTGCCACATTTATAAATCGTGCAGCTTGAACGACTCCTTGCAGCTGGGGTAGCACTTCGGCTGAGTTCAGCAGAAGCTGTCTTAATTGCAAACCAGACAGTGCAGATCGCTGCGATGCGATCAGAGCCAGCGCACCGGTCACCATCGGAGTGGCCATCGATGTCCCCTGAATCGAACGATACAACGCATTAGGGGATGCAAAAGCAGACCAAGTGCTATAAATACCGCCGTCCGCAGAGCCCCCATCCCCACCTGGAGCGGCGATATGCACAGACGAGCCACCATAATTTGAATACTGAGCCCGTGATCTTCCCGGCCCCGTGGCGGCGACAGCAACCACATTGGGCAGAGGGATCGCAGCCGGATACAGCGGTGCTGAATCGAGATTGGCGCTCTCATTTCCAGCGGCCGCAACTAACAAAATACCGGCCGCATTCATACGAGCGATCGCATCGTATTCAGCCTGCGAGTAAATACTTCCACCAAACGAGGCATTCACCACTCTCACGTCGTGCCCGCGCAATTTTAGATCTGTGAAATAGTCGTAAGCATTAATAACTGCCTGTAGTGAAACCCAACCATGGCAGTGAATATCTGTTCGCGCGGTTATTATACTGGTCACCCAGTTAATTCCTGATACCCCAACAGAGTTGTTTCCACGTGCCCCGATTATTCCCGCCACATGCGTTCCGTGCCCCTGGCAATCCCTGATATCGTTATTACCAAAAGCTGTGTTGGCACCTGAGATATCATCAACGTATCCGTTACCATCGTTGTCTACGCCGTCTAAGGTCTCAGAGGGATTTATCCAGATATTATCGGTCAGATCAGGATGATTACTCTGAATTCCCGAGTCGATCACCCCAACCAGAATACTCTTCGATCCAACTCCGCGATCCCAAGCACTTTGTACGTTGATATCGGCACTATTTGAAAGCTCAGAGAGTGCCCATTGTGATGAGAATCCAGGGTCATTCGGAACTGCGGCAAGGCGTCGTATTAAGTTAGGATCGCACGAGTCCACATCGGGATTGCGCATTATTTCAGCGCAATCCCTGGCCACCTTAGACCAGCGTAGAGGCTCAGTTGCAGATTCGCTGGACTTAGCCCTGAGCGCTGACGTTTTCGGAATTACAACATCAAAATGACGATATCTGTGCTCCACGAGATATGGCAAATCTCCTCTAGACAATGCAGCTGTGTCCTTCAGTTGAACGATGTAGCGATCTGCCTCAACAAGTGCGGTGTCGGCATACAGACTGTCAACACCTGCGGATGTCAGCAACCACGCCGCTACAAACGCAGTGCGCTTTAGCACCCATAGATAGGCGCTGCAAATTCTGCAGCTGAGCTCCTTATTCATTAGCTGAATGTTCGGCACTGGCTTGACTAATGCTGAGAGATGGTGCCTCTATCGGGCCTGCTAGTTCCTCGTAAAGAATCGCACTATTTGGCCCGATCTCAGCAACCTGCGCTTACGGCAGCTCAGAATTTTTGAAGAATTTACCCCGCAGCCAACGCCGCAGCGACCTAGATGCCCCACCCAGATAATCATACAGGGACGCAAACAGTAGCGCCGAATAGCCAGCAAACCAGGCTGTGGTGAGCGGGTTCTCATAGGCAAGCCCCGATAAGTATCGCACTTGATCTAAAAATTCGCTCGGTCCGGCCTCGACTACGGGCTGCTCGGTATGCGCCAGGAAGGCTATGCGATTCGCTCTTGAAAACAAGATCTCTTTAAACACTCCAGTTCTATCAAACAACAACCTGCCGTCCGTATCCCGATCTGGTCCGTAGACTGAGACATGAGGTAAGGCCTCGTGCAAAACTTGCGCAAACGAAGGCTCCCCATCGACGCTGGATGCGATAGAGCAGCTAAGAAGTGGCACCTTAGCTCCATCTGCCAGCACTGCGCCGAGCGCTTCTAAATCGCCTTTGTGCTCGCGCCCCAACCGCTCCTGACCGGAAGCCACAGCTCGAATACCACACGAGATCGTCATACCATCACAACATCCGTGCCCACCAAGAAAAAGCAGATCGACCTTACGCTCCAGCTGGAGCGAAGCCCGAATAATATCATTCAGCGCTTCATCTTTGCTGCTAGGCTCGAAATACACGACTTTGTAGGCCGTGGTTAGCTGGTCCAGATCGTCTCTGCCATCAAAATTTTCTCTGGCATTAAAGGCCTTGTTAAAGTCAGACTCGGGTTCACATAAAGAGACAACACATACTGGCCTACGGTCCATCTTTGGGTCGCTTCTAAGGCTTAACGCCCCCGTTGTATATGAAGGTTCGTTACCTAACAGTGCATCAATCGCTCTTCGCTCATCGGCGGTACCGGCATGATAGCGATTGATTATTATCTCACGAGCATTATGGAAGCGTCCAATCCCACTTATTCCAAGGGCTTCAAGTGCTGCGACTACCTTTCCTAACATCACGGTGTAATCGGCCGGAACACTAGTCATGTGCCGGGCCATATGTTGATTGGCGCGCGGATTGACCAGTATTATTTGACTAAGTAGATCGCCACATGAGTCGAGATCCTCTGTGGACCTGATTAAACTTACCAAGTCCGGCAGGTCATTACTGTACTTCTCGACTAAAACCCGCAACTGCTTTGGGCCTCCAGATAGCTTTATGTTGTACAATGCCATCCAGTTGACTCGCTCAAGGGCTGCATGTCTGATTTCAGGAGCCTGGAGGATATCTTTAGGATACCTGGTTAGCGCAGATAGATCCTCTCTAACCTCTCGCATAACTCGCGCTACAGTGGCTTGATTGCTTAGGTATCGCCCAACTGCCCGGCGCGCATCACTGCGAGCTAGATCGGTGTGGAATAGTCTATGCAAGTCCGGCGCTATGCGTGCATCCATGGCGACGGCATCCAGCACACTGTTACGCATCTCCTGATTGTTAAGGATCACATCAGAGCCGGATTCAATCGCAGCTTTGATCGCCTCAGCCGGACTTCTCTTCACTAACTCGGCGACCTCAGACAACATCGGCTCGATCATATGCTCGTTGCTTAAAGTTCTGAGCGCCACAATCGGCTCCACCGAGTGTGTTACCAGCAGCTCTACCAGCGCTTCCGGAGACGGCATAAAACTCTTTAGAACTCTGACTTCCTCGACCGATGGTTTGCTAGGCACAAAAGGACCAATCAGCGATACAAACTCCTTGTCAGTAAATAGCTCCGCGGGAAGATCACAATCCGTTAACCGGATAGACTTAGCCGAAAGGCGATCCTCGATGTATGCCAGAGCATACTCTTTCATTTTTGATGACAGCTCGTTTGACTGGTGATGCTGCTGCAGAAGCTGGTAGACGTTGGCTGGCTGAATCTCGTCAAATCTCTTCTCAGCTAATAGCTGCTCAAATGCTGTCCTGACTAAAGGTGATCTACCAATCTCTGGGTTGTCTATCTTGGACCAGTTTATCTCTAAGTCACCTCGCGCCACTATTTCTGCTACGCGCTTATCAACTAGATCCTCAGACGACAGATTTACCACCGCATGCACTGCACACCGTGCACTCTTAAAACAGCTCAAGATTACCTCGGGTCGATGCTTATCAGAGTCGGGGATCTCTCCGTAGGAGATAAGCTCAGCCTCGATGCGTTGACACAGAGCCGCAGTGGATGGCGCAAATTCAAAGTCGTCTAGCCTTGTGGATACGGCATTAGATGTAGCGCTAGCCGCCAAAGCTTGCTCGCCTTGGCCCTGTGCCTGCTCAGCAAACGAAAACACGGATAGCGCACCAACAACAAATTTTGCAGAGATTGAATCCTGTGACCTATTGGTCATGCTTGAACTTCCCAGCTAGGAGCGCTTTTTACAGCGCCGAGACTACAACACTTGAGCATGCATCAATTTATTGGTCTCTCCAACACTTATTTAAAAGACTTCACAGTCCAGCCTCTCTTAAAAAGCTAAGACCCTGATCTAGCGAAGCTCGCATACCTTGACTGACTGTGAAGAGACGTACCTTGATAGGGAAAGAATTCGCCCTTAAGGCTGTGAAACCGCCCAGGTACCCCAGGCGTAATAAGAGAGGCCAGCCGAGGCTGGATATCCGTAAACGGCAGTTCCATACTTCGATGCGCCAGCATCGCCTGCTCGAGCCGGATTAAATGTAACGTAACGAGCCGAGAAGGTGCTTGCCATATTTGTGGTAAAGCCCTCATAGAAGCACAGAACACCCAGCGGCGCTGTCGGATTCTCGACGGTACCTGTACAGGTAGTGTCGGTGCGGCCTGCTTGAACGAAGATAACCTGGGTCGGTGCGGCAGCTAAAGGCTTCGGGAATGACACCATCGCCACGGCAGAGGCCTGCGATGGCGCGCCCGCAAGGCTCCATCCCCCGCTGTAGGAATCAGCAGACAGCTCTCCACCTGGAATATCCGCGAGTGAAGTATAACCGAGTGGACAACGCGCAGGTGCGGTTGTAAATAACAATGGAGTCCGTATATTGACTCGTGCGCGCGGTTTTCCAGCAACGGAGAAGCTTTGGCTATTTTTCATGCAGATCACTTCTGCTTGAGCCATAAACGATGGGCTCATCAACAGTAGCAGAGCAATGCAGCCTAAAATTCTTCTCATCTCCAAATCCCGCTCAAGCTTTCACTGCTACAACTTCGTGAGAGCTTGATGTTGCACATCCATAGCAAGCCGGTTTAGAGGGCCAATCGACGATCGAAATGGTATCCTCGCCTTCTTATATTAATCTATCGGTTGAGGCTTTAAAAAAGTTTATGAAATACTTAGGCCTCAACCCTCAAGCTGCTAAAGCTCGTGTTTTCAATATGTTGGGAAGGCCCCGGCGCAGACAATCAGCGCCTATCAGCCCCTCAAATGGGGCACCAATGGGTTAATTTGAGTATCTAAACGATTGACAGAAAGCCGGAGCGATATGCCGCGGTCCAAGGGTGGCGAACTAAACCCTGCGCGAGTGATTCTTGAAAAAAATCACTCGCGCAGGGTTTATGAGCTCACGACTGGGCGCTACGACTCTAAACTCATTCATAAAGTTGAACCACACTTAGGGCCTAAATACTGCTGAGATCAAAGCGAAGCTATCGGCTGCTGATGCACTCTCTTCTCCCCTGGGGAATAGATCCCTGTTGCTAACAAAGGCACGGTACTCAGCGCGCAAGGTGGCTTTAGCTGCGATATCAAAATCCATACTGACAGAAAAACTTACGGTATTAAAGCCACCCCCCGACTCACTCTGAACCAAGACTTGATGATTATCCGTGAACTGCTCGATGCGCAATGCACCGCGAATCGTATCGCTGAATCTGTAGTGCGGAATTACAGCCCATCCATACCACATCGCAGCCGCATTATCCTCGCGCCCCTGAATACCAAAATCATAGGTCGCATCAACCCCAAAGTCCTGCTCGCGCCGCCAATGCAAAACAAAATCATTAAATACACGCTTCCCTCCGCCCTCGTGCCCGAAGAAGGTATTGTGTGCGATACTCCACTCTGTGCTGTACGTGTACTCAAGCTTTGTTCCCCCACTCGGACTCTTCTCTGCGGAGATATTCTGCCATCCACGCAGCAGATGCCCTTCAAACCGCAGACGTTCGCTTGCTTGATATCTGGCCCGCACGCCACTCTGATAGTACGGAGAATAATCGCTCACCAACGCCCGACTCGGCACGAGATTATCACCAGAGATCCACGACTCAAGCCCCAGGTGCGAAAGAAACACCCCAGCAGCAAGATCCAACTCATCCGTGATACGCACCCCTATATTTGCCTCCTGCACATAGCGGGCTAGCACCTCAGGCTCCGCTGAGTAGTTTGCGATAACTGACGACCCGTACTGAAGCGCCACGCGCCCCTGATACCGATCGCTCTGAAGCTTCGCGTCGACAAAACTCAGATTAAGCGCTGGCTCATCTGTGTAGTACGGCTGCGTGGTGTAGTAACGATAACGAGTTGGAAGATCGTTAAAGTCGTGCGCGATGTGCAGATCAGCATACCCACCCCACGTAACCAGCTCAGGGTCTGCCGCACACACCACGCCAGGCTGTGTAAAGAAAGCAGCAAAAGCACTTACAACTGTCAGGATAATTCTATAAGACATCCCAAATCCTCGGCTCTGATGCGCCTTGCTGCACACCTTACCTACGCAGAATCTTGGCCCATTACTCCACTTTTCAACACCCCGATTTATCACAGTGCGGCAAGTTCAAACGCTTACTATGCCGGTTCACCCGCATTTTGCATGAAACTGCCTCGCGAGAGCGTCGAGAACGGTGATTTTTCGGGCCCGGAGGGCGCATTCAAAAACCGAGTGTTCAGGGCATAATCGTATCCAGATACCTTCTGGTCTGAAAATCAGTTTTTTGAACCAAAAAAGCGCCTTTATCGGCGCTCGCAGCAGCTGGCTTCATGAAATATGCGGGTTAATCCCCCTACCCCAATCGAGCAGACCGCTTTACAATATCTCCATGGCGTCTTCCCTGGTAACCCAGTCAACCTCCGACTCGCATCGTGTGTGGCTACGTATCTCAGCATTCTTGTCGCTAAAGTCCCCCGCCACCCGCGTCACCTATTCGGGGATTATCTCGGAGTGGTGTAAGTTCCTTGGCTGTGAGCCGGGCACTAACTCCAGCGCCGCTAAGATCCTCTCAGCAACCGATCTACACGCCATTGCGTACCGCAAGTTTCTCGAAACCAGACCGGGAGAAGCCCCACGATTTGAGAGGTCCACCGCGCATAAAGCCCACACCCGCGAAGTAGTCGCCTCGCAATCAACCCGTCGCGCCAAGAAGAAAGACGGCCTCGATGCAACCCAATCAAATGCCACCATTCACAAAAAGTTCGCTGCCCTGCGACGTATGTATCGAATGTTAATCGCCAGCAACCTTGGAATCTCCGAAAACCCATTCGAAGCCGATAAGGTTCCTCCACCGCCAAAAGATGCTGGTCGAAAGCGCCCCACGCAGATGATCGACTTTGAACTGGTAACTGAGATTATCTCGATGCCGGACACCACCACACCTAAAGGCCGCCGAGACAGAGCGATTCTCGCAGTGCTGTTTGGCGGAGGGATTCGGCGCAGTGAGCTTGTCGCGCTGCGCTTAGGTGATGTACGCAAGACTCCCTCGGGCACAACCTTTTTATACCTTCGACACACCAAAGCAAAGCGTGATGCAGAACAGGCTCTGCCCGACTGGGCCGCCGAAGCGCTGTGGGAGTTAGTAAAAGAGCGAAAGAGCGATAAGGCCTCCGAGGGCGACTATCTCTTTGTAAGCTTCACTGGTCGCGCTGGACAGAGATCAACCAACAAGCCGATCTCTGATACTGGAGTGTATCTACTTTTTAAGCAGTACTGTATGGCCG
>Ga0315904_10010401_pt1 | contig 12035 bp, 14 predicted proteins | sample LakEriMetagenome_6_FD_203529 | JGI IMG/M metagenome (GOLD analysis project Ga0315904, IMG submission 203529) | Freshwater fungal communities from buoy surface, Lake Erie, Ohio, United States - Buoy 12 MA120 | ecosystem: Environmental > Aquatic > Freshwater > Lake | place: USA: Lake Erie, Ohio...
ACCGACGACATCATCCATCGACTGAGCCTGCGCGACCATGTGCGCCACGCCACCGCTGGCCATGGCTACCCGATGCGCGCCGAGGCCTTCCTGGCGCAGTTGCCGCGGCTGGTGGCGGGCTTTGCCGATTGTGACCTGCTGATCTACCAGGCCGGCGCCGATCCGCATGTGAACGACCCGCTGGGCGGCTTTCTGACCACCGAGCAGTTGATGGAGCGCGACCGCATCGTCTTTCGTTCCACGGCGCTGCTCGGCATTCCGGTGGCGTGGAACCTCGCCGGTGGCTACCAGGACCCGGTCGACAAGGTGGTGCGCATCCACGCCAACACCATGCAGGCCTGCATCGAGGCCTATTTCGACCCCAGCGTGGACGTTTCGGCAGAGCCGCAAGGCCAGCCGGACGGCGCCACCGTGTAAGCGCCTGGCGCAGATGCACCCTGCCTCGCCACCTTGCCCACGCCCTCCCTCTTTTCCCGCTTCAAGGAGACCTCCATGTCCGAATCCCAGATCCAGTTCCGCGACGCGCAAACCCTGCGCTACCGTACCGCCGCCACCAAGAACGTGCCGCGCGACACTGTTCGCGTAGGCATCACCGTCAACGCGCTCATCAGCAGCGCCGACCGAGATCACGCAAAACTGCAGGCACGCATCCGCGAAACCCTCCAGCGTTTCATTCCGGTGGAATGGGTGCTGACGGCGCCGCGCCGCCAAGCCGATACCAGCGGCTTTGAGCGCGTGATGGTGGAGGCCAACGCACGCGCCCCGCTGGCGGAGAACTACAACCTGGCCGAACGGGCGCGCCTGGCCAGCAGCGAAGGCCTGACCCTGACCGAACCGGTGGTGAACCACCGCCTGCCCGCCGCGCGCGTGGCGCACACCGTGCAGGAACTGCGGCTCGGCATCATGAAGGACGCCATCGCGCAGGCGCAAAGCTTCTCCCAACTGAGCGGTCTCAACTGGCAGATCGGCGACATCGAGTTCGGCGTCAGCTCGCTGCAGCCGGAGTACCGCAACGCCAAGGGGGCCTATCGCGAGGAAATGGACGATATCGACGCCGACGAGACGGCGGAACCTGCCGCCGAGCGCATCAGGCTAGTGGCCTCGGTCATCCTCAGGGTGGCGCCTGGGCGGTAAGGCAGGAGGCGGGCGCCGAATTCAAGGACGGCGCCTGCGGCAGCACACCATCAACAACAAAATTTGCATCGGAGGTTTTCATGTGGATATTTCTCAACAATGCGTTTGTTTCAATCGTCGACAAGGGCGACCCGACAGGCAAGACCTTGCTGGTACGTTCGCGCCGCCGGGTGGACCTGGCGCGCGCCTTTCCTGCCGCCGACATCGTGGCCGGGACCGGCACGGACTACCGCTACCGGGCGCGCATCGACCGGGCCGAGGTGGCCGCGCGCTTCGCACAGGCCGTGCAAGACATCCGCTATGGCAACTTCAAGTCGGGGGTGAAGGAATCCGACCGGCACGACACCTACATGGAGGTTTGGGACGCGATGTACAGGTTTCAGAAAGCGGAGAAACCAGGAGCATGACGCCCGGCACTTCCTTCGGCATCCCGCGCTAAGCCGAGTGCATCCAGAATCCCCGCGCACTTAGCGTCGCCTCGCCCTCCCACCGATACGCCACCAGCGGCCCGTCCGCCGCAGCGCTGTAGTCGACACACGCAACGTTTGGCGCGAGCACGTCGGGCGTGCCGGAGAACCAGTAGTGCCCGAAAAACACCGGCGGCCCCTCGTAGGTGCGGATGCGCGGGTCGGGCGGCATGGCGGTATCGGGAATCTGGTCGACGTCGCCCGGTGGGACCAAGGCCGCCGCCCGCCAGGTCGAAAAGCGGTCGCTCCACCAGCGCACCCGCCGGGTGGCAATATGCGCGTCCAGATTGTCGGAAAACATCGGGCGCATGGTCAATTGGCGCAGGCGGCCCTCGGCGGCTTGCCTGTCGGAAGCCAGCAATTGACCCACAAGCTCGCCCTCAGTCAATCCGGCGCGGCGCGCAGCGTGCCATCCCTCGGAGAGGTTTTCGCAGCGTTCGGGCTGATACTCCGAGAAAAGCACAAAGTTTCGAAAGGCCTGATAGACGACCCGCACCATTTGTCGCCGTTCGACGGTGAGTCGGTGCTCGAACGAGGCATCGCGATTGGCATGAGAACCCAGGATTCGAAGGTATTCATCGTGAAATTCAATCCAGACTTGCGTGTCGTCCGATTCCCACCAGCATCCGCATCCCTGGCCGCCCAAGGCAATGATCTCCAGCCACACCATGAGTTTCTTCAGCGCCAGGCATTCACGCGGCATCAGCACGGTCGCGGCACTCAGATGCGGGTTGATGTGTCGTTTGTAGTCCCACCAGTCCATGAGGAGTGCAGGGGCTTCCGAGTAAATGCTTGACCAGCCGATGTACAACGCCAGCGCATTGTGCTGCGCATGGCGAAAGCGCGCGCATGCGGCAGGCGCTGCTGACTCTATTTTGGCAAGTTCTCATCACGATAACCTATACTCAATCCCCTATGTGTGCGGGACTTGATTTGAAAAACGTTCGACTCAAAGGCAGGGGCTTCGCCTTGTCGTTGGCGATGCTTCTGACTGCCTGCGCCACAACAGGGCCCGCGCCTTATGCGGCGGAGACGCCCGATGCCGACCCACCGGACCTGGCGTGTGCGCTTCGGGGCAACTGCGTGAGCTCGCTAGGCAGCGGCGGTCTGGCGGCATTGCAATATGCCGGCACGCCTTCCCGGGCCATGGAGTTGCTGCAGGCCACAGTAGCCACCTTCACCGAGGCGAGCGTCGTGCGTACGCAGCCCCTGGCGATGCGGGTGATCTTCACCACACCTGCCGGTTTCAGGGACCAGGTCGATTTCCTGATCGACCCGCAGGCGCAGCGCATCGATTTTCGATCCCGCTCGTTGTTCGGTTTGTTCGACTGGGGCAAGAACCGCTCCCGAATGCTGGAATTCAAGAACCGCTTCGAACAGAAGGCCCGCCTGTGATCGCACGAATTTCGAAGCGGATCTTGAACCCGATGCCCCATCCCGTCGCGGTTCGCGGATTGCCGCGCTGATGTCCGAGCCGCCCGAATGGATCCGTGCGGCGCGCCAGCAATGGCGCTGGCAGGGGCAGGCGCGTCCACCTTTTGCCACAGCGCCGCAGCCGGGCCAGATATCGGTCTGGGACTTCCCGCGGCCGCCGCGTCTGGCGTCCGACACCCGTGAAGTCGTGGTGCGCTGGGCCGGGGTTGAAGTCGCGCGCACCCGCCGGGCCGTGCGCGTGCTGGAAACCGCGCATCCGCCCAGCTATTACCTGCCTTGGGACGACGTGGACCGACGCCTGTTGCAGCCCGCCGCGGGCGGTTCGTTCTGCGAATGGAAGGGCCCGGCGCAGTACTGGACCCTGGTGAACGGCGAGCGCCGCCTGCCCGGCGTGGCCTGGAGCTACCCGCGGCCGCTGGCCGGCGCCGAAGCGCTGGCGGGCTGCGTGGCGTTCTACCCGACGGCGCTCGACTGTCTTGTGGATGGCGCGGCCGTCAAGGCGCAACCCGGAGGGTTTTACGGTGGCTGGATCACGCCCGAACTGGTGGGGCCTTTCAAGGGCGAGCCCGGCAGTGAGGGCTGGTAGCACCGACGCTGCGGAGCGCAGCAACGTCTGGACGTGCAAGCAGATAAGGCTTGCGCCTGTGTCGGACGCTGCCGGGAGACGGATTAGCTGCGCTTGCGAAACACCACCAGGTGCTGCCACGGCAAGGTACCGACGGTGCGTTCCCATGCCAGACCGTGCACAACCGCTTCGCGCCTGATTTGCGCCTCGCTCATCTTGTGCAAGGGCTTGATCGGCACCCGCGGGTCCTCGGCACGATACTCGACGAACACGAGTTGTCCGCCCGGCTTGAGGGCGCGGATGATGCTGCCCATCACTTCGTACGGAAACGCCAACTCGTGATAGACGTCGACCATGATGGCCAAATCGACGGACGCGGCCGGCAGCCCGACATCGACCTCGCTACCCAGTAACGGCTCGATCTGCGTCAGGCCGGTTCCGCGCACCATCGTTTGCAGCATCCTCACCATTTCGGGCTGGACGTCCACCGCCAGGACTTTGCCGCCAGGCATCACGGCGGCAGCCATGCGCTTGGCCAGGTAACCGGTGCCGGCGCCAATGTCCGCCACCACCATGCCAGGCTTCAACTGCAGCGCCGGCACGAGCAGATCCGTGCGCTCCTCGCGTTCACGCTCTTGGCGCTCGAGCCACGCCGCACCCTGCCAGCCCATGACGCCGGCGATCTCGCGGCCCATGTAGCGTTTGCCGATGCCGTCCGGGCTGGCGGGAATCCGCGCATAACGCTCGGCGGGTTCGCGCGCATCGGCATGCGTCATTGTCGTCACACACGACAGGAGCAGGCTCAACCAGGCGAAAACCAGGCGCAGCACGGTTCGGCTCATGGGGCATCCACTTCAAATGAAATCGGCGAAAACCGATCGCTACGACGCACAACCGCAGAGGCAACCCTGATGATCACGGCGCCGAAATGGCGTGGCGCGCGAGTCTGTGTCGTGGGCACGGGCAGGCTGAATAGATCGTCCAATTCCGAACATACAACGATGGCACGGATAGCGCCAGTCTGTCACACGGCATCCGAAGTTCAGGATGCCGTGCCAGACTGAATCCCGCTATTACGGCAGAAGAACAGTATCAATCGCGTGAATCACGCCGTTGGAGGCGGTGACGTCGGTCTTTATGACTTTTGCGTTGTTCACCATCACGCCGCCTGCGGTGGTGATCTTGAGCGGCTTGCCATTGACGGTGGGCGCGTCGCCCGCCTTGACGTCGCTGGCCATTACCTTGGCCGGAACCACGTGGTAGGTGAGGACGGCGGTCAGTTTCGCCTTGTCCTTGAGCAGCGCATCGAGATCAGCCTTCGGAATCTTCGCGAATGCTTCATCGGTCGGCGCGAAAACCGTGAATGGCCCCTTGCCTTTGAGGGTCTTGACCAGGTCGGCTGCCGTCAACGCGGCGGCAAGTGTCTTGAAATTGCCCGCCTTTGCCGCCGTGTCGATGATGTCGGCGGCTTGCGCGACGGCCGAGGCCAAACCAAGCGACAAGCCGACAATTGCTGCCTTGATGAAACGTGACATGTATTCACTCCTGATGGGTGTTTTGAGGGTTCGAACCGGCGCGCACATCCCGATGCCACTCCGCAGTTGCGGGAGACCCTTGCGTTAAAAGGGGAGCGAGAAGCGCGCGGGCACGCCAATGCGTGAATGAGTCCTCGCCTTGGCATGTCGTGAAGGTAGTCTCGAATCCAGCGCGAAAGTTCGGGTCGGGACGCAAATAAGCTCTTGATTGAGGCGAGCTGCCGAAATCAAACTGGCTTGGAAGGGTCGTGAACAGATTGAAGATGGAGGCGTACGTGTTGACTCGGGCGAAATGCCCAGGGGCGGCAATACGGATCAACTCCCCCTGTGCTGCGGTAATGCGATATCGGAAATCCGGAAGGCACGTTACGCAAGGCGCAGATCCCAGTTGTTTCCACTCCTTCTTGCGGTGCACATTCGCCTGGGCGCAGCCGGAACGAACCGTGCCCCCCCGCACTGCCGTGGCCGATCCGCTAATTTCCATGATTCAAGCGATCAGCCAATTCGCCCGCTTTTGGCGACTGCTCCCAGGTGAAGTCCGGCAGTTCGCGCCCGAAATGCCCGCCGGCAGCCGTTTGGCTGAAGATCGGCCGGGTGAGGTTCAGCGTACGGATGATGCCGGCCGGGGTGAGGTTGAAGAGCTCGCGCAGGGCCTGGGCCACGGCTTCTTCCTCACGCACACCGGTGCCCTGAAAATCCACCGCGACCGACACCGGCTCAGCCTCGCCGATGGCGTAGGCCAGTTGCACGGTGCAGCGCTCAGCGATGCCGGCGGCGACCGCATGCTTGGCGAGGAAGCGCGCCATGTAGGCGGCGGAACGGTCCACCTTGGACGCATCCTTGCCCGAGAACGCGCCGCCGCCATGCGGGCAGGCGCCGCCGTAGGTGTCGACGATGATCTTGCGGCCGGTGAGGCCGGTGTCGCCCAGCGGCCCGCCAACGGTGAAGGTGCCGGCCGGGTTGACCAGGATGCGGCAGTTGGCGCTGCGCTGCGAGGCCGGGATAACACGATCGATGATTTCTTCCCGCACGGCCTGCTGCAAGTGTTCCAGCGACACGGACGCCTCATGCTGGGTGGAAACCACGATCGCCTCGACCGGGCCCGGGCGGCCCTCCACATAGCGCAGCGACACCTGGGTCTTGGCGTCCGGCCGCAGGAACGGCAGCCGGCGGCTCACGCGCGCCACTTCCAGCGCGTGGACCAGTTGATGCGCCAGGTGGATAGGCAGCGGCATGAGGGATTCCGACTCGCGCGCGGCGTAGCCGAACATGAGCCCCTGGTCGCCGGCACCCTGCACGCCATCGGCACGGTCGACACCACCGGCGATTTCGGCGGACTGGCGGTTGAAGCGGATGTCGATCTTGCAGGTATCGGGGTCGATGTCCTGCGCGGCATGGCCGTAGCCGATTTCGCGCAGGGTACGGCGCACCAGATCCTTCGCCTCGCGCTTGACCGCCAAAAAGTCGGATGTGCGCGTGGTGCGGAACTCGCCAGCCACGACAATGCGACCGCTGGCCGCGAAGGTTTCGCAGGCGACGCGCGACTTCGGGTCGCGCTTCAGGAATTCATCGAGGATGGCGTCCGAGATCCGGTCGCACAGCTTGTCCGGATGGCCGGCGGATACCGACTCGGACGTGAACAACGCATTGGCAAACAACATGGGTGATTCTCCTTTTTAGCGCGGGTTCGGGCGAAATGCCCAGGGGCCGCAATACGGACCAACTCCCCCTTCACTGCTCTGCTTACTGCCTTGGCTTTTCCACCGCCGGCCTGAGCATCGCTGCCCGGGCCGGAGGCGAAAGTGACGTTACTGCGGACTTTATTGCTGCAGGGGCGCCTCCGCCGCCCCGCCCTCTTCCAGCAACTGCCTGGCCAGGGTTTCGAAGTAGGCCGCCAGGCGGCGCCGTTCCTCGAAATCAACTTCCAGCCAGAAAAACTGCTGCGGCTTGGGCTCATGCGCCCGGTTGTTGCGGCCGCCCCGGGCTGCCGCCATGAGTTGCGGCGCCGGGTCCTTGTAGACCACCTTGCTGCGGTACAACCGGCCGCCATCGGTGAGCATGGTGAAGCCGTCGCCGAACTTGCTTGCTGGGTAGATGCCTTTCACGATGCGCAAGGCCAGCTCCCTTGCTTTTTTGTAGGTACGTGGGGCATCGACACTGGCGATGTCAGCCACCACAGGTTCTGTGTGTTTCATGGTGTTTCTCCCGAAGAACGTAAAAGAGCGGAACCCTCGAAATCCGGGCGCGACAACGCCCGTACCTGCCGCGAGCGAACCCGCGGCGGGTGTGATTTCCGTGGAGGACCGTGCGCCGCTTACGTCAAGGCGGTGCCAGGACGAACGGCAGCACACGGCATCGCGTGATCGAACAACTCGACGGTGTGCTTGGAACGCCCATTGCGGAAGAAAACTCCAGTGCAGAAAACAAAATGCCCTCCGGTAAACACGTTACGGGAGGGCCGAACTCCCGTTTGGTTGTCGCCTTGGCTGCTATGGCGACCACATCGTTTGACCACCTTGCCCAGGAATCGATTGGCAGGTTGGCGGGGCTGATTTACGACCGTAAGCCCGTCTCTTGATGCAGGGTGAAGTATGCGTCTTCGACCAAAGAAAATCAAGGCAAGAGTGCGCGAAAGCAACACCCAACACATGGCTCATGTGGCGGGCCACTCACGAGCGATGTCGTGATTGTTAGCGGACGTTTGCCGCCGCAGTCAGCGTATCGTTCAATTTCATTGACCAGTCGTCTCGAACATCAGGCCGCGCAGGTCGCTTTCGACGCGCACGCCTTTGAGCATGACCGGGTCACCGCTCATGGTCTGCAGGCCCTTCGGGTTGTTGGTGTACATGACTTGCCTTTCAGGTTTGAGTACTGCCGGATTCACCTTCGGCTGCCGGGTCGCCTGCGCACACCTGCGCATACACGGCCATGACTCCCTTGACCAGTTGCCGCACCTGCTCCGGCGTCAGGCCGGCCCTGCCTGGCTCGATAGATACCTCCACCCCATCGGCCACCATCAAATGGCTGCGCACTTCCAGCGAGCCCGGCTGCGGCATGCGCGCCGGCACGCTTGGCGGCGCACCGTGCAGCAGTTCGCGGATGCGCTCCAGCGACAGCCCAGCCTCGCTCCACTTCCTGATCTGCAGCAGTTGCTCCAGATGTCGCGCCCCGTAGCGCGCCGCCCGGGTTTCCCCCTCCGGCCGGTCCACCAGGCCCAACTGCATGTAATAGCGCACGGTGCGCACCGACATGCCCGCCAGAACGCACAGGTCTGCCAGCGATACCTCCTGCGATGCGGTGGCGCCGGGGGAAGCGGCCTTGGGTGCTGCATGCGGCTTGTTCATGGCGACTATATTAACACTGTTACTGTATTAATAAAGTGTCATTAAATGCCGGGCCGGCGCGGCATGCCGCACGAAAACCGATCAAGCTGGTTCAAAACGAGACCCACAGGGAGACACCATGCCCCGCATCACCCCCGCCAGGCGCGCGCGGCATCCGCTGCGAGGCCGCCCGCCACGGGAACCAGGCTGTGGCCATGGCCGATGGCTATTCGCGCGCCACCGGCCGCACCGGCTTTGCCACCGTCACCGGCGGCCCCGGTTTCACCAACGCCCTTACCTTGAGCGCAGCAGGAATCCTCTGCCTTCAGGCAGGAGAGGACGTCAAGACCGAGGAAAACAGGGTGAAATTTTTTCCAAAAGCGCCTCGTCGGCGCCATTTTCAATCAGGCAGCTAGTCCAGTTTTCACGAATGCAGGATTCGATTTCCCCGTAAACATGGGATGCTTCTTCGACGGTGAGATCAAACAACTCTGCGCCAGAAAGAATGTTTTCCCGGGAGGGCGTTGCGCCAGAAATCCTGCCTACGTGAAGTGCTTGATATCTGCGTTGGGTTGTTTGAATTTGAGGGACGATATCGAATGCAGGAGAAAGGCGAAATTCCCCCTCGTCTGCGATAAGCCCGTGATTCAATTCATGATCGTCCGTATTTGAAACCAGACAGTTGAAAACCATCCTGCGATAAAGTTGAACCTTGTCTTTTGATCCAGTCGCAGTCCATCTGGAGAGTTCGCGAGCAATTCGCAGATACGACCCGGTTGTTGTGTATCTTTGCAATTCTGGGTTGGAAAAAAAGATGGTCCGGGCAGATACGTAACGTCGTCGGGCCCACCCTTTTTCCACTCGAATTCGATCGAATCTTTCGATCAAAAGGGCGTTTTTTGATGGGGATCCCTCGATTTTTTCCAGGCGAAAATCAGGTGCTTCGATCCCGCATAAGCGCGCAAGCGAAAGCGTCCCCGCCTCCAGGACAGGGACGTCCAGAACGTCTTTGACAGCGCCAAGCTTGGCGATCCAGAGCCTTCCATCATGCTCGACATTGAATTTTGGCCGGGCGCCGCCCGCAGATGAGCCGGCATCAAGCAACCCGCGCAAATGATCAGGAACGGGCGTGCCATTTTCAACCGCTGCAGCCGCTTCCACCAAAGAGTTCCAGTGCAAAGAGCCACCATCCGCCCCGAGAAATGAGCCTCGCGAGGAGGGCTTTGAGTCAGGGGATGCGGAAAAAGACAGAGCCCCTGTCTGGCCGCCATTGCCTTGCAGAAGGTATCCGTATTCGGTTAGCTGCAAACCTTTTGATGCGAGGATACGCCTGCCCCATGCGTCAGGTCCGGCGTCGAGTAAAGCGCTGAAATGTCCCGTCAACAATGACGTCTCAAACACGCGATTTTCGAGTGGGAGGAAAACGGCATCAATGGGCAACGCCTTGGGATTTTCAAGATAGGATTTCGCGTATACGAAATTTCCAACAGGCAATGTGCCGCCAAAGAATCGGGTGGCTCGACCAATCAGTGTTGGTTCAACAGCGCCTGGAAGATGCAGCCATACGAAAATGTCCTCCCGATCAGAAATCATTGTCGACCGTCCTCTTCGGAACAACACGCTTTTGTTCAGGTAGATATGCAAGCCCTTCCCGATCAAGGCCTGGATCGGCAATCAGGTCAATTTCTCGATCAAGCCCCAAAACCCACAACGCCTGCGCGTAAGCGCCGATGGATGTCGTAAGCTCTCCCGCCTCCACTTTTTTGATAGTGGATAAACCCAGCCCGGTTTTTTCTGCCAAATCTTCTTGGCGCAACTTTCGACGTCCGCGGGCAATGCGGATGCGCTTGCCCAGATTTTGGATACGCGTGACGAGATCCTCGCTGAGCTTTTCCCTTGAAATTGAATTTGCCATAGAATCTATAATATCAAATAGCGGATCTTATAGAAACTATATTACCGCCCTTAAACCCGACCTGAATCTTCAAGCCATTCAGGGGCGACTACGGTCGGAGATCAAAAGGCAGGACTCGTCTACTTCGACCTTGCCATGCAGCAAATCTCTGCCAGGACGATCCATGGCTTGCCTCAGGCGATGCAACATGGTCCGGACCGTCTCATCCCTGCGCGAGCAGCTATTCGAACGCCAGGGGCGTCGAATCGTAGAGGGTCCCGACCGGCTCTTCGCCGTAGAAGACGCCGAGCGCGGCGACCGGCTGCATCAGGGCTCCCGCGTTGTCTTGGCCCGGACGACGAGCTCAAGTCCGAGCAGTTGCACGAGATCGAGCACCTTCTGGAGTTGCACCGTCGGCTTGCCGTTTTCGACCTCGACGATAAAGCGATTTCCCGAGTTGGCGAGTTCCGCCAATTCGAGTTGCGTCAAGGCGAGTTGCTTGCGCCGGTCGCGAATGATGGCGCCCAGGTCGGCAGACGACAGCGCCGCGAGCGCCAGGCCAGATTCATTGCCGTTAAGCAATTTTCTGCGCTTGAGAGTCACGACGCACCCGTTTGGTTAGGTTCCGGTAACCTTGCTGTATCCGGCATTCCGGGTCAACAAAAAATTACCGTTCGATCACTTTTGTCAACGCCGAGTGATGCTGCGCGCTGATTCTGGCTTCGCGTGCTTCCCGATGCTGCTGCCTTGCATTTCGCGCGCAGGGCACATGCGGGCAGCTTGATGCGCAAAAGCCAACTCCACAAACAAAAACGCCTGAAACTTATTGAGAATCAGGCGCTTATGCAAATCTATTGGCGGAGCAGAAGAGATTGTTTAACTAACTCGCTCAGTTTTCGACCCCCCTATTTTTGGTGGTGTCGGGGATTCGAACTGGAATGCCAAGAACATTCATCAGGTTCGACTCTAGCCCGACTGCGTCCAATCGCTTTTTAATAAAGAGCGTTCGTGTAAATCAAACAAGCGTCGACCCTTCGGCAACTCCTGGAGGAGCAGCTTGATCGATCAACATGAGCTGCTCCACACTCAGCCTAACCTCTGACGCGCCCGCATTCTCGTCAACGCGAGAGGCTCTCCGAGTCCCCGGTATGGGGAATATGTCATTGCCTTGATGGAGCAGCCATGCAAGGGCAAGTTGTGCCGGCGTGATACCGAATTCATCCGAAAGCTTGATCAATCCTGCAAAGCGACTGGTGTTGGTGGCCAAGTTACTCGCAGAGAACCGCGGGTTGTATTGCCGAAAATCAGTAGATCCGATTGAGGGAACAGTGCCGGTCAGAAAGCCTGCACCCAGCGGCGACCAAGCAACCAGTGCGATTCCAAGTTCTCTGAGAGTGGGCAAAAGACTGGACTCAACCTCGCGTCGCCAGAGCGAGTATTCAAACTGAACCGCGGCAATTGAATGGACCTTATGTGCTCGTCGAACTTGTTCTGCAGTCACATTGGACAGGCCAATGTGCCTAACCTTACCCGAAGCGGCGGCATCGGCCATTGCGCCGACGGTCTCCTCGATGGGAACGTTGGGATCTGGGTAATGGAGATACCAAAGATCGACCGCATCGACGTTTAGCCGCTTGAGACTTGCATCGATCGAACGTCGCACATACTCGGGCCTACCGTTAA
>Ga0315904_10010406_pt1 | contig 12030 bp, 12 predicted proteins | sample LakEriMetagenome_6_FD_203529 | JGI IMG/M metagenome (GOLD analysis project Ga0315904, IMG submission 203529) | Freshwater fungal communities from buoy surface, Lake Erie, Ohio, United States - Buoy 12 MA120 | ecosystem: Environmental > Aquatic > Freshwater > Lake | place: USA: Lake Erie, Ohio...
CATCAAGATTCTACTTAAGTAGAAACCAACCGAGACGCGAGTCCACGGTGGTAAATACGATGAGGGTTTTACAAGCCAAAATAAAGAGCTTTATCATCTTCATTTCTGATTCTTGGTGCGAATCAATTAACTCTAAAATTATTCGCCATGAGAAATTATCACAGCTCCATTCCGACATTTGGCAAGTTCGCAACTTTGCTGAATGAAAAAGTCAGACCAGAAGTTGCCACCATGAATGAGTGGCATTTTAAAAACTTTTTTAAAAAGTGCTTAATCCAAAGTGGTTTTATCAGCATTATCAGATATTATTACGCTGATACCCTTTATCTGAAACTGTATTTTTTTGATAATAAAGTAAGAGATAACAGAAGTGAAATAGAGGAGTTTGTAACATCCTTTTATCTTCATGAAAAGTATGAACTGAAATACAATAAATGTAATATTATCCGAATCCCACTTAAAATACAAATTGATGATGAGGCGGTTCTCAAACAAAGTGATTCCAGGTCTTTAGAATCTTTACTACAGTTGCAGCTAAATGATGAATCTTGGATTGGAGTTGACTATACAGGGACTTCAGGAGGACTCACTATAGGTGTTAATCCTGATTACCCCACCCATCAGCATCGCAAAAGCTTGTTGGAAGAGGGGTATATGAATCCAGACTATGCAGAAAAAGTAAATAAATGGTTGGAAAGAAAGGATACTACTAAACCCTCTGTATGGACTAGAATAATAAGGAAGTCTGATGGCTTGAATATTAATGTTTCTGATGATAAGATTGTTTTAATTTGGGATAGTTCCCCTATAGAGGTTCAAGTATCATATTCGATTCAATTCAAATGGAAGGGAGTTCACATAAAACTTACGGTATTGGAGTATTACGGACAACGGTCAAATACCATCAGAGCGGTTGTAGAATATCTTGAAAAGACGTATAAGTTTGGTGTTGGTAGAAGTTCCGTAGGTGCGGGGTGTATGGGAGAACAACCTAATATCGTTGTTGGGAATAACAAGTTGAAGTTTCAGTTCGGTAAAAATTGTATATCTATATCAGAACTAATAAACGACCAGCAGTTAGAATTGATGCATGAGAAAATGGAATCAAATTTTCAGATTATACTTTAGAAGCTCGTAAAAAGAATAAAACAATAATTATGACTCGTATTTTTTAAGATATTCAATTTTTCCCCGTATTTTTTTTATTTTTATTTAGAAAAAATTACCAAAACTCAAAGTTTAAGAGATGAAGTATTTGTTTAGTGTCCTTATCCTCATTTTAATCAGTGGATGTGGAGTCCAACAAAAGTTAAGTGTATCATTTCGGTTAACCCCAGGGATGGCAAAAGATGAAGTTGAAAGAATAATGGGAGCTCCCGTTAAAAGTGATTTTAAAAAGAACGTAGAGGAATGGCATTATTGCAAAACAGGAATTTCATCTGACGAATTTTTAGCATTATTTTTCTATGATGGGAAACTAGTAGAAAAACTTAATTATTCAGTAACCCTTGCAGATACAAGGGGTGCGACTGGTTCATGTGAGAAGTTTATTAAGATGGGAAACTATCGTGAACCAGACAAGGTAATTGAATTAAGAATGAGATAATCATTACCTTTTAAAACTTCATTTTTTCAAAGGAGGTCAACCTCCTTTTTTTGTGCAGTAAACCGTGCAGTAATGTTATTTATAAACTTCAATTTATATTTTTTAATATCTGTATTTTATTGATATACAATTTATTATACGATAATTAATGAATAGAAGTTTCCTAAACTTTAGATACAGGTTCGATTCCTGTCGGGACTACCAAGAGGTTGATTCTAAGTGTAAAAAACTAAAGAATTGACCTTTTTTTCTGTCTACAAGGATAATAAGTGCAGTAAATCTTGCAGTTTAAATTAAGATTTGGAACAGGAATCGAAAGTTTATAGATAAATCATTCATAATTTTTGTTATAATGCACTTTGGATATTCCTAAAAATACTAATTGGTTGTATGGAGCATAGATTCACTTTTATAGATTTATTCGCGGGAATTGGTGGTTTTCATTTGGCCATGCATAGCCTAGGAGGAAAATGTGTGTTTGCATCTGAAATAGATTCATTTGCCCGTAAAACATATGAAGAAAATCATAAAAAAATTTCCCCTGAACTATTCGAAAGTAATTTATTCAATGATGATATTAGAAAAATAGCACCTGAAGAAATCCCAGATTTTGATGTTTTGTGTGCAGGTTTCCCTTGCCAACCATTTAGCCAAGCAGGATACAAGAGAGGATTTGATGATAATCATAGCTCAGAGAGAGGGAATCTTTTTTTTAATATCGCTGAAATTATTGAAGCAAAAAAACCCAGAGCATTCTTTTTGGAAAATGTAAGAGGTCTTTCGACACATGATAACGGGAATACCCTAAAAGTAATTTTAGATATCCTAAGAAATCATCTCGGCTATTCAGTGCATTACAAAATAGTCAAAGCTTCAGACTATGGTTTACCACAGCATAGACCAAGAACTTTTATAATAGGATTTAGAGACGATAATGAGTTGGGGATGGGATTTTCTTTTCCAAACCCTACTCCTTTAAAATATAATATGAGTAAGGTTCTAGGAGGAAAGTGCGACAGAGTAATAGGCTTTACACTTCGTGTTGGAGGAAGGGGTTCGGATATAAACGACAGAAGAAACTGGGACTCATATTATGTTGATGGAAAAGTGTTTCGCATCGGACCCGAAGAAGGAAAAAAAATGCAAGGATTTCCTGATGATTTTGTATTTCCAGTAAATAATGTTCAAGCCATGAAACAACTTGGAAATAGTGTTGCTGTAGATGCAATTAGAATCGTGGGAGGGGCAATGGTAAATTATATGGAAAGCTTATCCTCTAAAACAAATAATAATATGGGAAGACTAAATAAAGGTGAATGGGCAGAGCCATATGCATTCATTAAGATAATTACTGAAAAAAAAATATACCTATCTGATGAAAATCTCTTAAATACAAAAAGTTATTTGCAAGTTGAGCGCGTAACAAATCATAATATCAAATTTGATTTCATCATATTCGAAGGAGATACATTTATTTTAAAAAATAAAATTACTCAAAAGGAAATTAGGTTTAAAACAGATGAAATTTTCCCAAAACAAAGATTAGAAAAATTAAGAAAAGCTATTTTAAATGCGTCAGGCACTTTCGAAATACCTGAGTTTTCTCTTTTGGAATCAGAATTGGGTGTGCAATTTGAAAAAGGAGGTTCTAGCTTTCAAAAAGCTGATATTTTATTAGACTTTGACTATTTGGGATTAAAGAAAAAGGATGAAGGTTTGGGAATTAAGGGATTATTAGGAGCTAAGCCAACTCTATTAAATGCCTCATCAAATACCAACTTCATCTATTCTGTTTCTAATTTTAATCATGAATTAATTGATGAGGTTAATGCAATTGAAGGCTCCAAAAAAATTAAAGACAGATTACAATTCATTACAGAAACTGGCGGTAAAATTGAGTTCTTTAAAGCAGAAAAGGATGTAATGAATTATAACCTCGCTATGGTTGATTCTCAAATGCCGATAATTTTAGGCGAGTTATTATTGACTTATTTCAGTAAAGGAAAGTCCTCTATCGATTCCGCATTAAAATTTATAGTTAATGATGGAACTTTAGCAAAAAAGATAGGACAAGAGGGTATTGAAATGTTAGTTCATAAAACAAAAAAGCTTTTGCTTGACTATACATGTGGATTTTTCCCTGGAAAAAAATGGAATGGTGAATACACATCAAATGGAACTATTGTTGTAGATGAAAATGGACATCTCCATGGATTTCACGTTGTCGACCTTGAATCATTTAAAAACTATCTATATAATAATACTAAGTTCGATACACCTTCAAGTAGTCGCCATGGATTTGGGAAAATATACAAAGAGCGAGATGGCAATTTATATTTCAAACTTAACCTTCAACTTCGTTTCAAGTAATAATTTTTAATAAACGAATAAATCTTGGATATCATAAAGATTCTCAACCTCTTCTTTGGTAATTGATAGATATATTCTTGTTATAGAGGTTGAAGAATGTCTAAACAGTTGGGAAAGTTTTACCAAGGATGCTTCAGAGTAGTTATTTCTTTTCCAGACTTCCCTACCAAAAGTTTTTCTAAAACTATGAGAACTAATTCTTTTTCCTCTTATGCCACTTTTAGCTGCATAGATTTTTAATTGTTTATTAATTGTTCTAATTTTTAGTGGTATTATCCTAGATGTAATTTCAGGGTTGCCCATTTTTACATGAATTGCAGTTAGATTTTGGACAAGGTCAGGGTTGAGAGGTATTTCTCTTACTCGGCCAGTTTTTTTCTCTTTAATTATAATTTTATTTCGACCAAGTAGGTCTTTCCATATTAGTTGGGACAAATCAGAATATCTAAGTGCTGTTGAGATTCCCAATCTTACTAAGATGTAATATGTCCAAAGTTGATTTTGTTGAAGAAACTTAAGAAGTTTGTTCACTTCAATTTCTTCAAGATGTTCAGCTGATTTCAATTTTGTAGTCATAGTTCCTTTTTTGAGGCTATGCTACGCCTTTTGGCACTACTGGCAATGCTATTTTTTTTAAGGCATTGAAATTGAATGCTTTGAGAGTGCTCTTAATAACAAAAATGGCACTATTGCATTTCTACCCACTTCGGTTCGTGCATATAAAGGTCGAAAGACACCCTTTCTTCGATTGGGGGTATATGATTGTGTAAGGATTTATTTCTTTTCCCGTCTGTTTGGAAAAGTAATGGCCTTACGATGGTTATATCAGAAACTGAGAAATAACGACAATAGTTTTCAAGTATTCCTTTTAAACTATCTGATTCATTTTTTAAAAACATCCATAAGGACTGTTTGATAATTGTTAGAGTGATTTTTAGCTGAGCATCATTGGAAAATCTTTCCCTTTTAATTATATAATTAATTTTATAAAAATCATTATCAAATACCTGATGGTATGACTTTAACTCTACTTCAAAAAGTCTAAGAAGTCTAATATAAGATTCTAACCGTTTTCTATGATTGGGCTTCATTTAGGCTAAAATACACTCCAACCTTTAATCTGCCAGCTTGTGCTTATTAAAATAAAAATCTCCGAATGTTTGTGTCTTTCTTACAATTCCAACCATTTGTTTAATTCGGTCAGAATAGTCAAAATAGTCGCCTAACTCAATTTTGGTATTTAACCCAAGTAGTTTTTTGATTCTTGCAAATACCTGAATTCTATTTAGATTAGTCACAGCACTATCATAAAGTATAATGATTTCAAAATTATCAGATTCTTCCAGCGTAAAATAACATCCAGATAAGCCCTTGAAGTATTCACGATTAGACAGGCCGCCTATTGACGATAATGAATTTTTTAGTTTTTTGAAAAAAAAGGATATCGAGCCCTCAAATCTTCTTTCAAAATTTTCTGATGTTGTTAATATCCGAATTGCTTTCAAATTAGGTGTTTTTTCTAATGTTGAAAGCAGTTGCTGTTCTTTGATAAGTGGCATTTTTTGGAAAAGATGGTTTTGCGTTACACATGGAATAATCCTTTTCAACAATCTGGATTAAAGCACAAGTAGTTTATTCGTTTTTTGATATGCTATTTCCTAGCAAAAAAAGGATATAACGGAACATAGTTTAAAAAGGTAAATCATTAAACATGTCTTCTCTTTCTATGTTATCCTCTGATGGAAATATCGCCTGAATTAATTCATTAATTTCATCATTATCAAGCCCATCAGAATATCTATTAGACTTGAGTCTTTTCTGTTTTATAAACTCTCTTTGATATTCAAATAAATCTAGAGTTTTATTATTAATAACCTCACCCATATTCAGCGTTATTACTTTCATTGAATGCAAGTAATTCATTTCATCAATTTGCTCTAAGCTAAACTTATGTTCAAATAAAGCACCATTAAGTTTAAACTCAGGATATCCAATTAACAATGGCATCCGCAATAAATCAGATAATTGTTCTTTGCTCGTCACATTAATAACATCAATATCACCGACTGACCCTGTGAAAAACAATATTTCCGCTTTTAGGGTCTTCCAAAAAGAGTCAATCGTTTTTGAATGTAATTTTCCAAAGAATATTACCTCAATTTGAATAATAGGTAAATTGAATAGTGAGTTTTTTTCGTAATAAATTTTTAAATAAGACTTTTGTTTTTCTAATTCCTGTTTCTGCTTTAGATTGTTAGTTCTGAAAAAATTAAAGACAATGGTTTCAATTCCGTTAAAAGAATAATATGACTTATTATCAGGAACTGGAAGCAAGGGTATTTTTACCCGTGTAATTTCCTTTGGTAGATTGTTAAGTTCATCTATAATCTCGTCAACTACGACTTGTTTATATTTTTCTAAAAAAAATGCACAACAAGCACATTCCAATACGTTATCACAGAGGTCAACTTCAATTTCACACTTTTTTGCATCATGTGTTATGTTTTCAAGATGTTCGCAATATGGCATATTAATTATTTTACTATAAATAGTATAGTGTAATTAAAAAGTCCATTTTTAGAAAAAATTGCCAAAATTATTTTTTCTGTTTTTTGAAGTTTTTCAGAAAATGGGTCATTACCCCATAAAGGGGATAGAACAGAAATTTATATTCATTGGGGGGGGCGGAAGGACGGGGGATACCTAGTAATTATTTATACCCCACCTACCCCCCCCTGGCATTAACTTTGTTTTTACAAAAACAAGGTTACTTCATTATTTCAAACCCGTATTCAAGTCTTTTAAGAGTGTAATCAGAGCCTCTCTTACCAAAATTATAATAGTCATATTTCTTAAGGTATATTCTTGTTTCAGTTGAGGTATTCGGTTCACATACCAATTCCAATCTATTTGTGATTTCTTTTTCTTTCAATACACTTAAATCATCTCTAATTAGAAAATGGCAATGAAAAAAACTATCATCAGAATTTGGTTCAATAGAATAAAACATTACAAGATTATTCTCTTTACCACCATCATTTTTTAAACTTTTAAATAGATACTTCATTTTCCCTTTCAATTCATTTGGTAGAGTTTTTGAAGGAACAATATCTCCAAACCAATGCCACCGACAATTATTTACCCATTTTACTACTTTACTTGTATCGCTTAGATTAGGCCTTCTAGTATCCCCAAAAAGTTCATTTAATATATCTCGATGAATTTCTCTTATTGGTATTGCATCGAGATTAGAGTTTTCTAATTTTAAGGAATTGAATCTTGTATACCTTGAATATTGAGGAGAGGATAACCTCTTAATTCTGCTTTTATAGGTAGTGATACCAATAGGGTATATTTCAAGTATATCGTTTTTATTAAACCATTCTTTTTTATCTAGCTGTTTTTGCATAAGAAGTCTATTATATTAAAAGATATATTTATAAAGGCTAGTAGGCCGTTTAATATTAAATATCTCCTTGAAATCAAAAGTTTTTAACAAAGACAAAGAATATCTAACATATTTTATAGATTTATGTGCCCAGTTGAAATGATTCAGACATCTCTTTTATCTACATTTATTCTTAATGAAAAGTCCTATAAAAATATCAGCTGATTTAAATAATACTTCTATCCATACGTCACTTCTAGAATTGTTGAAAGGACGGTTAGATGTGTTTTATGAAAAAAACAAAGAGTTGATTGATGACTATCTGTATATGAAATCAAAATTGGAAGAGCTTGAATACAGACTGGATTTTCAATACAAACTCACTATTTCCAATTCAAAAAGCTCTGGCAAAGTCATAAATGCGAAACTGAAACTACCTTTCGCTAAAAATGAAAATAGTAAGTCAAAATACCCTTATTTCAATATCCATGTAGGAAAACTATCAGAATATAAACAGGGCTTAAGAGACCCACAGGTTAGAGTTGATGCTGAAAATAAGTTGAAAAGTTTCATAGACAAGAAATATCCATTTTCTATATTAAACACTGATTATCAATTAGTTGAGTTTCACTATTAGTCTAGTTTTTACTTCTTTAAAAAATATTTGATAAATTTTTTGTCGGATTTAAAATGAATCACTAGCTTTGCATTCTCAAAGGAGATATACACTCCTCCTTATTTAGGTCTTTACAGACTGAAACGCGAGAACACCGCAAGAACAAATCCCGAGGCAACCGTAAACCCGTCAATAGAGATACGCAACTCTATCAGCGAGACAAACCGCTTTAACAAACCCGTTGAAGAGATACTCCGTTATAGGTCTCATATTCTAACATTTAAAGATTTAGTTTATGAACAGTCGGCAGACGGGTAATGCAGCTCCCCAAAATGAAGCTGTAGTTGTTGTTGAAACCACATCTATTCACATCAACGAGGAGAAAAGCATTGTTTATTCAGTTGATAAGGCTTTTGAAAGCCTCAAACTGAGTATCGAACTATTTGGGATTAAAGAACCCTTAATAGTTGAAAAGGAATCAAATGTAGTAATTGCAGGTAATCGCAGACTTAAAGCTGCATTAGAGTTAGGAATAGAAACTATACCTGTAATTTTTCGAGAGATGAGAGACAAGGATAGAGAGCTCATTTTTGTGACCCATGAAAATCAAAGGGAAAAAACTTACTCCCAATATCTTGCAGAGTATAGGATTCTGCAAAAGCGTTATCCATTATCTCAAGGTGCAAGAACTGATTTAAAACAAGTAGCGGCACTTAATGCTGAAGCTCTACGCATATTACCTGGCATTTCAAGAACAACATTGTTCTACCTTTTGGAAATCGATAGACTCGCACTTATCAAATACCCAAAGGGGAAAGATAACTACTGGTATAAGATGATATGGAACGACCTAGATGAAGGGTATAAAACACCGAAGTATTGGTATGATAGATTGAAAACAAAAGAAAATAACGAGGACATACTCTCTAACCCTTCTCAATATTCAATTCAAATTGATGGATGCAAGTTCATCAATGCAACTTGTGAAGATGTATCCTCAATAGAAGATGGTTCAATCGCTTGCTTTTTAAGTAGTCCGCCTTATTGGGGATTCAAACGGAAATATGGAAAACCTAGTGGAGAAGTTATTGGAAACGAGAAAGATGCTGACGAATACTTGAAAAAGTTAGTCGGTATATACAAAAACGCTTTGCCAAAACTCAAAAAAGGTGGTTCCATATGGGTGAATATTACAGATGTCTGTAAAAATGGTGAATACCAAGTAATCCCGCACAGATTTGTATTAAAGATGCGTGAAATTGGTCTTGTCTTAAATGATGAATTGATTTGGTTCAAAACAAATCCAACACCAACAACCGCAAAGCGAACAACACGTAGTTTTGAGAATTTTTTTCAATTTGTTCGTAGTGAAGACAAAAAAACTTTTTTCTACGAAACAGCATGGCTTAAGGAATCTACTGCGTTGAAAAATAAGGTAGTAATTAGTTCAGGTGAAACTGAAGAGAAGAAGATTACCAGCACACTAAATTTTCGTGATGGGGTTTTAACAACATCTAGCCCAAACATAGAAAAGTTAAGGGCAAAATGTAGAGAGGTTGGAATCAAATGTGACCACGATGCAACATTTCCAATTGATTTGGCAATAGTTCCAATTCTACTAACAACTAAAGTAAACGAAACTGTATTGGATTTGTTTGGTGGAACAGGAACCGTAGCACTGACTGCAGGAGCATTGGGAAGAAAATCAATTTCATATGAACAAAATGCAGAGTATTGCAAAGTCGCTGAAATAAGACTTACTGACGTAATCAGGAAATTGAAAGCAGGAGACTTTATGCTCAAAGGAAATGTAAGTGCTTTAGATAACAATGTAAAAGTTGCTGCTTAAAAACCTTAGAAAGGGGCTAACACACCTCTTAGCCCCTTTTCATTTTTTTAAAATTATAAATCCTAGAAAATGGAGTGGAGAGATATCAATACACTCACTTTTAACGAAAATATCACAAGAACATTAAATGATATTCATAAAAAAGAAAGCGAATTGGACTTAAACAATATCCCCCCTATTATAATTGATATGAATGGTAAAATTGTAGATGGCGTAAAAAGATATTTGGTATTAATGAAATTAGGAAGCAAACAAGTGCCAGTCATAAAGGAAGATAAATCTAAAAAAGTATTTGTGAGTCTCAATGCTAATTTAAAAATAAGGCATATGCTTGCAGCATGACTCGAACAAAAATCACTTTTATCTTAATGAAATCAAATAAGAATCACATAGGTAAATTATACGCTATGACCCACCAAGGAACTGTAGTAATAAGTAGAAAATCAATGCAAATAGATGTCCCATATAAATTCTGGGATAAACAGAAAAGAAAAGTTAAAGAATCTTACCCAGAGGCAAATAGAATTAATTCACTAATAGAGAAAAAGAATAAAGAGTTCGAAATTGCCAACAATAATATACCAACTGGTAATGATGAACAATGTGCATTAATTTATATGAAAAAACATATAGAAGATTCTACTATTGTAACATCAAGCAAAAACAAATACAGAATTATACTAAAAAACTTTGAGAAAGTGATTTATTCAACACTTAAAATGAATTCATTACCATTTAAGATGCTAAGAGACATTCCGTTCTTAGAGATTCTTAAAAAAGAAATAAGAAAGAGCGGCAAGAAAGAAGGAGCATTTAAAACAAATAAGGGTTGGCATGATTATATGACCGTATTTGGGAGCTTTGTAGAGCTTTGGAATGCCTATAGTGGAACACAATTCCCTATCAATATAAGACCATTTACTACTAAAATTGGAAAAGATGATAAAAAACTAGCAACAACACTTTCTCACCAAGAGCTTCAAAAATTAATTGAATATACACCCCCAAAAAAAAGAAGCCAACACCCCCAACTTTTAAGTAAAAATATTTTTCTATTTCAATATCACACTGGAGGTATTAGAATACAAGACGCGCTTATTCTTACAAATAAGGATATAATGAATGATGGGTTTTTGATTAAAATAAAAAAGACCAAAGAGTCTGAAAAGTTTCCCTTTTGCTTTGAGCAAGTAGCTTGCCTTAAAGACTATTATTCATTTGAATATAATGCTTCGGTTAACTCGACAAATATTGGTAGTTTAAATCTTAATCCATCAACTATTATTCAATTAAACCGATTAGAAGGCATTGGAAACTTAAATGAGATGAAGCTTGCTGATTTTGAAAAATTAATATCGGCCGTAATTAAGCAATCAGAGAATAATAAAGACCTTTTGGAGTTAATCCAACCACTTCAGATAGTTGAAGAAAAATTGAAATATGAAATTTCAGTTCATTTTTTTGAACTTATTAAGAGAAGACCACAAAACTTTCTATTCCCAAAGTTAGAATGGAATGAGTTTAAGGATGTAATTACAAGTTCTGGAAATAGATATTTCAATGAAACCCATGAATACACAATTCAGCTAGCTAGGGCAGGACACATTAGCAATTTGAAAAGAATTGCGAAAACTTTAGATATTCCAAAAATAACTGGGCATACACCCAGGCATACTCTTGCTAATCATTTGTATTCGGAAGGATATTCTATTGAACAAATTCAAAGGGTTTTAATCCATTCAAACAGTAACACAACCAAAATTTATATCCGAAAAAGACATCAAGCTGAAATAGTCAACAAAACTATTTCTGAATCAACAAGTATCTTCAGAAAGAAAAGGTCTGATTTAAATAAAGGAAAATAATCTTCATTATTGTCCATTTATTGATATATTTGCTACGTCATCAAGATTCTACTAAAGTAGAAACCAACCGAGACGCGAGTCCACGGTGGTAAATACGATGAGGGTTTTACAAGCCAAAATAAAGAGCTTTATCATCTTCATTTCTTATTCTTGGTGCGAATCAATTAACTCTAAAATTATTCGCCATGAGAAATTATCACAGTTCCATCCCGACATTTGGCAAGTTCGCAACTTTGCTGAATGAAAAAGTCAGACCAGAAGTTGCCACCATGAATGAGTGGCATTTTAAAAACTTTTTTAAAAAGTGCTTAATCCAAAGTGGTTTTATCAGCATTA
>Ga0315904_10010408_pt1 | contig 12028 bp, 18 predicted proteins | sample LakEriMetagenome_6_FD_203529 | JGI IMG/M metagenome (GOLD analysis project Ga0315904, IMG submission 203529) | Freshwater fungal communities from buoy surface, Lake Erie, Ohio, United States - Buoy 12 MA120 | ecosystem: Environmental > Aquatic > Freshwater > Lake | place: USA: Lake Erie, Ohio...
TGGTTGAAGTTGTTTGTTAGGTAGCCTAAAACCGTCTCGCTCATCCACTTAAGGTAGCACTCTAAGTCATTTGTGGTAAGAAGAAATAAAGACGGCATCAGTAATTTTTTAGAAGATCCACGGCGCGTCAGGGAGAATGCTAATTCAAGGAATTGCCTGAGCTATGCCATCAAGTAACCTAACTAACGAGAGTAACTGATGAGTGTAAGATTTTGCGTATCCTAAAGGCCTATCAGAGAGAGCCAAGCAAGATGGTGCAGCTGATATACGGTTCTACAAACATCGAGAAGTTGACCGAGGTTACGCGGCTTGGAGGCTGCTACGATATTGATATGTTAGATTTGGACAGCGCTGTCGAGATCTATGGTAGACCGCGCCCACCGCAGATTCACGAGCTGGAAGCCTCCTACGAAGGGAATGCGGTCTTAAAGGCTAAAGCGTATGCGCACTGGTTTAATCAGCCATGTATGGCTGATGATTCAGGGTTGGAAATACTTCAGCTTGCCAATTTGCCGGGGGTCTACACTGCTAGGTTTGGAGTGAGGCGTGTATCAGAGTCGCTGCTATCGGGGTGCCGGTACAGAGCAAGGTTTGTCTGCTGTGTAGCGTATGCAGAGCCTAGTGGTCGCACCGTATCCGTGACTTCTAATCTTTTAGGGTTTATATCATTTCCCAAAGAGTTTGCGATTCCATCGTCTTTGCTTACATACTCGTATTTCTTCACGCCAGAGGGGCGAGGTGATAGCTTAGCGGAGTTGCTTAAGAGAGATCCCAAGTTTCTCTCGCATCGCGGGTTAGCTTTTACAGCACTGGTTGAGAGCCTGGCATCGCGCGCGGAGGCTTTGAAATAAATAAGTTGTAGTGCGCGCACTGAGGGGCGGGTGAGGGCAAATTACTGTAAAAATTCTTGAAGCTCACTCACCCTGTAGACGATCGAGAATAATAGCGCATGCCGCACGCACCGAAAGGTGGTTGTATGGAGTCGGGCCGTAGATCGGCTTTAAGATATAGTCCGCGCGCGAGATCAGCTCAGGGCCCATACCCCATCCAGTTCCAAACGTGACCAGATACGAATCGTCTGATTCCTCAATTTGCTTGCGCATATCTCCATAGCTGACGCGGTGGTCCCCGTCGTGCGCTGAAGTGGCGATTATCTTGGGGAACTTGCCGGTACGGCGCTCGATTTGCAAGAGGGCTTCATCAAGACTCTCAGCAATCGCCAGGACGCCGAGCGCATCTTGGCGATTTGGATTGTAGCGGGAGCCGAAATCACCATCCCAATGAGATTTAACGGTGCGTACTAGAGCGCGCATGGTTTGAGATGAATGCGAGACAAAGAACGAGTCTATGCCGTATGTCTTACAGCTGCGAGAGATGTCGTGTACATCGATAAGAGTCACGGAGGTTGTAACAGTCTTACCTGTTTTGTCGACCATGCCATCATGCAGCAAGGCTACGTTGAGACTAAAGCGTTTTTTGTGGTGGGGCATAGGTGCTGTTACTTTATTTCGCGAATTCTCTTAGTTTTGATCTCAGCTTGCGATACTCGCCATTCGGCGATCGCCTTGTGGTTCCCAGAGAGGAGGATATCAGGTACACGTAAGCCGCGGTACTCCTCGGGACGCGTGTACTGGGGTGACTCAACAAGGGTGCCATCACCCAGGGTAGGGGAGAAGGATTCAAAACTGATTGATTCCGAGTTGTGAATCACATCGGGGCGCAGACGAAGGCACGCCTCAAGAACTAACATGGCAGGAACTTCACCGCCCATCACAACAAAATCACCGACAGAGAGCTCTTCATCAATTGCAAGATCGATAACACGTTGGTCGATCCCCTCGTATCTTCCACACACGAATATAAGGGAATCTAGTTTAGAGAGCTCAAGCGCCTTGCTCTGTTTAAAGCGTGGCCCTCCGGGGCTCAAAAGCACGACTCTAGCACCTGGAAGGCGCGATTTTGCGACCTCGATTGCCCGCACCAAAGGATCGACTAGCATCACCATGCCAGCGCCACCACCGTACGGTGAGTCATCAACTTTGTGGTGCGGAGGGCTTGAGAAGTCTCTTATGTTGGTGGTTTTTACCTGCAGGAGTTTGCGCTCAATCGCCTTAGCGACAAGACTCGTCTGCAGAAAGCTCTCAAATATATTGGGGAATATGGTCAGGATTTCGATCTGCAACACAGCAAGACTCTAGAGAGGTATAAAAATTAAACCATAGCAAAAAAAAAGCGGTGGCTCCGAACACCGGAAGTCCACCGCTCTCTTACACAGTCAACCAGGTGCTACTTCTTAGCAGCCTTCTTGCCTGACGACTTAGGAGATTTCGCTGCACGCTCCTTGCGTTTCTTGCGAGCCTCTTGGATCTTTTTGCGCTTGTGATCCTCGCGAGCCTCGATAACACCAGGGAACGAGCGCTTGATTAGCGAACGAACTACTAGGGTTGGCGTTGCTCCTAGGCTTAGCCAATTTTTGATCCGATCCTCTTTAAGAACAACTGAAGCTGGAGACGTTAAAGGATTGTACGTTCCAAGAACCTCAAGGAACTTACCATCTCTTTTATTCTGCTTCTCAGTGGCTACAACGCGGTACGCCGGTGATTTATGCTTACCTAGTCGAGCAAGACGAAGAACAACTGCCACAATAACTCCTGTAAAAGGCTAAAAATTTTCGACAAGATAGTATATCAGAAGTGTAAAGCTGGTAAAGACTAGCTGGGTGCAAAGGCATAACATATTGATTTTAAGATATAAAATCTGTGGGCGTTCTTCCTAATTCAGCCCAAAAAGGCCGCTTTCTAGCAAGTGATCGCTCCGCGTTATGTGCGCACAAAGGGGCGAAATGCAAAGCTGGGAGGCTCTCAAAAACCAACATTTATGCAGCTCCGCGCACCGTTGCTCTACAAGGCGAATCCATTTTTGTTTAGGTTTAGCTTTGCTCAGAGCCGTGGTGAGCGCTCTTGGGCTAAAAGTCAATCGAAATTATTAAACTCTGATATGCGCAAAACCGCCGCAGAATACTGGGTTTTACTACGAGAGTTGCCCAGATTTGTGGCTTGTTTCGGCTGACTGTTTAACCAGAGTTTGTGCACTAGAACATTTACCTAGTGGGCCTCAGAGCGCCTATAGCGACCCACTTTGACCTCTCAGAGCCTCACAGTTTGAACCCGGCGCACCTTAAATTTTGAACCAGTATCAGGCAGCCATGAAGCTATAAATGGCAGAATCTGGCCTCAAATAGGCGTAAATCCTAAAGTCTTAAGCATTTGAAATAAATGAATAAATGAAGATTTTTCAAATTTACCCTTGAACTATAAATATCTGTAGTTCCAAGGGTTTAAGTCGATCAAACAGCATTTATCTAGTGCTGCAAAAGTGCCGGTAACCCCGCGGCACAACAAAACTATTAAATGTTTTAGAGCGCCCCGCCGACCCTAGATACGAGATGGATAAGGCAGCGGGGCGCGTGCGCCCTAACGATTACAACCAGATTTCAGTCTCGCATGCAGTGTGCGACGCGATAGCTCTATCGCCAGAGCACTCGCGCCCTGAGGCGGATGCCACCGGTACATCTCATTTGCGTTGTGGCGATTCAAATTTACATCTGCACGAGCTCGTCTCACCCGCATGCGTGAAGCCATCGGCAGCACGACTTCTGGTGTACATCACATTCGCGATCGTCTTTCTCCTTCCCATGGGAGCTGCGGCTCAAACATTCGCGGGTGGCGATGGTGAATATCACTCATTCGGTGAGAGTGTGCCACTGGTATCTACGGCAACCCCTACTAGTAGCCCGACTATCACGCCCACAAATACGCCCACCCTGACGCCGACTAATACACCGACGCTGACGCCGACTAATACACCGACGCTGACGCCCACAAATACCCCCAGTCACACTCCCACAGCAACGCCCACTGTGACTCCAACAGTAACACCAACTAATACACCGACACATACCCCGACTAGCACTCCTACTGCTACTCCAACTAGCACGCCAACCAATACTCCTACAAGCACACCTACTAGGACACCAACCAGTACGCCTACCAACACCCCAACAAGCACCCCCACAAGCACTCCAACTTCAACTCCTACCATTACTCCCACACCTGCATGGTTCTTTGGCGGTGATGGTGAGTATCACGTATATGGCGCAACTCCAACTTTTACTCCGACCGATACTCCGACCTTAACACCGACTATCACCCCAACTGATACTCCAACTAGTACGCCGACGAGGACACCCACCAGTACGCCAACTGATACTCCGACCAGTACTCCTACAAACACGCCAACAAATACCCCGACAAGCACTCCTACCAGCACTCCAACTAATACCCCGACAATGACCCCAACTGTTACCCCAACTAATACGCCTAGCTCAACTCCAACCAACACGCCTACCCCGACTCATACTCCGACAAGTACTCCAACTAGTACACCGACTAACACACCGACCGATACCCCGACTAATACGCCGACGGCTACCCCGACTCATACTCCGACAAGTACTCCAACTAGTACACCGACTAACACCCCGACCGATACCCCGACTAATACGCCGACGGCTACCCCGACAGATACTCCAACAAACACTCCTACCAATACTCCGACTAACACGCCGACTAACACAGCAACTAATACACCAACTAGCACTCCTACAAATACGCCAACGTCGACTCCAACAAATTCGCCTACCCCTGCATGGTATATTGGTGGTGACGGCGAGTACCATATCTTCGGCCCAACTGCCACAATAACTCCCACTAGTACTCCGACTAATACCCCAACTAATACACCAACTAGCACTCCCACTAGCACTCCAACAAATACGCCTACTGCAACCCCAACTAATACCCCAACTAGAACCCCAACAGGGACTCCGACCAACAGCCCTACAAATACCCCCACAAGAACCCCAACTAGCACCCCAACAAATACGCCAACAGCCACGCCTACAAACACCCCAACAAACACCCCCACGCCTCCGGCATTCACTGGCGGTCTCGGACAATACTTCTCAGAAGGCCCAACTGCGGCGCCGACTAATACCTTTACTAATACGCCAACTAATACCGCAACTAGCACCCCGACAGATACACCGACTAATACGCCAACTGACACCCCGACGGTTACACCGTCTGTAACACCCACAAATACACCGGCAAGTACGCCAACTCACACACCAACTGTTACTCCTACGGTGACTCCGACAGATACCCCAACCAATACTCCTACTAATACACCTACTGATACTCCAACTGATACTCCAACTAATACTCCGACTAACACACCTACTAATACCCCAAGTGATACACCGACTAATACTCCAACTGATACGCCGACAGATACTCCTACAGATACTCCAACTAATACTCCGACCGATACTCCGACTAATACTCCAACAGTTACTCCTACCAGCACTCCAACTAATACACCAAGTGATACTCCGACAAATACTCCAACTAATACACCGACACACACTCCGACAAATACTCCGACTAACACACCAACGTATACTTCTACTAACACTCCAACCAACACGCCCACACATACTCCAACGGATACTCCGACCAACACTCCGACCAACACTCCGACTGATACGCCGACTCATACTCCGACAGATACTCCGACGAATACTCCTACCAATACGCCAACCGATACTCCAACCAATACTCCAACAAACACTCCAACAGACACTCCCACAAATACTCCGACCAACACCCCGACAAATACTCCAACGATCACACCAACAGATACTCCCACGAATACACCGACTAACAATCCCACGAATACACCGACTCATACGCCAACAAATACTCCAACAGATACTCCGACTGATACCCCAACCAACACACCTACCGATACTCCCACTAACACTCCAACCAACACACCAACTGATACACCAACTGATACTCCGACGCACACCCCGACCAATACGCCTACCAATACACCTACTAACACGCCTACTGATACCCCAACGAATACTCCTACAGATACACCAACTGACACGCCAACCAACACGCCTACCGATACGCCCACCGTTACTCCGACCGACACCCCAACGCATACACCGACGGATACACCAACTAACACTCCTACAGACACGCCGACTCATACGCCAACGAACACACCAACCGATACGCCAACTAATACTCCGACTGATACCCCGACCGTTACACCGACCGATACCCCAACGAATACCCCGACCGATACGCCAACTAACACACCGACTGACACACCGACTAATACCCCAACAGATACGCCAACCGATACGCCAACTAACACACCAACCAATACCCCGACGGTGACGCCAACCAACACGCCAACGGATACCCCGACTGACACGCCGACTAACACGCCAACCGATACACCAACTGATACTCCTACAGATACGCCAACCGATACTCCAACGGATACTCCTACTAATACCCCGACCGTGACGCCAACCGACACGCCAACGCATACACCGACCGATACGCCAACTAACACACCAACCGATACGCCTACGAACACTCCGACCGATACCCCGACGAATACGCCAACGGATACGCCAACTGATACGCCGACTGATACACCAACAGACACGCCGACTGATACACCTACCGACACTCCTACAAATACGCCAACGGACACCCCGACTGATACACCTACGGATACACCGACCGATACGCCAACTCACACTCCTACGGTCACGCCCACTGATACACCGACAGATACCCCGACTAATACGCCAACGGACACTCCAACAGACACGCCGACCAATACGCCGACGGCAACACCGATGGACACCGCCACCAACACTCCAACAGAAACACCAACTGATACTCCGACCGATACACCGACTAATACACCAACCGACACCCCGACAAATACACCTACAGATACACCGACGGAGACACCTACTGATACGCCCACCGATACGCCTACCGATACACCAACTAACACTCCGACTGACACGCCTACAGATACTCCTACCGACACGCCAACTAATACGCCTACGGATACTCCTACGAACACTCCAACCGATACGCCGACCGATACTCCAACAAATACCCCCACGGATACGCCAACGGAAACTCCGACTGATACTCCTACAAACACTCCGACCGATACACCGACTGTGACCCCAACCGATACTCCAACGGACACTCCAACCGGCACTCCAACGGACACCCCAACAGACACTCCAACTAATACTCCGACGAACACCCCAACAAATACGCCGACCGATACCCCAACGGTGACGCCAACTAATACTCCGACAAATACTCCGACAAACACCCCGACTGTTACGCCAACAAATACTCCAACAAATACCCCGACAAATACTCCGACTGCGACACCAACAGATACTCCAACAAACACACCAACGGTCACTCCTACTCGTACGCCGACCAACACCCCAACCAATACTCCGACAGTAACTCCAACTCGCACACCAACTAACACGCCAACTAACACACCATCTAGTACGCCAACAAATACTCCAACTAGTTCACCAACAGTTACGCCGACTAACACTCCAACTAATACTCCAACCAATTCCCCAACTGCTACGCCGACCAATACTCCAACAAATACACCGACAAACACCCCGACCAGTACTCCTTCAAACACTCCGACCAATACACCTTCAGTTACTCCGACTAATACCCCAACGAATACTCCAACAAACACTCCGACACGCACGCCTACGAATACTCCAACGCATACTCCGACAAACACACCTACGAGCACTCCGACCGACACCCCGACCCATACCCCAACGGTTACACCTTCTGATACTCCAACCAGTACTCCGACGAATACTCCAACTCATACACCTTCAAATACTCCGACTGTGACTCCAACAGACACCCCAACTAGTACACCAACTAACTCTCCCACAAGCACGCCGACAGAGACGCCGACTCGTACCCCGACAAGCACGCCAACGGATACTCCGAGCAGCACACCGACCAATACACCGACTTCCACACCAACCGATACGCCGACTACGACACCGACTAGTACGCCAACCGATACTGCAACAGACACGCCCACAGATACGCCGACGAACACCCCGACCAATACGCCAACTTCTACGCCGACTAGAACGCCAACAGATACTCCTACGGATACGCCGACAAATACTCCAACAAGTACCCCAACCGATACTCCAACTCAAACCCCAACCAATACCCCAACGAACACCCCAACAGATACGCCGACAGTAACGCCGACTAGCACTCCAACAAATACCCCAACCAGAACTCCAACCGTCACACCAACGGCAACTCCAACCGACACGCCGACTGAAACACCTACCGATACTCCTACTGATACGCCTACGCTTACGCCAACGGTAACACCGACCAACACGCCGACTAATACACCGACAGTGACGCCAACCAGCACACCCACCAGTACGCCGACAAATACTCCTACCAACACTCCTCTTGATACACCGACAAATACCCCAACGCAGACACCAACGAGCACTTCAACTAATACTCCGACAATGACTCCGACAAGTACGCCTACTAATACTCCTACGGTGACGCCAACGATCACTCCGACGAATACATCAACTAATACGCCAACGGTAACTCCAACTAGCTCACCAACTAACACCGCGACTAATACACCGTCTAATACTCCGACGCCTCTTCCGACAGATACTCCGACAGTCACCCCAACCAATACAAGTACGAGTACGCCCACTAACACGCCTACTCAGACACCAACAAGCTCTCCGACCAATACGGCAACGCTTACTCCAACGGTTACTCCAACTAATTCACCAACTAGTACTGCATCAAACACTCCAACTAGTACGCCAACTAGAACGCCGACCAATACAGCGACCGAGACGCCAACCGCTACTCCTACCAGCACTGCAACTAATACTCCAACTAGCACTCCAACTCGAACGCCAACTAGCACCGCAACTAACACACCAACGACCACACCTACCAACACACCGACGAGCACCGCAACTAACACTCCAACCAGGACGCCAACTAACACTCCAACGAATACGCCGGTCGACACGTCAACTAATACGCCAACCGCTACTCCGACCAATACACCAACAGCTACACCTACCCGTACACCGACGAATACTCCTTCAAGCACTCCAACTAGTACGCCGACCTCGACAGCGACTAATACGCCGACTATTACGCCGACGATGACGCCAACTAACACACCCACTTACACTCCTACAACGACCCCAACTCATACGCCGACTAGCTCGCCTACTGTGACTCCAACTAACACGCCGACAAGTACACCTACTAACTCTCCAACAATCACTCCAACAAACACTCCGACCAATACCCCAACCCATACACCTACTGCGACACCAACTAACACTCCAACCAGTACTCCGACCGCGACCCCAACTAGGACGCCAGTTGATACCGCAACCGCGACGCCGACCGCCTCGCCAACATCCACACCGACAAACACCCCAACAATTACTCCAACCAATACGCCAACCAATACGCCGACAGTGACACCTACTACCACGCCAACGCATACAGCAACAGACACGCCAACTGCCACGCCAACATTTACAGATACTCCAGATACGTACGAGATGAAGTTTCAGATCGTCAGGGTAGACGACGATGGGCCGTCGGGATTAAGTCAGGAAGGTGATGATGCTGACGATAACGAGGAAGGAGAGTCTGCTGATGAGTCTGAAACTCCAATAAGCGCCGCTAGCGCAGGCGGAACTCCTATTCCAGGACTTCTCGTAGAGATTCACGAAGAGATCGCCACAACCCCGATTGCGATACATGAAATCATCACCGATGAGAATGGATATCCAGCCACTGCCGTCATCGTTGATAGTGAAGCTGATATCACGATACTTTCAAAAGATGAAACCATCGCGCGATTCCAGCGTGCTGGACCAGCGGTCGAGTTTGCAGCGCCAGCCCAGCCAACTATCGTAGCTACCCCGATGATTGACTCTGTCTCGGCATGTTTGGGAACCGTATCCGGTACTCCGATCGTAGAGTTTAGATACGATAATATGAACGAGGGTGGCCTAGATGCGAGTGTTCCAATCACCGGACTCACTCCGTACCTGTATCGTACTCCGACTACGACAGCAGATAACTTAAAGTTGAATAATCTACAGTATAGCGCTGATAGCCTAGTATACCCCGATCCGATGTATCGTGACCTTGCCCCGAACGAGAACAATCAGCTGTTCATTAACGGGGATAACTCATTTACTGTGCCTTACGACCCAACTTTGGGCTCTCTAACGTGGAGCTTCATCGGTTCTGAGACCGTGGTCGACGGCTCCACAGCGCTTTGCGAAGACGGTAGTCAACAACCCGTACTAAAATGTGAGGAGTTATCTCCTGAAAGGATTAGAAGATTGATGACAAACTTGAGACGCTCAGTTTCGGGCACCCTCAGAGCGGCTGCGCGCGTGATGAGGATCGGTTCAAGTCCGTATCTCAAGACTTCGTCTAAAGCGATCAAGCTGGGTAAGAAGCGCCAGAAAGAGCTTTATGGATCGCTGATATGTCCGAAGGAGCTAAAACTCGCCTCTAACTGTTCTCGCAAACCTTTCCCATTCTCTGACTTTATGAAATTACACCAGAGCATCTACAGAAAGAACAGCCCAGTTAAACCTCAGCTATTCAAAAAATTGAGCAAAGCATACAACAAAGCGTACCAACAGTTCCTCTACTCGACCTTCCCAGAAGAGATCGTTAAGTGTAACTAGCCCGATGGTAGTACGAGAAAGCATAGCCGCAGCCTATCTTCTGTGCTGGCTAGGCTCAGTGCTAAGCATTCCTGATTTTTTCAAGACATCTCTGGGTGTTTAAAGGTCGTCATAACGAGACGCCATCTTGTCGGGCTCTCTAAAGGCCCGTGAATTGTGCCGAGTACGGGAGCCCTGTCGCGGGGTCGCAGGGTCTGATTGGGCTTCAATAGCTCGCATTTAGGCCTTTGATGCTGGCCAGGTATTGAAGTAAGATCTGCTGCGATCGAGACTATAATGAGGGGACTGGCACGGACTTGTGCACATCAGTATAGCGCTCTCCACAAGTCTCTGGCGAAGCCTGAGGCTTTTGGAGAGCGCTATTGATTCGCGGATGCGAATCAAAACAACAATCTCTATTGATGTAAGGCAAAGGCCTTGCCAGTTTTACTGGCACGGACTTTTGCACATCAGTATAGCGCTCTCCACAAGTTTCTGGCGAAGCCTGAGGCTTTTGGAGAGCGCTATTGATTCGCGGATGCGAATCAAAACAACAACCTATATTGATGTAAGGCAAAAGCCTTGCCAGTTTTACTGGCACGGACTTTTGCACATCAGTATAGCCTTGCTCTTGCTAAGTCATGACTTCTGAAAGCAAAAATAGTTCATCTCAACGTGAGTCGACCACGCACGAGCGGCAGTTATCCATATCAGTTTGGATCACGGTGATAGTTGCTGCTTTAGGATACTTCGTTGACGTTGCCGATCTGTGGTTATTTTCAAACTTTAGAGTTGCTAGTTTGCAAAGCCTTGGTCTAAGCGGGGAAGCTGTTACTAATACGGGAGCCTTTCTTTTAAACTGTCAGCAGGCCGGGCTGCTCCTGGGAGGCATTGTCTGGGGAGTGATGGGAGATAAAAAGGGGCGGGCAAGTGTGATGTTCGGCTCTATTCTTCTTTATTCTCTTGGCAATATTTTGAATGCGTTTGTTACCTCCGTGCCCCAGTATGCAATTTTAAGGTTTATTACTGGCGTGGGCTTAGCAGGTGAAATTGGAGCCGGGATCACCCTTGTGTGCGAGATCCTCCCTAAAGAAAAGCGCGGAATCGGCACCACATTCGTGACTGGTTTGGGCGTTGCAGGGGCCATTCTTGCTGCGCTTATGGGGAAGTATCTTGAGTGGCGCACGGCTTTTCTCGTGGGCGGTTTGATGGGTCTAAGTCTGCTATTCCTCAGGGTTCTCACGCACGACTCAGGGATGTTTAAAAAGATGTCAGCTGAGCAGGGGATCCGGAGGGGATCGCTTAGACTGC
>Ga0315904_10010410_pt1 | contig 12027 bp, 8 predicted proteins | sample LakEriMetagenome_6_FD_203529 | JGI IMG/M metagenome (GOLD analysis project Ga0315904, IMG submission 203529) | Freshwater fungal communities from buoy surface, Lake Erie, Ohio, United States - Buoy 12 MA120 | ecosystem: Environmental > Aquatic > Freshwater > Lake | place: USA: Lake Erie, Ohio...
CCAAGCTCGAAACAATTTTGGAGAACTCCAGGGCTGCCGGACTGCCAGCCCCATTCGCGTGCAAGGCAGGCGTCTGCGCGACATGCCGGGCGCGAGTGATCAAGGGAGAGGTCGAAATGATCCGCCAGTTTGCCTTGTCACAGGACGAGATTGAACGGGGCTATATCCTGACCTGCCAAGCCATTCCAATTTCGGATAATGTCGAAATCGATTTCGATGCTTGAGATAGGTGGCCGCTAGCTCACTTCCCGTCCAGCGAGTGCCATTTCGAGGGCCATGTCGGCCAGATCGGCATAGGTGAGCTTTCCTCGCTGGTCGAACCAGTTGCTTGTCCAGTTAATCATCCCGAAAATCAGCATCGTCTTCACCCTTGCGGTTGCGGGGTCGGCCAGCTTATCGGGAAAGACGCGAGCGAGCAGCGACTGGACTGCGTCGACGATCTTTCGTTGCTTCGAAACAATTTCCTCCCGGATCTCCGGAGGCAAGTTGTCGAGTTCGTGAAGCAGGACCTTCTGTCGATCAGCTGCTCCCGCATAATGTTCCAAGAAACGATGAAGCATTTGCCGCAGTCTCGCTTCAGCCGGCGCGGCATCTGCAAGGACCTCAGAGACAGTGTTGAGCAATACGTCAATGTGGGATGACATTACTCCCGCGAGAACATCTTCTTTCGATGGGTAGTAATGGTATAAAAGTGATTTCGATGCTCCGCAGGCGCGGGCAATGTCCAATACCGAGGTTCCGAGGAACCCCTTTCGGGCAAAAAGCGCGGCAGCATGATCAAGGATTGCTTCTTTGCGTTCTTCGTAGTCGGCAGCCTGGGTTCTGGCCATAGCAAGTCTCACATCCGGTCGGGAAATCACTGGCCCGGACTAGGCCTTTGCTTGCGGTGGTCAAGGTTCCCTTGGAAATTTGCAAACGACCGAACCTGTCGCTCGTTCTTAGGTTACTCGTTAAGCAGGCGGCTAAGAGTGATAGTCTAGTCTGGTCGGCGAAGTGTTTCGTTTTGTCCCCTCGCGACGAAGTTGGCAGCCTTAAGTCACACTTCCATATTAACCCTGACAGAGTCCCTGGAGCTAAGGCCGAAGCGGCAGCACGGCCTTGCCAGCGCGATGGGGAAGGCATCAGTTGGGCGATTGGCAACCATTGCAGCAGCACCAGAGAAAAATACTTCTATGAGAAAACCATTCAAGGCTCTCGGCAATTCGCTTTGAAAAACTCCCAAACACGCTCAGCCCCGTCAAACGACTGGATAGGGCTGTTGCCCTGTCGCCGAGGGGGCGTCCCGGGCCAGCCATGGCCTCCAAGGTCGTCGACCACTGAGATCGTGACCGCGCCATCGGGCGTGGCCCGATAAACGGCCGTAGTCACAGACCCGGCTCTGGTAACTACTGGCAGGGCCTGTGAACGATTGACCTTGGTCCAAAATTGAACCGTCTCAGCCAATGACTTGAAAGGTGCAGCTTGGTTGCGCGCCACGAGCGGGTTTCTGCTGAATCCACCTTCGATAGGCACCTCATTATCCTGCCCGCCGTTAATGAGCATGATCGGCAGAGGTCTGCTGGGCTTTGTTTCAAAGCTGAACATCGCACCCACAACAGGTGCAATAGCCGCCAAACGCTCGGCTCTCTGGGTGGCATAGACCAACGTCATCATTGCCCCGTTGGAGCCGCCAGTCATGAATATCTTATGCGGGTCCGCTCCGTGATCACGGATCAGGAGGTCGATCAGCGTATCAAGGTAAGCGATGTCGTTAGCTTCGCCGACCTGCCGGCGCAGCAGGAAGCCAGTGTCCCACGCGTGCCGTCCCGGCGCCCATTCAGCGCCTTCGGGATAAACGACAGTGAAACCCTCGGAGATCGCTAGTCGATCAAACCCGCTTCGTTCTTGCTGAGCTTCAGCACTCCCTTGACCCCCATGTAGCACGATAACGACAGGTGCAGTGCGCCCTTGTCCAAATTCATTGAACAGGACAGCGCGTCGCGCGGTGCCTTGAACTGAAACCGAGATCTCACGCGAACTCTGTGCCTCCGCTGGGCTGAAAGTGAACTGTAATGCTATTGCGGATAACGCGATGAAGAAACGCAGGTTGCGCATGACAAGGCCCTATTTGCAGAAAGCCAGGCTGATTGTGGCGAATTTTCAGTTCTTTTGGTCAATCATCCGTTCGAAAACCAGCTTCTGAGAATGAGGCGGGCTTGTCCATCAACGCCACGTATCAAAACGTCGCTATAAGTGTCATGCTTGTTGGGATGGCCTCCGGACGGTTCGACATTCCCCAACCAATTCGCGAAATCATCTGAACGTGACCCGCGACTTACAATCACTCGAGAAAGACACGGCGCAGAAACATTGTTTCGACTGCTCGGCGCAGTGCTTCATTGGGCTCCTTACGAAAACCATGGCCTTCGTCGGCGAAAAGCAGATACCAGGCGGGAATGCCGCGCTGGCGGAGCGCCGCGACAATTTGATCGGATTCACGCTGGGGTACCCGTGGGTCGTTGGCGCCCTGCATGACCAGCAGTGGCTTCGTGATTTTGTCGACATTGTTGAGGGGCGATATGCGCCTGAGCACCTCGCGTACTTCTGGTACCCGTTCATCGCCGTATTCCGGTCGGCGAAGATCACGACGATAGGCCCCCGTATTCTCGAGAAAAGACAGAAAATCCGAGATGCCGAAAGCTTCCATTCCGCCGGTCAGTCGATCCGAATAGTGAGTCAGCGAGGCGAGTACCATGTAGCCGCCGTAGGATCCGCCCCGCACTACGATCCGGTTGCTGTCGAGGTCAGGTTGTTTGCCGATCCAGTCGATCAAGGCTCCGATGTCGCGAACCGAATCCTCGCGTTTCACCCCATTGTCCAGCGTCATGTAGAGTTTGCCATAGCCACTGCTGCCGCGGACATTGGGCTGGATCACAACCGCGCCAGTCTGGCTCGTTATGTATTGCACATTGGGGTTGAAGCCAGGTCGCACTTGGCCTTCTGGCCCGCCATGAATGTCGATCACTACTGGGAGCTTGCGGCCTGTTGCGTTGGCAGGGCGATAGACGAATGCCGGAATTTGCCTTCCGTCGAAGCTTGGATAGCGTACCAGTTGCGGCTCGCTCAAAGTCGACGGGTTGATCAGGCCGAGCTCCGAATTGGTCCAGCGCACCAGTCGCCCATTGCGGATATCGGCAACCCATACGTCGCCGGCCGACTTTGGCGTGGAAAGACCAAGTGCCAGCCGCGTACCGTCAGGGGAAAATCTTAGCCCGCCAATGACACCTGTCGGCAGTTGCGGTGCTGTTCGTTCGCGTCCCGACGACAAATCGAGCAGGTGAAGGCGCGAATAGCCATCCTCGTTGACTGCGAAGGCGACCAGACGACCATCGGACGACACTTCCGCAGCCTCGACATCCCAGCGCGCGTTCGGCGTCAGCACCCGCTGCACTCCGGTCGCGACATCGATTTCGACGAGTCGAGCGACATCACTGCCAACATTGCTGATCGCGATTAGTTTGCGGTTTCCGGGAAGGAACACGGGTGACCGGATTGTGTCGCCAACGCTAGCCGCGAGAGCGCGCGCTGTGCCTGTCTGCAGATCAACGATGACCAGCGCCTGCTCGACTGAAGAGATCTGTCGCGTCACCGCCAGCAAACGGTTGTCGGGAGAGAACGCGGAGGGATAAGCCGAACCCTTGTCGGTGTAGACGGTTCGCTTGTTGTCAGGGGCAGACGGATCAGCGATGACTACGCTATAGCTGGACGACCCTTTGGCCGTGCTGGACCAACCGATTAGCCGTCGATCGGGGCTGACCGCAGTCAGCAGGTTGCGGGTCTGATTAGCCGTCAGGGCTACGGGCTCGCCGGTCAGTCCCTGTACGTAGACCTGAAATAGCTCATCGCCCCCACTGTCACGGATGAACGCGATATGCTGGCCCTTGGTGGCATATCCCACCGCAACTGGTTCTGATGCGAATGTCAGCTGGGTCCGAGCGCCGCCCGGCATATTGACGCGATGCAACTGCTCCACCGCGCCAAAGCGCGTCTGGATCAGCAGTGTGCCGTCGTCAAACCAATCCGCCAGTATCGCTGCACGGGCAGTAGCATAGGCGGCCGCAGTGCGGCGGACAGCATCCGGGATCTCCGGTACGTCTTCCAAGCGCGCCGATCCGATTGTGCGGACCGGCACATCCTGCGCCATTAAGGGCACAGCTGAAGAAGCGGCAGCAGCGATGCCAAACAGTATCGATTTGAGGCGCAACTTCTCTCTCCCAACGACAGACCTTGTCCATCAAGAGGCAGAAGGGCAGAAATTCCGCCATCCCGACACCCCGGATTGGTATCTGCAGCGGCTCGGCATTTTTTCCGCGTAGTAACAGAAATGGAAATTGAGGTTGTGTGGTGCGAATTGTCGGTTCGGAGCGAGCACTTCACAGGGCGACCTTTTTTGGTCACGCGGATCCAGCGAAGCCTGACCAACTATACGGTCAAGCCGTGCGAAGTGCTTTGCGGAAGGCCGGGTCGGGATCAAGCACCACGTGGCTGCGATCGTTGAAGATCATCACTGCCGAATTCTCCAGTGTAAAAGCTGGCCAATGCGGTAGCTGCCCCCCATTGGGATTACCTGTTCTCGCAAAACGAGCCCATGTCGAGGACATGACTGACGACAAGGCCCGCGGACGCGCGCCGCCGCCAGTTGCCTGATCGCAGAGATCGGTATTTGCAAAGACAAAGGGTACATCCAGCCCATGAAAGGCGCGCGGGCGACCGTCGAAGACAGGGGTCTGCCACTCGAAGATGTAGTTCCAGCTCGGCGCCCCGACGCCTTGTACACGCAGGCTGGCCACGCGCAGCGCCCCCATGCGGAAGTGCCTGCCTGAAGCGATGGCAATCGCCTCAATCGGCTTGATACCGGTATGGTCTTCCCTGATCCCCGCGAGCACCGCCGCCGCGCGATCACCCAGATCCTTGCGCAGCGCCTCCCCTGCTTCCGTCCAGCTCATCCCTTCGAGTCGCGGTGCATCGACGCTGCGGGGGAATTCATGCAGCGTATTGCCGACAATTAAGGGGACCCCGGCCGAACAACTTGGTGCTCCCGGATCAAAGGGCTGTTCCGGAAGGCTGGAAACACCTGCTACTGGCTGCCAGAACCAAGGCGGGGGGCTATAGTCCGGCGGCGGTGCGCTAGCAGCTGCAGCAACCGCTCGAGCCGCGTCCCGGCCTGCCGCGATCAGCCTATCAACGGGTAAGCCGCGTAACGCTGCGATATCGGCGTTCGGCATTCCGAGTATCTTTAGGAGTGCGGCCGTTAAAGCCGCTCCAGTCTCACGGGTGTGCACTCTTGCTCGAGCGCCACTCTGGATAATCGCTTTGTGAAACAAGCCTTGGGCAACAGGCATCGCCAGAAGGACGCTCACCTTGAACGCACCACCCGATTGGCCGAAGATCGTCACATTACCCGGATCACCGCCGAAAGCAGTGATGTTGCGCTGAATCCATCGTAGCGCAGCAACGATATCAAGCATGCCAATATTGCCTGAGTTCTCGTCGCCCCCCGAGACGAGCGAGAGATCGGCATAGCCTAGCACGCCGACGCGATGGTTGATGCTGGCCACGACCACATCTTCATTGCGCGCCAGATTCTCGCCATCATTCGCCAAGAAATGCTGGCTTGAGCCGCCTCCGAACCCTTGTGCATGGAGCCAGAGCATGACTGGGCGTTTGCGCCCGTCATTTAGGCCTCTGCTCCAGATGTTGATCCGCAGACAATCCTCCTGAGCGATTGTCACCGGCCCGCGCTGAATCAGAAATGGCCATTCAATCGTGGAATCGTCGCTAATCCTATCTTCGCTCGGGCAAATCGGACCATAGCCATAGGCGGTCCTTATCCCGCTCCACGGCTCGACAGCTGGCGCATCGGCGAAGCGGTGTTCGGGCTTCAATGCCCCAGCATATGGGATGCCGCGAAAAACATGAACCTCGCCCCTTCGGAACCCGCGCACCTTGCCATCATCGGTCTCGACCGCCGGTCCAGTTTCGACATAAGGCCTTGCCAGGGCTTGCAGCATCGGCGTCTGAAATGCACCCGACGCCGCCAGCGCAGCTGCGGTGGATCCGAAAAAGCTGCGGCGATCCATTCTTGCTCCTTCCACGAAGGGGTGACGATCCGATGATGCAGGAGTAGCGTTTGTCCGCCATCTGCTCGACTCCGTTGCGGGCAGGATTGAACTTCGTTACCCCGCACGCTCATGACACCGCTTTCAAACGAGCGCGCACTATGGCTGGGACAGCATATCCTGCCGCATGAAGCGGCGCTGCGAGGATGGCTCTCGCGCAAGACAGTTCATAGCCTGGATGTCGATGATATCGTACAGGAGTGTTACGCGATCTTGGGTTCGCTGGCGTCGGTTGAACACATCGGCAACCCTCGCGCCTATCTATTCAGGACGGCCTATTCGCTGATACTCCAGAACGTGCGTCGCTCGAACGTCGTTCCGATACAGGCTATCGAAGACTTGCAGAATTTCGAGGCCACATCGGACGCGCCATCGCCTGAGGATGAAGTGTCGAGCAGGCGGGAGTTGCAACGACTGATTGATTTCCTGGAAACCTTGCCCGCGCGTTGTCGCGAGGCGTTTCAGCTCAGGAGGATCGACGGGCTGTCGCAGCGCGAGGTGGCGCAGCAAATGGGTTTGTCGGAAAACACAGTTGAGAAACATATCGGCAAGGCATTGCGCGCTCTGGCGCAGGCATATGGTAATGGCGGAAAACTAGCCCGCCGCGCATCTGACAACGTCGACTTTCCTGATGCAGGGCAAGATGAAGCAGGGCGCAAAAACTAACGCGATCGATGACGCGGCCGCTTCGTGGCTGGCGAAGATCGATCGTGGTGTTCTCACCGATGATGAGCAAGCTGCGTTCGATGCCTGGTTGGCTGAAGACGTTCGCCATCGCGGCGCATTTGTTCGAATGCAGGCGATCTTTGCATCAAGTGAACGCATCTCCGCATTGGGCAAGGGCTATGTGGCGTACTCGGTCAAATCGTCCGGCTGGGGTTGGGCCGCTGGGATCGCTGCGTCGATCGCCTTAGCGATGACTTTCTTCTCAGCCTTTCCAAATGCTGACAAGTACGAGCCGGGATACGAACGAAACGCCGAAGGAGCTGAGGTTGCGCCAAAGCCTCTCATCAGTTCAACCAGCAACGTTGATTTGCCAGACGGTTCTCGGATTGAGTTGGTCGCACAGGCACGCGCGAGCACCAGCTTTCGATCTGATGCACGTATTGTAACCCTGCACGGTGGTGAGGCATTCTTTTCCGTTGCAAAGGATCCGACGCGACCCTTTACGGTCGTCGCTGGGAGTGTGCGGGTGACGGCCATCGGCACTAGCTTTACGGTGTCAAAGGAAAATGGCCGGGTCAGCGTCAAAGTTGTCGAAGGCGTAGTCGCGATCGAACGAGAGGGCGAAAAGGGCACGACGCGGCTGGCTGCCAATGAAATGGCATCGTTCAATGTAAGAGCTATCGCGGCTCCCGTTGTTAATGCGCTTCCCAACGAGGGTCTGAAGCCGGCTGTCGGCAAGCCGCAGATGCTCGCATTTGAGGCGCGACCGCTTTCCGAAGCGGTGCATCAATTCAACACTGCAAGCGTCGGAAAGAAGATCCGCGTTGATCCGGCGCTGAAGACAATGCCAATTACAGGCCTATTCTCACTGTCTGACCCTGAGGGTTTTGCCGAGGCGGTGGCGTTGAGCCTTGATGCCAAGGTTTCGCGCGAGGGCGGAGAAATCATCATCGTGCCTTAAGGAGCAAGCACTGGCGGAAGAATCGGCGTGACGCATCTTGATCATCGAAGCTGCAAATGGAGCGCAGGGGGAGATCATGTTGAATCGCCGGATTATCGCCGCAACAAGCGTGTGTGTAGCAGCCTTGGTCAGCGGCACCGCTGCACAAGCGCAGGAACGCCAGTTCGATGTCCCTAGTCAGGCAGCGAGCAGGTCGATCCCAGAATTTGCCCGACAGGCCGGAATTCAGATAATCGCGAGCGCCGACGATCTCGCAGGGGTAGTCACGCCGGCTATCCGTGGCAGGCGTGATACGCGCGCGGCGTTGCATGAACTTATAGCCAACACTGGGCTGTCGGTAGTCTCTGACAAGGGTAACATCATCATCTTGCGTAAGGGTGCGGGGCAGGCATCGACTGAAGACAGCGCCCTATCCGAAGGCAAGGAGGCAACGATTGTTGTAACCGGCACGCGCATGGGCACGACCGTGCAGACGCCCAATCCCGTGGCAACTGTTGCGGCCAGCAGCATTGTCGGGCGTAATGGTGGAATATCTATTGGCGATCAGCTGAGCCTGCTGCCGCAATTCCGTACAACTTCAACCCAATCCGCATCGACCAATCTCGGGACGCAAGCACCGGGTCAGGTAGGCCTCAATTTGCTCGACTTACGGGGCTTAGAGCCTAGCCGGACGCTGGTCCTGCAGAATGGACGGCGCCTGGTTTCCAGCACGCAAGCGCTGTCTCAGCCCGATACCAACACTATTCCAGTCGAATTGCTCGATCGTGTGGAGATTCTGACCGGCGGTGCATCGGCTATCTATGGTGCTGATGCGATTGCAGGTGTCGTGAACTTCGTTCTCAAGAAGAACTTCGATGGGCTCGCGCTGCGTGCCCAGGGCGGAATTAGCGACACTGGCGACGCAGGAGCGCAGAGCATTGGTCTCGTTGCGGGGAAGAATTTTGGAGACGGGCGCGGCAACGTGGCGATCAGTCTCGAGTATGCGCGCCGCGATGGACTGCGCTATTCTGATCGATCCTTTGCGCAGGGACAGTCCGATTTCGTGAACAATCCAAATGCTGCGCAGCCAGGCCAGCCCCGAAACATTCCTGTTTCCGACATCCGATTTCTGTCATACTCGCCGGGCGGTACCGTGCCAGTTGGACCGCCATTTTACCGCTTTGCACCCAATGGGACTTTGAACCCGGCAAACACTGGGCGCCAAGCATTCCTAAATCTTGGTATCAGCGATGGCGGGGACGGCACGAGCCCGATCTCGCAAGGTTCACTGCTGCCAGACAACGAGCGCTATTCAGGCAGTCTGATTGCGCATTACGATTTTGGAGATGCGGCCAGGCTTTTTGGTCAGTTTGATTACGTGCATGCCACTGCTTCAGCTTACGGCAGCCCCGGGGTCGAATTCGTGTTTGTCTCCAAAGCCAATCCCTACCTGTTGCCCCAAGCGCTCGCCGTGCTCAACAGCTACGGTCCCACGGCTGCTGAACCGGGTTTCGCCTTGCTCCGCGATACGTCTGATTTTGCGATATCGCGCGAAGAAAACCGCCGGCAGACCTATCGCGGCGTGATCGGGCTCGAAGGCGACCTCTCCGATAATCTGCGCTATGAATTGTCTTACAGCTATGGACGTACGGATATCCGGACGCGCTTCCTTGGAAGCTATTTCCCCAACCGCTTTGCATTAGCCGCAGATGCAGTTCGCGATACGGCCGGTGTTCTAGGTACTCCCGGCGCAATAGTTTGTGCAGCACGGCTCGCCGCTCCCAATAGCGCCAATCCGGACATTTCTCGATGTGTGCCTGCCAATATTTTTGGCTCCGGCAACATTAGCCAGGCCGCCCGCGACTATCTTTCAGCGAGTCGACAGGCGGACGGACAGCTGACGCAGACTCTCGTTAGCGGTTTTCTGGCTGGCGATACGGGTGGCTTCCTCAACTTGCCGGGCGGTCCGCTCTCGTTTGTAGCCGGTCTGGAATACCGCAAGGAGACATCGCGATATGTGCCCGATGATGTAACCGGGACGCCGATCAATCCGGCACCTTCGGGCGGTTCCTTCGACGTCAAGGAAGCTTTTGCGGAAGTGAAACTGCCGATCTTGGCGGATGTCCCGGGTGCAAGAAGGCTCGAATTAACCGCTTCCGGACGTCTCAGCAATTACAGCACCAGAGTCGGCACCAAGGGCACTTGGGGTGTCGGAGGGCTGTATCAACCCATCAACGACATCACATTCCGTGCCTCTTATTCAAGGGCGGTACGCGCGCCGAATATCGCCGAGTTGTTCCAGCCGACCATAAACGGGGTATCGCAGATCACCGATCCTTGCGATGTTCGTTTCATCAACAATGGGACGGCTAACCGCGTCGCTAATTGCGCGGCGTTGGGAATACCGACCACATTTCAGGCAAGCATCCCGATCACGATCCAGACGCGGACTTCAGGCAACCCCAATCTCGATGTCGAGCGCGGGACCACCTATACTTTTGGTCTGTCGTTTACGCCCACTTTCCTGCCCCGCTTTGCCTTCAACATCGACTATTACAACATCACGCTCCGCGGTGCGATTGCGAACGCCAACAGCTCAATCATCAACCCGTTTCGCGTTCCTTCACAATGCGTCGATGCGCCGACCATCAACAATCCATTCTGTGCCCTTGTTGAGCGCAATCCGACGACTTTCAACATTGTCCGTGTGTCCCAAACGCCTATCAACCTGACCCGACTGGAGGCATCGGGGCTGGATTTCGATGCGCGCTATAATCTGCCAATTGGCAAAGAAGCCGCGATCGATTTCCGGGCGCTTGCATCCTACGTGCTGAAGCGCAACGATTTCCGTTCGCCGTTCCAGCCGGACTTCCGAACACAGATCGTCGAAACGCCAAGCAATCCGCAGTTCCAGCTGAACTTTGCCACTAACCTTACTTTGGGCAAGTTCCAGCTGTCACACACGGTGCGCTATTTCTCGAGCGTCTATTTCAAGAATGACGATGTGGCCTTTTTCGAAAGCGTGAACGGCCAGCCGCCATTGCAGCCAAATCGCCGCGCACCCGAGTGGGTGAAGACTGGCGACGCTTTCTATCACAGCTTGCGGGGCTCATTCGAATTTGGCGAGAAAAGCGAGTTCTACATCGGTGTCGATAACCTGACCGATCGCAAGCCACCCTTCAGTATCTACGGTTCAGGTTTGGGTGGTGCGCAGTTCGACGCCATCGGTCGGTTCTTCTATGCAGGTATCCGTGCCAGTTTCTAAGCGCCTAATTCGTTTTGGGCGGTGCCTGGTGGCTTGTGCGGTAATGGCCAGCAGTGGCACTCCGTTAGCTGCCGGCACTGGTAAGGACAACTGGACAGGCGCCTGGGAGGGAGAGTTGCAAAACTTTCCCAACCGGCCTGGCGCCCCCGCCGTAAAAATCAGGCGTGAAGTCGGTACCTGGCCCAAACGGGAAGGCGAATGCGCCGCTTTTCGCACCATTTATAGCGAAGGCAGCGTCGAGAAGGGGCGCAAGGACTACAAGCTCTGTCGAAGCGCGGCTCCGGACCAGTATGTCGTCGATGAAGGCGGCGGTGTCGAGCTCAAGGCTCGAATGTTCGACAGCAAGCTCGTCTCTGTATTCAAGTATGGTCCTACCCTTTTGATCGCCGTCACGCAGGTGCGCGGAAAGGAAATGACCGAGGAAATCTTCACCGCTGCCGATCAGCCCGCTGGGGAAGCAGTGGTGACGTTGGAGACACGAAGCTTACAACGTCTCAAATTTAGAAAGGTCAACAAATAGCGTCGCTAACGGGGCCGGGCTGGTTTTCGCTACCGATCGTAGGACATATGACTTGCCCGGTGAGTGCAAAAACGTCGAGTTTGCGATTCCGATCTACATAGACGCTCGGCAAAATCCGGCATTCAATACGCGTCGCATCAGCTTCTCGCCGATGGCATTTGAAACTCGAATCAGAGGCCCATTTTCCGTTTTTGTTCGCAGAGTGCAAATGGCGGAAATCTGCGGTAGCTGAGACGCTCGAGTCCCCAAAAAGGCATCGAACCAATACCTTATTTGGCGATTTCGGGCCTTTTGCGGGCCTTTGGGTAAACCTGAACTAACTAAGCTATTGATAAAAAGTCTATAAAATAGCCGAGATCGAGTCCTCTTCTGGGCACCAATGCTTTAATGCATTGAAATAGAATGATAAAATGTCACGAATGCGAGTCCGCGCTTGTGGCATTCTATCGTTGTCTCTGTTAGCCTTTTCGCGTCCGGA
>Ga0315904_10010412_pt1 | contig 12026 bp, 9 predicted proteins | sample LakEriMetagenome_6_FD_203529 | JGI IMG/M metagenome (GOLD analysis project Ga0315904, IMG submission 203529) | Freshwater fungal communities from buoy surface, Lake Erie, Ohio, United States - Buoy 12 MA120 | ecosystem: Environmental > Aquatic > Freshwater > Lake | place: USA: Lake Erie, Ohio...
GCTACGCCGAGCGGCCTTTACGGCTTTCACTATGTCCAACCTGGTCGAGTAGCGCGGGCGATCATTTCGCCTTGGGTATGGCTTCCGATGACGATTCGGAGGGGGCTTCGGGTGTGTGGTATGCCTGCCACCGTTTAAGGAGCACATCTTCCTGCTCCCACTCGGCACATTCAACTGGAACTTCTACCGTGTGGTCCAATGACTCCGATCCACTTGTTGCCAGGCGGATTGGCATCTACCTTTGTATGAAGTTCGATTGTAGGTAAGTTATCAGGATCAATTTTGCGATTGGGAAAATCCTCGAGTGTAAGGGCGGGTTTCGACGAAGCGAACAGAACCTCATAGGCCCGCAGAATGGTGCTTTTGCCTGTGTTGTTCTTGCCGACAAGGACAACTATGTCATCGAGGTCAATCGAGACTGGCTCCGTCCCGATACATCCGAGGTTGCTAATAATCAACTTCCGAAGTTTAGTATGAACGTCGGTAGGGATTGCACCGTCGTTGCCTCTACGTTTTGTTGGAGTGGTCTGTTGGTTCGCAATCACGTGTCTTCATTTGTCTCAAGAAGTTTGATGTCGAGTCCTTCAATTTCCTGAGGTGTCTTTCCGCGATTCCTTGCATGTCGCCATACATTCCCGCCGTTGAATCAACAACGCAACGAATTTGCTCTTGGCGTTTGGCCCACAGTTTGGTCATCGTCTTGCGTTTTCTGTCCAAATCTTCCTGCATATCAGCGAACTTCTCAACAATTGCGTGTATTCGGTGACGGAACTGTGGCCCTGCGACGTACTGGTAGATCATCTCCATATTGGTCAGCTGAAAAAACACGGGGACAGTCCCCGTGTTTTTAAGACAAAAATCCCCAAGGCCGGCTTGGGCCAGCCGCTTACAGGCATAGATTCTCCACGGCTACTCAAAGCCCGGAGGGCATTGAAATAGAAGCGGAACGGCGCGAGCCGTCCGGTTAGAATCATTCATAATTGATGAAATTCCATTACTCACCGGAGTGCTTGCGCAACTCCGCTTACACTCATTCAACGCCACAGCTTCTCAAAGCTCGGAGGGCTTGCCCAACCTATGCCGGGTCCCGTGAGGCCCCGGTGACCTGCACCACTCAAAAGGGCACATCTGACCTTTGTTCGATAAGCATAAAAATCTTGGAACTTTTTTTCGCAAAATCGATTCAGTGACCAGAGGTGTCACAGCGGTAGCTACAACTCCAAAGCTCCGAGTTTGGCTCGATGGGAGCCAGAGCAATGTTGATCTCACCAGTTTCTAAAAAGACTTTACTATGGCAACGCCCCCTATTTCCGAGCGTCTGATTTGTCCAAGCTGTTTCGCAAAATTCGTTTCGTCGAAAACGGTCAAGTTACCTGATAGCACTCAGGTAACCTGCTCTACATGCAAGACGCGTTTTCCACATGCGGATGGAAGACGCAAGGATCATCAAATTGAAACCAATGAGGCAACAGAGCAACCGTCCGAGGCACTGGATTTACCTAAAACGGTTCTTGACAGCCTTCCCCCACCCTTGGATTACACTGCTTCGGGCGATGGCGCATTTGAATCTGAACCCATTGCAGGACATTTTGAGAGTGAAACCCCCTTCTCAGTCAGATCCAAAGGGCTTGCCAAAGAAGTCGTTGAAGCGATACGGCCCAATTTGGGTATGATTCCCAGTGATATTTCTGAGATACTGGATCCAAGGGAAATACTATTCGCGAGCCATCCGTCGAAAACGGCAAAAAATCTTACAAGGTTCGTGATGTTGATTGCTATGTGCCCATTTTTTCTGGTCATCTTTTTCCAGTTGTACTTTCTGCTCACAGGAAGTTTTTCGATTTTGCTTCTGCTTGCCATTCCCATCGAGTTGATTGCTTTAGCAATCCCGTTTCTTTTGCTCCACCTCTCGTGGAAGAACACGTTTTACGTTATTGCCCGGGATAAGATTGTTGTCCGAGCGGGCATCTTCAATCGTGCGATCAAAATCGTTTGGATAAAGAACATTCAGGAGATCTCCATCAACTCCGGGGTAGTGGATCGCTGGTTGAACCTTAACACAATTCACTTTTCGACAGCATCGAGCGGAATCGGAGGGATCCTCTTTGGATGGATTCCCGGCTCGACACTCGGAGGAATCTTCTTTCGACATGTGGAGCTCAGCAAGGTGCTAAGAGCCCTGAAATCCGCAGAGCTGTAGCAACTTGCTGTTGCCCTTGCCTAGTATCAATGGTTCAACGGTCGCTGATCCAAATTGCACTTGGAAACGTTAAGGAGCGTGGAAGCGGATTCGTCCGAATCTGAAGTGGACCCCATGATTCGGACCACGGGCTTGCGCGGCAAATCGGCTAACACGTTTGAAAGCGAGTACTTTTTCGTCAGGTTTGGATTTTTTCATATCGGTGTGTGATGGTCAATCGGATCTCTTACAAATAGACTCAATCACATGCCACTCGGCGTTGTCAATCACACATACTACACCGTACCAGCTTCACACCATGAATCATTTTGTTTTCGAATGCAACAGCGACACCTATCTCGATTGCATGACACATCTAGTCTTTGCGTCGAATACCGCTTGGCCGTTGCAAGTGGCCCAAGGTGACTATTTGTTCTTACACCACTACGAGACCGGTGTGCTGCTGGGGCTCTGGAAAGCAAAGACCAACGGTGCGCGGGGCTTGGTTCCTAAACTGTGGCGTGGCAGGTTTCCGTTCCAAGTCATGATCGAGCCGGCGATCGCTCGCCCTCAAGATGTCCCTCGCGAGATTCTTACAGAGCTCGGGATCAACCCCTCCGCCGGACGTTTCGAAGGTCTCCTCGATGCATCGATCGGCGAAAAACTGGCAAATGCATTGCTCGCCCAATAGCCCTAGTGCTCAAATTCTGGATGCGTGGGGGTGGTCTCTAGTAGATTGGGATTTCGCAAATCGCGAACTTTGCTCGGATGGGTTCTATGTTGCCAGCCTCTCGGTTTTGGTAGACTGATGGCACCGATGCCCAGCCGTCGGCTGTGTGAATCTGTGAATAAAAGCAACGAATAGAAAGCGTCCGCATGGCTCTGAAGAAATCCGAGCTCTACTCATCCCTTTGGTCTAGCTGCGATGAACTCCGTGGCGGCATGGACGCTAGCCAGTACAAAGACTACGTCTTGGTGCTGCTATTCATCAAATACGTCAGCGACAAGTACGCCGGCCAACCGTTCGCTCCGATCAAAATTCCTGATGGTGCAAGCTTCAAGGATATGGTCGCCCTCAAAGGCAAAACCGACATCGGTGACCAAATCAACAAAAAGATCGTTGCGCCGTTGGCAAGCGCGAACCAGTTGTCGGACATGCCCGACTTCAACGATCCGTCGAAGCTCGGTGGCGGCAAAGAAATGGTCGATCGCCTGACTAACCTCATCGCGATCTTCGAAAACCCCGCACTAGACTTCTCCAAGAACCGAGCCGATGGGGACGATATCCTCGGTGACGCCTATGAATACCTGATGCGGCACTTCGCTGTCGAAAGCGGCAAGAGCAAAGGCCAATTCCTAACGCCTGCCGAAGTCAGCCTCATCATGGCTCGGATCATCGGCATCTCAACGACCAAAACCAGCGCGAACACGACAGTGAGCGATCCGACCTGCGGTTCGGGTTCGTTGCTCCTCAAAGTCGCGCACGAGGCTCCGACTCCAGTGACGCTCTACGGGCAGGAAAAAGACTCGGCCACCGCCGTTCTGGCCCGGATGAACATGATCCTGCATAACACCCCAACGGCATCGATCGTCCAAGGCAACACGCTTACCGATCCGAAATTCAAAGAAGGGGACTCGCTCAAGCAGTTCGACTTTGTGGTCGCCAATCCTCCGTTCTCGGACAAGCGCTGGAGCACGGGCCTCGATCCAAGTAACGATTCCTTTGACCGATTCTCCGGGTTCGGCGTCCCCCCTGGTAAACAAGGGGACTATGCCTACCTGCTACACATCGTGCGTTCGCTGAAGTCCACGGGCAAAGGGGCATGTATTCTTCCGCACGGAGTGCTGTTCCGAGGGAACGCCGAAGCCGACATCCGCCGCAATCTGATCCGCAAAGGCTACATCAAAGGAATCATCGGCTTGCCAGCCAACTTGTTCTACGGCACTGGCATCCCAGCTTGCATCGTGGTGATCGACAAGGAGTACGCACAGGCTCGCAAGGGAATCTTTATGATCGACGCGAGCGCGGGCTACATGAAGGATGGGGCGAAGAATCGCTTGCGCGATCAGGATATTCACAAGATTGTCGACGTATTCAACAAGCAGTCCGAGCTACCTCGTTACTCGCGGATGGTGCCGCTCGAGGAAATCGAAAAAAACGATTTCAACTTGAACTTGCCTCGCTACATCGACAGCCAACAAGCCGAAGACTTGCAAGACATCGCTGGCCACCTCCAGGGCGGCATCCCCGAAGCGGACGTCCAAGCCCTCGATCGCTACTGGGCGGTTTGCCCCAAACTCCAGCAATCGCTGTTCAAGAAGAACCGCAAGGGATACCTCGACCTCAAGGTCGACAAAGCCGACATCAAAAAGACCATCTACGAGCATCCCGAGTTTACTGCCTTCATCGATGGGATGAACAACCACTTTGCTGCTTGGCGTGAGAAGACGTCCAAGACGCTCAAAGCACTCAAGTCCGGATTTCATCCCAAGCAGATGATCGCGAAGTTGTCCGAGAGCCTGCTCGATCACTACAGACCCCACGGCGACGTATCGATCCTCCACTCCCATCTTTCGATCCTGGATGCATACGACATCTACCAGCACTTGATGGACTACTGGTCGGCAGCGATGCAGGACGATTGCTACGCGATCTCTGCCGATGGTTGGAAGGCCGAACCGTCGCGCATCGTCGAGACAGACAAGAAGGGAAAGCAAAAAGACAAAGGCTGGACGTGCGACTTGATCCCGAAGTCGCTGATCGTGGCCAGATATTTTGCAAAAGAGCAGGATGCGATCGACGCCAAAACTGCCGAGCTCGAGTCCCTCTCAAGCAAAATGGCCGAGATCGAAGAAGAACATGGTGGCGAGGAAGGATTGCTTGCGGAGCTGGAGAAGGTCAACAAAGCAAACGTTGCGGCTCGGATCAAAGAGATCAAAGGGGACAAGGAAGCCAAAGAGGAACTTTCCGTATTGGCCGAGTGGCTTGACCTCAACACCAAAGAAACTGATCTCAAGAAGCAAGTCAAAGATTTGGATTCGTCGCTCGATGCGAAGGCATTGGCCCAATACGCCAAGCTGTCCGAGGCCGATGTCAAGACACTGGTGGTCGATGACAAATGGTTAGCGACGATTGATACCAACATTCACGGTGAGATGGATAGGATCAGTCAAACGCTCACACAGCGAGTGAAGGAGCTAGCTGAGCGTTATGATAAACCGCTCCCGGTGCTAGCCGAGCAAGCCGACGCGATGGAATCCAAGGTGCGAGCACACCTAGAGAGGATGGGATTCGCATGGCAGTGAAGAAGGGTTACAAGCAAACGGAAGTAGGTTTGATACCAGAGGATTGGGATGTAAACGTACTTCGAAACCTATCTGAGCGAATCATAGTGGGAATCGCAAGCGCTGCGACACACGCATATCGCACAAAAGGAGTGCCAATGTTTAGAAACCAAAACATCACTCCAAGTGGTCTTGACTGCTCTGACCTCTTATTTATTTCAACCGAGTACGAAAATCAGTTTAGGAACAAGCGACTAAAGTCTGGCGACTTGCTGACAATGCGAACTGGCTATCCAGGTGTAACGGCAATCGTCCCCAACGAGTACGAAGGAGCTCAGAGCTTCACGACTCTGATAACTAGACCAAACACCAATTGCGTTGCGACATCCTATTTGTGTTGCTACATCAACTCTGCGACGGGACATAAGTTTTTCGAGCAATCACAAATTGGCGGGGCACAGAAAAACGTAAATGTTGCGACTCTAAAAACAATGCCGATCCCCCTCCCACCAACTCTCCACGAGCAAGAGGCGATTGCCGGGGCGTTATCGGATGCGGATGCATGGATCGAATCGCTCGAACAACTGATCGCCAAGAAGCGTCAGATCAAACAAGGTGCCATGCAGGAATTGCTCACCGGAAAACGCCGACTACCTGGGTTCAGTGGTAAGTGGGAAACGAAACGGTTGGGGGATCTCGGTTCAACCTATGGCGGGTTGACAGGCAAGACGAAAACAGACTTCGGAGCCGGTGGTGCGATGTACGTGACCTTCATGAATGTGATGTCGAATGTCGTGATCGATTGCACAACCTTTGAACGCGTGAATGTCGTTGCCTCGGAATCACAGAATCGAGTCGTGAAAAACGATATCCTGTTTAACGGTTCTTCCGAGACGCCAGAGGAAGTTGCAATGTGCGCACTCGTAGACACGGATGTCACCGACGTTTACCTCAACAGTTTTTGTTTCGGATTTCGCTTTCGCGACGATGTAACCGTCGATGGTAGATTTCTAGCATACTATCTGAGAAGCAATGTCGGACGCGAAATAATGAAATCACTGGCTCAAGGCTCGACACGTTACAACCTTTCAAAGACGGCTTTGCTCAAGGCTGTCTTGCAACTTCCGAGTCCGAACGAGCAAACCGCGATCGCCACCGTCCTCTCAGACATGGATAACGAGATCGAGTTACTCGAGTCGAAGCTGGCCAAAGCCCGTGACGTCAAACAAGGGATGATGCAGGAGTTGCTCACTGGGAGGATTCGATTGGTATGAACGACATCGGAAAGCCCGAACGAGCAACCCAAGACCGTGTGATCGCACTGTTCCGCGATGAACTCAAGTATCGATACCTGGGCGACTGGACTGACCGCGTAGGCAACTCCAACGTCGATGAGTCTTTGCTGAACGACTATCTTCACAAGGCTGGCTACGATGAATTGCAAATCAGCCGAGCGATCTACTTGCTAAGAATTGAAGCGGACAACCACGACCGTGGCTTGTACGAGAACAACAAAGCAGTTTACAAGCTGCTCCGATATGGTGTGCCAGTCAAAACCGAAGCTGGCAAAGTTACCGAGTTGGTCCATCTGATCGACTGGAAAGACCCATCGAAAAACGATTTTGCAATCGCTGAAGAAGTCACCCTCAAAGGGGGCCACGAGCGCCGACCCGACTTGGTCCTGTATGTCAACGGAATCGCCGTCGGCGTGATCGAACTGAAGAATAGTCGGGTTTCGATTGGGGAGGGAATACGCCAGAGCCTCTCGAACCAGCAGCCGGAGTTCAACCAGCGATTCTTCAGCACGATTCAGCTCATCTTTGCAGGCAACGATTCGGAGGGGCTCAAGTACGGCTCGATCGGCACCGAGGAAAAGTATTTTTTACAATGGAAGGAAGACGAGTTCGACAACTCGCGGTTCAAACTCGACAAGTACCTCTTGAAAATGTGCAGCAAGGATCGGCTGCTGGAGCTGATCTACGATTTCGTCTTGTTCGATGGTGGCGTGAAAAAGCTACCTCGCGTCCACCAGTACGTCGGTATCAAGAAGGCCCAGCAACACGTCCAGCAGCGGAAAGGGGGTATCATTTGGCACACGCAAGGGAGCGGCAAGAGCATCGTCATGGTGCTGTTGGCCAAATGGATCCTTGAAAACAACCCAAACGCTCGGGTAGCAATCATCACCGACCGAGACGAACTCGACAAGCAAATCAAGGACGTTTTCCAAGACGCTGGCGAAACGATGGCCAGGTGCAGCAGTGGTCGCGATCTACTCAATCAACTGGGGCAGGCCAAACCGCGACTCCTCTGCTCGCTCATCCACAAATTCGGTCGGCGCGATATCGACGACTTCGATGCGTTCATCAAGGATTTGGAATCCAAGCCATCCGCCACCGTCGGTGATGTGTTTGTGTTCGTCGACGAGTGCCATCGCACGCAAGGTGGCAAGCTGCATCGTGTGATGAAGGCGATGCTACCTAATGCCGTATTCGTCGGTTTCACCGGCACTCCGCTTTTGAAAAAGGACAAAGCCACGAGCCTCGAAGTGTTCGGTGGCTACATCCACACCTACAAATTCAGCGAAGCGGTCGAAGATGACATCGTGCTGGATTTGGTCTACGAAGCCAGGGATATCGACCAACGGCTAAGTTCGCCTGAGAAGATCGATCAGTGGTTTGAAGCCAAAACCAAGGGGCTGAACCAGTGGCAAAAGGATGAACTTAAAAAGCAGTGGGGAACGATGCAAGCCGTTTTGAGTTCACGCTCACGGATGGATCGAATCGTTTCGGACATCGTATTCGACTTCAGCGTCAAACCTCGTTTGTCCTCCGAGCGAGGAAACGCGATTCTGGTCGCCTCGAGTATCTACGAGGCAGCCAAGTATTTCACGCTCTTCCAAGCCACACCGCTGAAGGGCAAGTGCACGATCGTCACTTCGTATAACCCCCAAGCACAGGACATCACCAAAGAAGAGACAGGGGCCAACACGGAAACGGACAAGCAGTTCATCTACAACACCTACATCGAGTTGCTCAAAAGGATTGAGGCTAAACCGGGTAAAACCAAAACCGAAACCTACGAAGACGAAGTCAAACGGCAATTCGTGAAGGAGCCGGCGAAAATGAAGCTCTTGGTCGTGGTCGACAAACTGCTAACCGGCTTCGATGCTCCGTCGTGCACTTACCTGTATATCGACAAGTCGATGCAAGACCACGGTTTGTTCCAAGCCATCTGCCGAACCAACCGCCTCGATGGTGACGACAAAAACTTTGGCCATATCGTTGACTACAAAGACCTATTCAAAAAGGTCGAGAAGACGATCGCGGTCTACACCTCCGAGCTCGACCACAGCGATCAAGGTGCCGATCCCGAGGTGCTTGTCCAAGACCGACTCACCAAAGGCAAGCAGCGACTCGACCAAGCGATCGAGCAACTGGCGTTGCTATGCGAGCCGGTGGTATCACCGAAAGGGGAGCTAGAGCATATCCATTACTTCTGTGGCAACGTTGAGATTCCGAGCGACCTCAAGGAGCGCGAGCCCCAGCGATCGGCCCTGTACCAAGGGACTGCATCGCTGGTACGTGCTTACGCCAGCATCGTCGACGAGCTGGAAGCAGCCGGTTACACCAGCAAGGACATCGCTCGCATCCAAAAACTGCAAAAGTACTACTTGGATCTTCGTGAGATCATCAAGCAAGCCAGCGGTGAATCGCTCGATGTGAAAGCCTACGAAGCCGACATGCGACATTTGATCGACACGTATGTGCAGGCCGACGAGCCCCGGAAGATCTCGCCGTTCGACAACATCGGCTTGCTGGACTTGATCGTCAAAACGGGGATCGCGGATGCGATCGCCCAAAAGCTCTCCTCGATGAAAAACAATAAACGAGCGATTGCCGAGACGATCGAAAACAACATCCGGCGCAAGATCATCAAAGAGCACCTCAACGATCCGGCTTTCTACGAGAAGATGTCCGTGTTGCTCGACGAGATTATCGTGGCGAGGAAAGAGCAAGCGATCGAATACGAAGAGTACCTCAAGCAAATCGCTGAGCTGGTCAAGCAAGTGGAAGCAGGCCATGCCACGACGTTACCGCCGGCGCTAAATACGCCTGGAAGGCGTGCTCTGTACAGCAACCTTAAAAGTGATGCGATGGAGACCATTGCTGCTAATTTGTTGATCCAAGAGCCACCACCGGAGTATGCTGCCAATCCCGATCCTTATTTGATATTGGCATTGCGAATCGATGAATCCGTCAAAGCCAACCGGCCTGATGGTTGGCGAGGTGTGCAGGCCAAAGAGCAAATCGTCAAGCAAGCGATTTACAAGGTTGTCAACGACGTAGCGGAGGTTGAACGATTGTTTTTGATCATCAAGGCCCAGAGCGAGTATTAAGCGTCCTTAGAGTGGTTGTCCTCCCATAGTAAAGCGGTTGTCCTCAACCGCTTTCTGGAGGCTAGCCGAGCCGACAAGAACGCAACAAAATGGAAAACCAACAGTGACCAAAATCAAGCTTGGAGAAATCGAAGCCGAAGTGACGTTCAAAGCGATCAAGAACGTGCATCTGAGCGTCCATCCACCGATGGGACGAGTCCGTATCGCTGCGCCGACTCGCATGAAGCTCGATACGGTTCGCGTGTTCGCGATTTCCAAGCTTGGGTGGATCAAACAGCAGCAACGAAAGCTAGCAGCCCAGGAGCGCGAAACCTCACGCGACTACGTCAATCGCGAGAGCCACTACGTTTGGGGCAAGCGGATGCTGCTCACCGTTGTCGAGAAAGAGCAACCGCCATCGGTCACCGTACGAGTCAACAAAATGACACTGATCGTACGACCAGGAGCGGATCGTGGCCAAAGGCAGGAGACGTTGGAGCGTTGGTATCGCGAGCAGATTCGATCCGAGGTTCCGAAGTTAATCGAGCGATGGGAAAAGCATTTGGGAGTAAAGGTCCAGCGGTTTTTCGTTCAACGGATGAAAACGCGATGGGGAAGCTGCAATCCCGCTACCTCCAGCATTCGATTGAATACGGACTTGGCCAAAAAGCCTATCGAGTGCCTCGAGTACATCGTCGTCCACGAAATGATGCACTTGCTTGAACCGACGCACAATGCTCGCTTCATCGCTTTGATGGATCGCACCATGCCTCAGTGGCAAGAACGACGGCAACTGCTCAATCGATTGCCCGTCAGGCACGAGGACTGGGAATATTGAGGAATTAATCGATTTAAGGATTGTTTTCAGAGATTTGTGGTCCATCCGGCATTATCGTGGGTCGAGATCTAGTCCACCGCAGTAACACAGCACTGCTACTTTCAAGTCGAAGGTAGCCTTAGATGCTATCAAAGGTCTTAAGACAGTCTCTGAGATAGCCAATTTGCACCAGGTTCATCCCACTCAAGTTGTGCTCTGGAAGCGGCAACTTCTCGAAGGCGTTGAGTCGGTCTTTGACGGGCCAGCCGACCGCAAAGACAAGGCAGCAGACGAACCCCAAACTGCAGAGCTCTACGAGCAAATCGCGAAGCTCAATTTGCAGCTAGAGTGGCTCAAAAAAAAAGTGGCCGAGAACGGTCTCTGAGAAACGTAATTGGATCGATTGGCAACAACCACAACTCAGAGTTCGTGGGCAATGTCGCTTGCTAGGCTTGAATCGATCCAATCTATACTACGAACCCGTCCCAGAGACCCAGGAGAACCTACAGATCATGCGTATGATCGATCAAGAGTACATACGCCATCCATGTAAAGGCCAGAGACAAATGGTCAGTTACCTGGAACGCCAAGGCATCTATGTAAATCGCAAACGTATCAAAAGACTCATGAAAAACATGGGGCTGGAAGCACTTGCACCAAAACCACGAACAACGACACCATCAAAGGAAAACCGCATTTTCCCCTACCTGCTACGAGGACTGGAGATTACTAAGCCAGATCACGTTTGGTTTAGTGATATAACCTACATACCAATGAGCCAGGGATACTTGTATTTATGCGCTGTGATCGATTGGCACAGTCGGTACGTGATCTCATGGAGGCTGTCCAGCAGCATGGGCGCGGAGTTCGTATTAGACACCTTAGAGGACGCTTTGGATAAAGGCCGGCCCGAGATCTTTAACACCGATCAGGAATCTCAATTCACGAGTCGTAACTTCACATCCAAGCTGCTCGATGCATCAATCGAGATCAGCATGGACGGTCGTGGTCGGGCAACAGATAACGTGTTCATTGAGAGACTATGGAGGACGGTCAAATACGAGGAAGTTTATCTCAAGGAATACGCTTCGGGAGCCGTAACCTATAGTAGCCTAAAACGCTTCTTCGATTACTACGATTACGACAGACCGAATCAGGGCTTAGGTGATCAAACACCGTTGGAAGTCTATCGCCCACGGGGCCGAAAAAGACCGGCGGGCGCTATCTAACGATGGGCCGTCCGTTGTTCGAATAATGGGGGCCACTTCAGACGCCCTGTCGCGAGCGATAGATTGCAAATGGACTGAAACCTAGCGTGTTGTTTTTCGCTGTGGTTCTCAAGCGATGTTAACCAGAAATATTTACTCCCT
>Ga0315904_10010416_pt1 | contig 12023 bp, 11 predicted proteins | sample LakEriMetagenome_6_FD_203529 | JGI IMG/M metagenome (GOLD analysis project Ga0315904, IMG submission 203529) | Freshwater fungal communities from buoy surface, Lake Erie, Ohio, United States - Buoy 12 MA120 | ecosystem: Environmental > Aquatic > Freshwater > Lake | place: USA: Lake Erie, Ohio...
GTATCCGTTTAGCTTTCGCGGTAGCTAATTGCTAGTTTGCGAAGAACTTTGATCCCGCGATCCAACGTTTCATCGCTTGCGGCAAAAGAGACTCGAAAATGCGTGTCCTGTTGCGAGAAGATGTTTCCTGGGATAACCAATAACTCGTGCTCGATGCAACGTTGAACGAATTGCGTTGCATTCCCCCCGGGGGCTTTCGGGAAGATATAAAAAGCTCCCCCTGGCTCGGTAAACTCATAGAAGTCGCGAAGTCCCTTCACGATACGATCCCGCTTGAGAGCGTATTGCTGGTAGTATTGCGTCATGTCATAGTCCATTGCACCGAGTGCCCCCCACTGGAATGGAGTGGGCGCACACACAAAGGAATACTGCTGCAATTTGATCATCGTCTGAATAACTTCGGCTGGCCCATGGACGTATCCCACTCTCCAACCAGTCATGGCATGGCTCTTGGAGAATCCATCGATCACGATGGTGTCAGGATTAAACTCGGCTGGCGAGCGCATCGGGCCAGAGAAATGAAAACCACTGTAGATTTCATCGGAAAGCAATGCGATGTTTTTCTCGCGGCACAATTTTGCGATCGATTCAATCTCAGGTAACGTGGCTGTTACACCCGTTGGATTGCCCGGACTATTGAACAGCACCAGCTTGGTTTTCGGGGTAATCGCTGCTCGCACTTTGTCGATGTCGATACGAAAGTCAGGGTAGGTATCGATGAGGATGGGTGTCCCTCCCACGAGCTGAACCAGCGGAACATACATCACGAAGTAGGGATCAAAGATAATGACTTCGTCGCCGGGATCGACCATCGATAGCATGGAAAGTACCAACCCTCCGGACGTTCCAGAGCTAACGAATACCTTTCGGTCGCTTTTGGGATACTTCTCGTCCACATGACGCTGCAACCGATCGAGCAATGGCGGAATCCCTTGCGTGGGGGAATACGTGTTCTTGCCAGATTCGATGGCTTCAATCGCAGAGAAACGGATAGGTGGAGGCACTTCAAAGTCCGGCTGGCCAATCGACAAATTGATCGGATTTTTCAGCTTGGCCGCAAGCTCAAAGACTTTCCGGATGCCGCTCGAGTCGAAAGCGAGTGTACGCTGTGCAATCCAGGGATGCGGTTTTGTCATGCGAAAGGGAGGTAGGTAATAGTTGGAAAATGAGCAGCCTAGGCAAGAAAGTAGCCTCAGATCGGTAAATGATACGGTGAAATCGACTTTTTGACACCTCGAAGTTTCAGCAAACTGCTAGCACTTTGGTGAAGCTGGTGTAGCATTACGCCTTCAGCCCGTTTGTTTTTTCCTCGGATATGTTCATTTAGAAACAGGCACCTATCTTATGGCGAGCATGGTTGGCAGGTTCCGTAGTGTTGGATTCGTAAGTTCACTCGCCCTCTCCTTTGTTGTCTTACTCAACCCCTTTTTTTTCCCAAGTATTTCTGTTTCGCAAGAAGCGACGGCCGCCAAGCTAGATCCGCATGATCTACCGTTGCCCGATAAGCTTCCAGCAGCAACCCCGAAGAATGAGTCCAAGAAGGACTGGATCCAACAGGTCGATGGCGTATTCGGCGATTGGTTAGTCACTCCGATGGCATCTGTTCTGTTCTTCGATTTTGGCACCAAAGCACTCACGGGCACAAGCGTCCCGTTTGTTGTCATCTGGCTTCTGTTCGCCGGAGTTTTTTTGACATTACGCATGTCATTTATCAATTTGCGTGGGTTTTATCATTCGATTCAACTCATTCGAGGTGTTTACGACTCCAAGCATCACAAAGGGGATGTCTCTCACTTTCAAGCCCTCGCCTCCGCTTTATCTGGTACCGTAGGGCTCGGAAACATTGCGGGCGTTGCCATTGCCGTTGGTACAGGGGGCCCTGGAGCCACATTTTGGATGATTCTTTCCGGATTGCTTGGTATGTCGAGCAAGTTTTCCGAGTGCACCTTGGCTGTCATGTATCGCAAGACGGACGAGCAAGGGCTAGTCTTGGGCGGCCCGATGATATACCTAAAAGAGGGCCTCTCTCGGATGGGGCTAGGCCCCTTGGGAAGCGTACTCGCTTTGGTTTTCACCTTCCTCTGTATCGGGGGATCGTTTGGTGGAGGTAATTCTTATCAAGTCGTTCAATCCTTGAACGCACTGCAAGCTGAAGAGTCATTTAGCTTCTTGAAAGACTACCCTTGGATCTATGGCCTGGTAATGGTCGTACTAGTTGGTGTCGTCATCATTGGCGGAATCAAATCGATCGGTAATTTTGCGGGTACCGTGGTTCCATTCATGTGTCTCGCTTATGTCTCCATGTGCCTCGTGATTATTGGCTTGAACGCATCAAGACTTCCATGGGCTATTGGTGAAATTCTATCAGGAGCATTTACGCCGGCTGGGATGTACGGTGGGTTCCTAGGTATTATGGTGATTGGTATCAAACGTGCTGTTTTCTCCAACGAAGCAGGTGCGGGCTCTGCTGCCATTGCGCACTCCGCTGCCAGAACCGATGAACCTATCAGCGAAGGTATTGTCGCACTCCTCGAACCATTCATCGATACCGTTGTTGTTTGTACGTTGACGGCGTTGGCAGTGGTTGTTACAGGTGTATATCGACAGCCGGATGTATTGCAACTTGCAGCCGATAACAAAGGTTCGATGATCACACTGGCTGCGTTCACACAGAATGCTTCGTTCGCTTGGTTCAAATATATTTTGTATCTAGCAGTCTTTTTGTTCGCTTATTCTACATGTGTTTCATGGTCTTATTATGGTGAACGCTGTTTCGTTTCGATCTTTGGAAGTAAATCATCGCTGCTGTATAAGATTTTATTCCTGATCTTCACTTTTCTCGGGTCCATCGTCAGCGCTACGAATATTCTGGACTTTAGTGACATGTTGATCTTGTCGATGTCCATTCCGAACCTGATCGGCGTCTTTTTGATGAGCGGAATGATTCGAAAGGAACTGGATCGGTACTGGGAGCGTTACAAGAGTGGTGACCTGTTACCCAAAGACTAGTTCGATGGACGGTTTTCGATGAGTGATGCAAAGCACTATGACCTCGTCGTATGTGGCGGCGGGGTGATAGGCCTTTCCATCGCATTCCAATGCGTCAAGAAAGGCTGGACGGTTTGCGTTTTAGACGCTGGTGAAATTGGCAAGGGATCTTCTTGGGCTGGTGCTGGGATTCTTCCGGCCGGTGCGTCCGTCGATGCACTAGATCCACTCGAACAGCTACGTGCACTGTCTCATGAGCTTCACCCCCTTTGGGCTGAGGAGCTTTGGGAATCGACTTGCATTGACAATGAGTTTCGCCGCTGCGGAGGTCTATACTTAGCGAGAACACGAGCTGAGCGAGCTACCCTTCGGGCGAATTGCAGTTGGTGGGACGATCATGGTATTGCTTACGAGCAACGTACTATTGGTCAGATGAGTCAGTGTCTTCCGGGCATGAAGTCACTGACTCTCGTCGAACCTGAGGCGGAGTGTTGGTGGGTGCCTGGCGATTGCCGAGTTCGCAACCCTCGGCATCTGAAAGCTCTGCAAAAGGCACTTCATCAACTGGATGTCGATTTGGTACCTAACACTTCGGTAACAGGCTTTCGTTGCGAAAATGGGCGAGTCCAACGAGTGACATGTGAAGGAGGTCGTACCGTGTTTGGTAATGTCTATTGCGCGGCTTCTGGTGCATGGACTTCAGCACTGCTTTCCAATGTGGGAGTGGCCACTGGCATCATGCCAGTTCGAGGGCAGATGCTCCTGTATAAACTAGCATCATCAGCCTTCTCGTGTGTGATCAATGAAGGGCATCGTTACTTGGTTCCTCGCGATGATGGTCATCTATTGGTCGGGTCTTGCGAAGAGGAAGTTGGTTTTGTCGCTGAAACAACGCAGGAAAAAATAAATGAATTGCATGAGTGGGCGGAGGGACTAATGCCGGCACTTACCGAGAACCGATTGGTGCAATCCTGGGCAGGTTTACGCCCCGGCTCCTTTGATAGCTATCCCTACATGGGGAAAGTCCCTGGAGTCGAGAACCTATTTGTGGCTGCGGGGCACTTTCGTCACGGATTGCACTGGTCGACTGCGACAGGATTGTTGATGCAGCAGTTGATGTTTGGCGAAACGCCCGACATCGACTTGGAACCATTTCGCGTACTGCGTGGCCATGCCGCCTCTCGCGTCTAGGCTTTGTGGTGGAAATGCGAACGCATCTATTTCAAGGCTTGAGGCCCGCCCAGGCTCGTATCGGAGGCAGACCAATCATGACTCTTGCCTGGCGCGGGGCGATCGTAGGATGCAGGGACAGACTTCTACCGGTCAACAGCATATTGCGACTTGCAACGCAAATCGCGCCATTCCAACCTCCCATGTTGTAAGCATGCGTAAACGCCGATCGACCGCTTCGGTCCATCGGCTTTGCATAGTGGACATCGATGTTTTCGTTCTAATTCTGCTGACACGTCTGGCTTAGAGGCAGTTTCTGTGGGTGTTGTTGCAGAAGAACTGAGTAGCGATCGTGCTCGCTCGAGTTTCTTTCGATTGCCATTTCCACGTAGAAGCGTTCGATTTTTTGACATTATTCTTGTTTCGACGTTTGAAGTACCGAGATGCGTCATACAATACGAGCGCAGGTCAAAGTTTGAATGACACATAGGCGAACTGTAGGTAGAGTCGCCGATAGGCAGAGGATCTGTCCCAACCCGAAGTGTAAGCGAGGGGTAGACCGTCCCTCGCTCACGCTTCGAGTTGGGATTAAAGCGACAGCCAGTCACGCGACGTGCTGGGATGAAAGCAATAAGGCTTTCGCTTCGCATGGATACGAACCACTCATCGCCTTGTGATGCCTCAGTCGCTTCGAGAGCAGTTGTTTTCTCTTAGGGCTCCGAATCTCGTGTTTTGTCGGAGGAAAAAATGGAAAGCAACTCGATTTATATACTTGGCATGAGCTGGACCATGCCGCTTCTTATTGTTGGCATACTCGCAGTATTGATGGTGATGGTAGTGGTTTTTGTCGCAATGAAGTGGGGGGTGTATTGGTTGCAAGCATACTCGTCCGGCGCAGAAGTGCGACTCTCCAGTTTGATCGCCATGACTTTGCTCGGCATAAAGCACAGTACGATTGTGGATGCAAAAGTTATGGGACGGCAAGCTGGGTTACGGATTGATGCGGACGAAGGGGGCATGTCGACTGCTAGGTTGATGTCCCACGTTTTGGCGGGGGGTGATGTATCGCACGTGATTCGAGCCATCATCGCTGCCGATCGTGCGGGAATCCAACTCGACTATGATCGTGCCGCCGCCATTGACTTGGCTGGACGAGATGTCTTGGCTGCGGTTCAGACTAGCATTCTACCGCAGGTGATTCGCTGCCCACCAGATCTTCAAAACAGTAGAGCGACTCTGAGCGCTATCGCCAGGAATGGAGTTGAACTGAAAGTTTCGGCGCGTGTCACCGTCCGAACCAATCTAAACCAATTGATAGGCGGCGCTACGGAAGAAACAATTATCGCGAGAGTCGGGCAAGGGATCATCACCGCCATAGGACTCGCCGACAACCATATGGATGTATTGGCAATGCCATCGCAGATCGCCAAGAATGTTTTGGATAGAGGGCTGGATGCTAGTACTGCGTTCGAGATTGTTTCGATCGACATTGCGAACATCGAAGTCGGTGCGAATATTGGAGCGAGGCTACAGATCGACCAAGCTAACGCAGATACTCGCATCGCTCAAGCTCATGCGGAGGGCCGTCGTGCCGAAGCTGTTGCAGAAACACAAGTCATGAGAGCGAAAGTTGTTGAACGTCGCTCCCAATACGTTTTGTCAGAAGCATTGATTCCGACGGCCATTGCTGAAGCGTTTCGACAAAACGCTTGGGACGCAGTTACCGAAACTGCCGTGCATCCATTAAAGCCTATAGTAACCAAACCCGCTACCAAACGAGGATTCAGCAATGAACCTACCTACAACTAAAACGCCAATGTACGTGCTATTAAAAGACAAGCAGCCGATAGGTCCCTCGATCGTTCCCGATCGAGACGGTACGAAACAGCGGGTACTGTTCGGATTCTCGGACAAGGGACCGTACGATGTATTTATTGCGAGTGGCACAGAAGGGTTAAGGCCTTATCCACTCGTCAAAGGATATTTGAAAGGTCTATTGGAAGAAAAGGCGTCGAGCGAACCAGTGATCGTGATCGACGCATCGAGTGCGACGGCGCCCTCTTTCCACGCAGCAACGGTTCAGTCTGTTGTTGCATGCATGGAATCCAACGTATCGAGCATTCCTATCACGTTACGTCTGGATCTTGTTCCCGATAGCGGAGAATATCAGGTCCGAGAGTGTGATGAGATGATGGGAACTGCTGGATGAGCGTGGCACAGCGACAAGCGACCAGGGGAGAATGTTGGCTAGCGGAGCGGTCAACATTTTGGTCAATCGCAGTAGGATAGCTCTTCTGCAAGCATTGTTTCAAGGCGGTCGAGTTCCTCATTGATCTCGATCGATAACTGAGAGAGCGAGACTACTTCCGTGGATCGTCCATAGACTTCAGGGGAAGGTTCATCGCTATTTCTGAGTTTTTGAAGTAGAAGTTCTTCAAGAGTTCTCAGATAGGACTCTTCTTGTTCCCTTTGTTGCCAGGACATCATTCTGTGCTCCAGTTCGATCATCAAGTCGCAATCGGTTTCGTTTCGTTGGTACTGGAAAACTAGAATATCTAGCTACTGGTTGCCAAACGGTTTCATCACTTTCCTCTCCAAATCGTCCTGTATGACCGATTTCAAACGCTCCAATCCGCACAACCTGAATTGACTGCGCATTCTGTTGGACTTCTGAATCCTTCGAAACTCCCATACAATTCAAACGAAGTTTGAGGCAATCAACAACGAGGGACGCGTTACGCAGCATGAAGGCTTGGTCCAGACAGGAGCTTGAGAAACTGAGAACAAAGTCTGTCGCATGGTATCGCGATCATAAGCGTGACTTGCCTTGGCGGAAGACCAACGACGCTTACTCCATCTGGGTGAGTGAGATCATGCTACAGCAAACGCAGGTGGCGACCGTCATCCCTTATTTCCATCGGTTCATGGATCAGTTTCCGACTGTAGTAGATTTGGCGCGAGCGGACGAAGAACGGGTCTTGTTTTATTGGGCCGGATTGGGGTACTACCGTCGCGCGAAGCAAATGCATGCGGCAGCGAAGCTGGTTGTAGCAAAACATGGAGGTACATTCCCCACGGACTACGATCAAATGATTTCTTTGCCGGGAATAGGCCGCTACACTGCGGGTGCAATTCGGTCGTTTGCTTTCGATCTTCCTTCGCCGATCGTCGAAGCAAACACGCAACGCATTTTCGCGCGATTATTGAAACTGAAAGGGCAACTCACAGACGCCAAGATCCAATCCGAATTATGGAAATTCGCGACGGCAATCCTCCCCACGAAGACCGGAAGTGGCGAGACGAATCAAGCCTTCATGGAGATTGGATCGCAAATTTGTCTGCCTAAGAATCCGCATTGTCTTGTATGCCCACTCCATCGAATGTGCCCAACGTACGAATCGGGAGAACAAGCAGAGATCCCATCGCCGAAACCTTCAAAAGTCTACGAGGACAGAACCGAAGCAGCGTTGCTGATCCATCATCCAAAGAAAGGGTATCTGGTGCGGTTGTGCTTGCCAGAGGAGCGATGGGCGGGCCTTTGGGATTTTCCACGATTTGATGTTTCGACACTCGCTTCAGGTGAGTCGATCGAAGAGTCGCTAGCAGCTCAATTTTTGTCGAAGTACGGTCTGGCGATCGAGGTTCGATCACTTATGTCATCGATGAAGCATGGTGTCACCAAGTATCGCATTACGCTTCATTGTTTCGCAGCATCTTTATCACCACAATCTAGACCAGATAAAGTTGGGCTTTCATGGCGAACGATAAACGACCTCGCGGCCATGCCATTGAGCTCCACCGGAAAGCGACTCTGCAAACAGCTTACTTAAGAGCTTCAAACAGATTGTTTTTATCGTCGGTCCAAAGGATAGGCTTCGCGTAGTTTTTGGTATGGGTCGGTTCTGTTTCTAAGAAGTGGCTGAGCCATTTCTCGTCGCTGGATAGAATGGCCCAAGTGGATTCATAAGCGTTTGGGCTCTCTTCTTCCTGGCCGTTGGCAAAGCAGCAGTGCATTTGTTGTGACTCTGCTAGTCCAAGTACGATCGACTTTAAATCGAAGTAGAGATTGGAAATATGGATGGCCATTTTGCCGTCTGGCTTCAAATGCCGTTTGTAAATACGCATCGCCTCGGTGGTGAGCAAGTGTACTGGAATCGCATCTCCGCTAAACGCATCCAAGACGAGCAGGTCGAACGCTTGAGGAGCCTCTTTTTCCAGTTGCAATCGAGCATCGCCAAGAACTAGTTCGGTCGAGGCCAACGAGTCTCGAAGAAAGGTAAAGTAGTTCTGTGCTATATCGATAACATCAGGATTGATCTCATAAAAGCGATAGTAATCGCCGAGACTTCCGTAGGTTGCTAACGTTCCCGCGCCTAAACCAACCACGCCAACGCGGCAATCTGGCAATGCCATGGTTCGAAGCGTTCGGCCCACACCCGAGGTTGGCGTGTAGTAGGTCGTAGGTAAGTGTAGAACGTTTTGGTCTAAAAACTGAGAACCATGGACAACTCGACCATGTACCAGTTTACGTATTTTTTTACCGGATCGAACATCATTTCCTTCGGTAACACTCAGTACTCCATAAAAATTTCTCTTCGCAACGATCTGTTGGTTCGAGCGAGCGTTTGAAATGGTCAGAAGCAGATAGGCAAAGGCTGGTACACCAATCGCTATGGCGACCTTACTCCAAGCGGGAACTCGCGTCGTCCACAACGTATTGGACTGGAGATACGTCGCGAGAAAGAGCATGAGGCAACACAACAGTGTCAATTGGAATTCATAGAACCCTTGGAAGATGTTCGGCGCGATCAAGCCTACAAATAGTCCTGCCATCGCACCCCCCGCCGAAATCGTCATGTAAAACAGGGTTAGTTTGGAAGGATGAGGTCGGTTTGACACTAATTCTCCGTGGCATACCATGCATGCAAAAAACAGTCCTGAAAAGTAGAGACTGATCTCGCAACCCAAAGGAAGCTTCCAATCCATCAGCCTGCTGCCGTATAAAGCGAGAAATGAAATGGCAGCCAACTGAATGCAAGGACGCCTCGAATACCAACGATCACTTTCGAATGTTAAAATGAAGGAAAGCAAATACACGGCGAGTGGAATGACCCAGAGAAATGGGACAACCGCTGTATCTAAGCAAACTTGATTGGTTGTTGCAAGCAACATCGCTGTGGGCAGAGCAGAGCATAATAACCAACCGATCCACTTCGATCTAGAAACAACAATCGAGTTGTCAACATCAACATCCACGTTGCCGTCTTGGCCTGGCTTTTCGAATAGACAGATACTCCTCCGGCTTATTCTCCAACCGGCGACGATGCAGAGCAAACCATAGAGAACGAACATTATCGACCAAAGACCAGATTGTTCGGCAGACGAGAAGGAGGGCTCAAAAAGGAAAGGAAAGCTCAGCAAGGCCAGTACAGAACCGAGGTTGGATAATGAATACAAACGATAGGGTGTGTCAATGATTCGGCTCGAGCTCAGCCAGCTCTGTAGCAATGGACCTGTTGCTGAAAGAAGAAAATACGGAGCTCCTACCTTGCATAAGAGTAACAATAAGATCAACGGTATTGGTGATTCACTTGCTGTCGGTTTCCATTCCGCGCTGGGCGCAATAGGCAAAGCACACATCGAGACGATTAGCAAAAAAACGTGAATCGCGATCTGTGATTGAAGCGTAAACCATCTGGAAAGCACGTAGGTGTACATGTATCCGGCAAACAGCATTAATTGAAAAAACAGCATGCATGTCGTCCAGACACCAGGGCTGCCTCCGAACCATGGCAGAATAAATTTGCCCAGGATCGGCTGCACCTGAAAGAGGAGGAACGCTCCCAAAAAAATGGTGATGGCAAACAATGGGGCCCATGACCGGCGATTTCGGTTCGACGCGGCAATGAGTGAATCGTTCCTCGCCTCGATGTGAGGATTACAGTTTTCCGAATGGGATGCTGTTGTCATAGTTTCGTGCAGCCAGCTACTTGTTGACTCAATTTTCCCCGTCCTTCAGAAGGATACGGAATCCCTATTGGGGAACATTCGACAATGAACTGATGCTTCATAACCGCGCTTCATGGTGCGAAGTTGAACGAAAACCTGAAACAAACGAAGATTCTTCGTTTGGTGTGAGACTTTTAGGGTTATTCCGAATCTTCACACGATGCTCGTCGCGTCGGGAATTCGACAAAGTATGCCCAGGATTGTTACAATTCGAAATCGGGTTTTGAAAACAGCTGGCTACCCTTCAAGAAGAATCTAGACGATGCGATTGACTTTAGCGACTTTGTTATTGACGGCTGTGGCTGTCAGCCCTTGGATCAACGGTAGACTTTACGCGGAGGATTGGGCGCAATGGAACGGTCCCAAACGAACTGGAGAGTATGCAGAGTCGGGAGTTCTACGCGAAATACCCAAAGAAGGTCTGAAGAAGCTTTGGAGTGCACCGGTTAGCCTCGGGTACTCAGGTCCAGCGGTTTCGAGCGGGCGCGTGTACGTAACCGATTACACAAAAGAATCAGGCGAATCGACGAATAACCCCGGCGGCCGCGACAAGCTAACGGGAAAAGAAGCGATCCACTGCTTCGATGCGTCGAGCGGAAAGAAGATTTGGAGCTACAGCTACGACCGTGCCTATGAGTTGTCTTACCCGAGTGGTCCTCGAGTCACTCCGACGATCGACGACGGCATGGTCTATTTCCTCGGTGCGGAAGGAGACTTCGCATGCTTGTCGGCAGACAAGGGTGAGGTCATTTGGAAAACGCAGGTCAAAGAACGGTTCAAAACCGAATCACCAATGTGGGGATATGCTGCAGCACCGCTCGTGATTGGCGATCAGATTGTGTTGCTCGCTGGCGGCGATGGATCGCTGGTTGTGTCACTAGACAAGAAGACTGGCAAAGAGAACTGGCGTGCATTGTCTGGCAAAGAGATAGGATACTGCCCGCCCACACTGATCCGTGCCGCCAATGTGGATCAGCTATTGATATGGGAACCGCAGAGTTTGCATGCACTGAATCCAACAAATGGCAAAGTCTACTGGTCCACTCCATTGGTGCCTAAGTATGAAATGTCGATCACTCCTCCGGTTGTTTCTGGTGACCTCATGTACGCCAGTGGCATCGGGGAAGTGGCACAGATGTTTCGGTTGAACCAAGACAAACCAGGAGTCGAGGTCTTGTGGAAAGGGAATCCCAAGAACGCGGTTTATTGCAGCGAGAGCACTCCGATCTTTGAAGGAGATTACTTGTATGGTTGCGATTGCGGTAAAGGGCCGTTGATGTGCGTTCGCGCTTCAGATGGGACGAGAATGTGGGAAACGTTTCAACCTACCGCGGGTGGCGACCGTCGTGTTTCGCATGGTACAGCGTTCTTGAACAAGGTTGGGGACCGGTACTACATCTTCAGTGAGACCGGTGACTTTATCATCGCGAAGCTTTCACCTGAAAAATATGAAGAGGTTGGACGATATCATGTCATAGATCCAACCAACGACTGTTTCGGACGAAGTGTTGTTTGGAATTATCCAGCGTATGCCAATCGTTGCCTCTATGTTCGAAACGACAAAGAAACAATCTGTTACTCCATAGCCCAATAACTGGGAAAGTTTAATAGATGGGAGAGCGCTTCATAGAATGGATAGCATCAGGGCTGGCGAGTTGAATGCAACAGTCTCGTCGCAAAAGCTGCGGAAGATTATCCATGTCGACATGGACGCCTTTTATGCGTCTGTCGAGCAACGAGACCGCCCGGAGCTGCGAGGGAAACCCGTAGCCGTCGGTGGATCCGCGGACGGGCGTGGTGTGGTCGCGGCTGCGAGTTATGAAGCTCGAAAGCATGGCGTGCATAGCGCGATGGCG
>Ga0315904_10010417_pt1 | contig 12022 bp, 22 predicted proteins | sample LakEriMetagenome_6_FD_203529 | JGI IMG/M metagenome (GOLD analysis project Ga0315904, IMG submission 203529) | Freshwater fungal communities from buoy surface, Lake Erie, Ohio, United States - Buoy 12 MA120 | ecosystem: Environmental > Aquatic > Freshwater > Lake | place: USA: Lake Erie, Ohio...
GGTCTTTTGGGCCCCAAAACGGGCCAACGCTGCTAGTTTTGCCCCTTGTGAGCCCACCAACCTTATGCCATGTTGACTAAGACAACGGGCAATAGAGCCGGTTGCTTAAAAAGGTTAAAGATCATGGCAAAGCGCAAAACAGCACAGACTTCAAAGACCGACTGGCAGGAAGTGACCGTCCGCCAGCGGACCCTATTGGCAGACACCTCCACGGCTGTCTTCGATCTGGAGATGTCCCTCAAGGCTCTTTCGGATAATTACTGGACTGTCGATGCCGACGCTCTGAGTTGCCTGATTTCCTCGCTGTCCCGCACAGCGTCTGACATTCAAAACCGCATTGATATGCACCTTGCCTATATGCCCTCACCGGAGGCGGAATGATGCCCCTTCCTCAGTCCATCGTTTACGCAGAGGCCCAATGGGATGCCGATGAGGCCCGTCCCGGCCATGGGACATGGTGGGCGGTCGTGCTAGCATCTGACCACCATACACAGTTGGTATCTAGGGGCCCATATCCCGATCAGTCTGCCGCACAACACGCGGCGGTTTTGATCGCGGAGAAGTTGGCGCAGCATGTGAAAAACTTGGAGTGGAGAAAATGGGAAAAGTGAAAGAGTTGTTGCTCGACGATGACTGGGATGATGCGTCCCGCGTGGGCGAATACCCGGTGTCCGTTGACCGGCACCCGACTGACAAGACTTTTTATACCGTGTCCTATTACGGCAAAGAGGTCGGTTTCGTGCAGTGGTCCAAGGCAACACAATCATGGCGTGCGGTGTCTGCCGTCACGCACAGGGTGTCCCATGTGGACAGTCAAAACCAAGCAGTCAACCGCGTAATGGAGGAAATGGCATGAAACTTAATCAGGCAGGTGTAGGTGATACCGTGTTATTGCCCGTCAAGGTGCTGGACAACATGGCGTGGGCATCGCCCGGTGCGCCGACAGTCCGCGTGGAGTTTGAAGAGGGCAACGACGGCAAGACGATCATGCACCTCAATCGGTACACGGTCGTGTACCCATGCAATGAACCCCGTGAAGCCCCCATCGAAGTCGATGACATTGTCTTCGTGGCGTTTGAGGATGGGAAGTGGCGCGTTGCGGACCGGTTCCAAGACCAGTTGTTCCTGACCCCGGAAATGGACATTACGGAGGCGCTGTCGGACTATCCGCGCCGGGCGTTAGTGGCGGACGTGGGCGATTGCTACCACGTCTCTCCAAAGGGAGGCCGGTGATGTTCCCGAAGTTAGTTGATTTCGTGGCGGGGGCTTTTGCTTTCGTCGGCGCGGTGATCGTGTTCTTTTCCACCATCCTAATAATCCCGCTGGTCGCGTTGCTCCTATCAAAGCCTGCGTGTTCCCAGAGCGCGTGCGTGACGAACACTTACTTCATGGACGGGAAGATGGTCGTGTGCCAAACCTGCTGCAACGGAAACAACTGCAACACGGTGTGCTTCTGATGCCAAAATGGACCCAAAGGTTCCTTGATATGGCGGCGGTCGTGGCGGAGTGGTCGAAAGACCCCTCCACCAAGGTCGGCGCAGTCGCCGTGGACCCGGATTCGCGGGCCGTTCTCTCGACGGGCTATAATGGCTTGCCGAGAGGCGTGGTTGATGATTGCTCACGGATGCAGCGACCGGGGAAATACCTCTGGACGGCGCACGCAGAAGAGAACCTCGTCGCGCACGCGGCCCGGCAGACGCTGCGCGGGGCGACGGTGTACGTCACGCACCTGTGCTGCGCGAACTGCACGCGGATGCTCATCAACGCAGGTATCAAAAAGATAGTTTGCGGGCCGGGCCTGACGAACATGGACTATGAGCATTTCGCCGTGGCCCGGCAGATGATGAAAGAAGCAGGGATAGAGCTGGAGGTGGAAGATGTCCAACAATGATGGGGCCGCAGTCGCGCAGTACATGGCGGTGGGCGAGGAACTCTCCCGGGCCATGGTGGAAGTGGCGCACCTGCGTGATGCACTGCGGAAGATACGCGATTATCCCGGAAACAACCCGGTCATTTATGATGGGGATGATGTTATCGACATGAAAGAGATTGCCCGCGCTGCGCTTGGGGAGAAAGAGTGATGACTGACTACAAAGCAATGATTGAAGAACACTCCTGCAAGCCGAACCAAGGTTGCGGAGTGATGACGATTTGCATGTGCGGCGTAGCGGAAGACATGGCCGACGAAATAGAGCGGCTGCGTGCGGCGCTGCGGGAAATCGCAAAGACGGACATTCAAACGTGGGCAAAGACTGCGTTTGAGAAATGCGATTGGTCGATTGTGGAACGCATTGCAGAAGTCGATCAGCAGGGCATTGCTTGCCGTGCTTTGGCCGGGGTTGAAGCCCGCACCGCGCTTGGGGAGAAAGAGTGATGAGAGACATCACAGACCGATTGCGCGGTTTAGTGCCGCACTGTGAAGATCATGCTGACTATACCGAAGATGATCTTCTGATTCTTCAATCGGCAAAGGAAATCGAACGGTTGCGCGAAGAAGTGGCAGACATGCGGAAGTTATTTGCGCTGATTAACGACGCCGCGCTTGGGGAGGAAGAGTGATGGCCGGTCCGCGCATGTTCTACAGCTTAGGCTCTTATGAAGATTATCTGCGTCGATCATGCGAGTTCAATCGCCGCGCCGCTGAACAGCGAGAGCCGCCACGGGATTTAGGTGAGCTTCTACGTCTTGACCGTGATGAGATCATTTATCTGCCGGGTCCAAAGGCAACGACAAATGCAATCGGCGTCCCTCTGATCCGCGCAGCGTTTGGGGAGAAAGAGTGATGATCGCTGCCATCTTCGCGGCGGTGTTCTCTATCCAGTCAGCCCCGCCCAATACCACGGACGCTATGCTGGACGCTGCCGCAGACCGGCACGGCCTTCCCCGGCAATTAGTCCACGGAGTGGCGTGGGTCGAGAGCCGCAAGAGATGCGGGGCAAAGAACGGCCAGTATAAGGGCATGATGCAGGTGGGACGTGCGGCAGCACGCGAAGTCGGGCTCCCCCACCCATTTTTGGGCTGTGAGGACGAGATAGAGGCTGGTGTCCGCTATCTGGCCGTGGCAGTCTCTAAGGGTGGAACGGGTTGTGCGGGCGTGTCCCTGTATCAGTCCGGCCATGGGGCCAAGCCCCGGTGTACCGCCTACGGCAAAAAGGTCTTGAGAGCAGCGGAGAGGAAAGATGGGTGACATAGTTAAACGGCTGCGTGAACAACCAACCATGAGTAGCTTTGCAAATATTGGCGATATGGTGGGACGGTTGAACCATGAGCGTGAAGAAGCCGCCGACGAAATAGAGAGGCTGCGTGAGGCTATTCGGCAAGCAGATTGCGTTCTTCAGTTGCTTGCTCCCGAAAATCATAGCCAAACAACAGAAGCGGAAATGGCCTCTTTATTGTCGTCCATTAGTGAAAAACTGAGCAGGATGGTTGAGGAATGGGACAGCGCCGCGCTTGGGGGAGAAGAGTGATGGATGACGAAAAGAAGCCCGCGTGGGCAAGGTGTGCCAAGTGCGATCACCGGCATGTGTTTGCCTACATACCCATGGAAGCAATGAAGATGGTCAAGTTGATGCACCGGCTTTCATGTGCCATGTGCGGCAACACCGACACCGATAAGTTTTATCTATGCGATGACCCTGCGCTTGGGGAGAAAGAGTGATGGGTGAGTATTTCCGTTACCAGTTTGAAGATGTGCCTGTGCGATACGAAGGCAAAGAAGTCTACGCGACCGGGGAAGCAGAGCTTTACTACGAGTTGGACCTCCCCGACCCGGATGTCGGGATCAACACGCTTGGCGTAGATTGGGAAGTGTCTTCGATGGGGCTGGAACTGGTCGAAGAAGATGGTGACCAAGTCCTGCTCACTGGGGACGCGGCCATCGACTGCTTGGGCGTGTACCGGCAGATCTACCAGCACCTGCGCGACAATGAGCAAGATGTCGTGGACCGCGTGCTGGCAGACGTAGCGTGGTCTTGATTTGTGTCTAGGCCCGTAATACCGTTTTCCACAACACGGAGGCGGCTGTGGAAAACTGTAGAGAGTGTAAGTTTTGGGACCACGATGGGCTGTCTTCCTATGGCATCTGTCGCGCGGTTCCGCCAGCCGGGCAACTAGGCTGGCCGCGCGTGCAGCCAATAGATTGGTGCGGCGCATTCGTAAAAGATGAAAAAGCTGTGGAAAAGGTGAAAAATGTCGGTCGCCCAGTCAAAACTCGTTAAGCACTACAAGGAAGTCCGCGCCCGTCTGGAGGGCAAGCCTGCGGTAGTTGCGCCTGTAGTTACACTGCCCGCTCCTGAGCCAGTGCCGGAAATGGTCGAGAAGCGGAAGTCTGATTTCGAGAACCGTTCTGAAGCAATCAAGGAATGGGTGCAGCGCGAGATGGCGCGCTGGGACAACGTCCCCAAGATCTCGACAACGATCAACATAAATAGGCTCATCCAAGAAGTGGCGGAGAAGTACAAAGTCCCGCCCACGCTGATGCTGCAAGATAGTCGGTGTCGGCCATTAGTCTTCGCCCGGCACGAACTGTTTTATCGCTGTGTCATGGAGAAGGGTTGGAGTTACGCTCGTATCGGGCGCTACTTCGACCGCGACCATACAACCGTGCTGCACGGCGTTCGCACGCACGCAAAGAAGTACGGCCTGCCGCTACCAGAAGGAGTGAAAAGCTGATGGACGAAGAGGAAGATTTCGTTGACGAAGTCCCGCCATTCCAGCCCTCCGAACTGGCACAAATGGCATCATCCTTGGTTGCCTTATCCCGAGCCGTTGACAATGCCAGAGATCGTCACGCTAGAACCCATCTCCTCACCGCTATGTCGGGCATCGCTTACATGCTCAACCCCCCTAGAGGAGAACTCGTCGTTGCTTCCGACAACGGAAAGCGGTGACGTGGATTATCGGTCGTTGTGGGTTGCCGCGCAGGCGGAACTTGCGGTCGAACGGGCAGTCAGAGAAACCTACCAGCACATCGCCACAGAGCGACTGCTACGCATCATGGAGTTAGAGAATGGCCGTTGACCTAGAACCGATTTTCGAGCGGGCCGAAGACGCGAACCTTACCCACGCGCTGTTAATCGGGATCTCTCACGACAACAGCTCATTCCATATTTATGGCGATGAGGAAATGCTCGCGCCAATCGCCCTGACCCTATTGGCCGTGGCGCAGAAATTGGTGGTCGAAGACCTCGCCAATATGGACACTGGGGTTCTGAATTGAATTTGTGGAAACACCAAGCCGACGTGATGCCCGCCCTAAAGAGCGGGCATTTTCTTCTTGCATGGGAACCCGGTTGCGGGAAAACCCGGCCATTATTGGAGGCGGGGAAGGACGGTCGGCAGCTTTATATCTGCCCGGCTGCAATCCGTTTCCAAGTCGCTGAAGAAGCGGTGCGCTACGGTGCACGTGTACAGGAAGCTGTACAGGTCTTGCGGAACGGTAAAGACAAGTTGCGCCCTGATGCGGAGTTGGTCATCTGTTCATACGATCTGATGGCTACGCTGCCAGTGTGGCGGCAACTTTTTGCGGCAGAATGGGATAGCTTGGTTCTAGACGAAGGCCACATGCTCAAGACACCGTCCGCCAAGCGGACGCGGGCCGTGTATGGCTTTAAGGCGGACAGTACGGGTGCGCTGTTCCGGCGCGCAAAACGTGTGTGGGTTGCGACCGGCACGCCGATAATGAATGACCCCAGTGAGATCTGGACGCACGTCAGCCGGTTGTTCCCAGAAGCCAAAGGCGATTGCCGCACGCTCTCGCATTGGATCGAACGCTACTGTCAATATATTGACACCCCCTATGGTCCAAAAATATTTGGGGTCAAAAATCTGGACGAACTGCGGCAGAAGCTGGGGCCAACGATGTCCCGGCTGCGGAAGGTGGATGTCCTAAAAGATTTGCCGCCGTTGCTGGTGGACACGTTCGTCGTAGAACCGCGCGACATTGATCTGACCGACGTGCCAATGGACGCGCTGGAAGAGTTGGAACGCCTGCTACGGGATGACAGTAATGATATCACTGCAATCACTGCGCTATCAGTTCCTCTGTCTACTCTCCGCCGTAGGATTGGTTTGGCTAAAGCGAAAGCGGTTGCGGAAGCGGTTCAAAACTACATCTGGTCCGGTGGTGACAGTAAAGTGCTGGTCTTCTTCCAGCATACCGATGTCGGGCAGGAGATATTTGACGCGCTGCGGTTTAATGGGCCGGTCCTTTATCAAGGTGGAATGACACCAACCCAAAGAGAAGCCGCGCTCAAAACCTTCCACCAAGATCCGAAGTGCAAAGTTTTCATCGGACAAATCCAAGCCGCAGGCACCGGGCTCAATCTACAAGTAGCAGACAGAGTGTTCATCGCAGAACCGGCGTGGACACCCGCGCTCAACGAACAGGCGATTGCACGCTCATATCGGGGCGGGCAAACCAATATGGTCCACGCTTCCCTGTGTGTATTGAAAAAGTCAGTTGACGAAGATGTGACTAGGGTGCTAGTGCGTAAAGCCAAGTTAGTCAGTGAAATCGTGGACGGAGAAAAAGATGGCAGCGCACAGCAGGTTCGGAGCAAGCGGAGCGCATCGGTGGATGCGGTGTCCGGGGTCGATTAGCCTCTCTGAAGGTATCGAGAACGTATCGTCGGCATTTGCGGAGGAAGGCTCACGTCTCCACGCATTGTCAGAAGACATGCTGCGCGGGCAAACCCGGCTCTTCGACACTGAAGAATTTACTGACGAGCAACTGTCCGTCGCACAGGCTTACGTGGACGTGGTCCAACGTGAGCATGAAGAACTTGGCGGTTCACTGCTGGTTGAGCAACGCTTCAAACTCCCACAGCATCCTGAGTTCTTTGGTACGGCGGATGCGGTCATCGTGTCGCCGCCGCACCTGCGCGTGCTTGATCTCAAGGCCGGTCGTGGCGTTGCTGTCGAAGTGGATTACGGCGGCAAGATCAATCCGCAATTGGGTTTCTATGCGCTTGGCGCGCTGACCGTTGCTGGCAATCCAGAACAGTTTACTGACATTGAAGTAGTCGTGGTGCAGCCCCGGTTGGGCGGGGTAAAGCGCCGCAAGGTGACGCTAGATGAGTTGCAAGGATTGGCTAAGGAGCTAGTCCACGCTGCTTATTTAGCGTCACAACCTAATGCGCCCACCGCCGCAGGGTCGTGGTGCAAATTCTGTTTGGCTCGCGCGACGTGTCCGACGTTGAAGTCGCACGTCAACACGCTCGCCAAGGACGATTTCGACGATCTGAAAGATCCGGCAGACATGACGGGTACGATGATCGCGGAAGTGCTGAACGAAGCTGATGTCATCGAAACGTGGCTGAAGGCGGTCCGTGAAAAGGCTCACAAGCAACTAGAGGACGGCGTTGTCGTTCCGGGCTGGAAGCTGGAGGCGAAGCGGGCACAACGGAAGTGGCGTGATGAACGCATCGTGAAGCAGCGCCTTGCGTCGGAGGGTCTAGATGGGTTTCTCGACGAGAAGCTTGTCACCCCCGCGCAGGCAGAGCGCCTTGCTAAGAAGCAGGGTGTAGTGATTGATCTCGCTGACCTCACAGTCAGTGAAAGCAGTGGGTTCAATCTTTCCAGAGACGTGCAGAAGGATTCTGCAACTTCTACCGCGTCTGATGATTTTGCAGAGTGAAAAGGTGAAACAGCAATGACGAAACTTATCATTGGACCCGGTCGCATGTCGTTCCCGGCTTTGTTCGAACCGGCCAAAAACCAAGACGGTACGCCGGGCGACAAGTATCAGGTCACGCTCCTCCTCCCGCCGGACTACGACACTGCTCCGATGGTCGAGGCTCTGAACGCAGCGGCGGCAGAGAAGTGGGGCAACGACAAGAGCAAGTGGCCGAAGACGTTGCGCGGGCCGAAGCTGGTCATCCGTGACGCTGGCGAGAAAGAACATCTCGCTGGTTACGAGCCGGGTTGGAAATTCGTTGCTCTGAAGACGAAGAACCAGCCGGGCATCGTGGACGCGATGAAGAACGAAATCACGGACCCCCGTGAGGTTTATGCTGGCCGTTGGGCGCGTGTCTCTGCACGGGCTTACGCTTACGACAACGTGCTGAAGGGCGTGGGCTTCGCGCTCCAGAACATTCAGTTGCTCCAGCACGACAATCCGTTCGGTGGCGGCGCTGGTCGCGCGAAGGATGACTTCGACGAGATCGCTGCTGAAATCGGCACGGCAGGAGATTGGGACAACTAATTCCCCCAGTTGTCCCCGAGGGCGGCGGCGCTTCAGTCCCGTCGCCGCCCTCAATCATTTAAGAGGCAAGCATGAGATTACATCTGGACTTTGAAACGCGCAGCACAGTCGATCTCCGCGTCACAGGCGCATACCGCTACGCAGAAGATCCAGAGACGGAAGTGATCCTCGCTTGCTACGCCGTCGATGACGGCCCGGTGCAGACATGGTTCCACACGGACGCAGTCGCACTGCCAGAAGATTTACGCGCCGCCCTTGCGGACGATGACTGCATCATCGTCGCGCACAACGCAGGCTTTGAAAAAGCCATGATGCGCTACATCATGGGCCCGCGACACGGGTGGCCGGTCCCGCCCCCACACCGATGGGATGACACCGCCGCCCGCGCAGCGCGCCAAGCTTTGCCCCGCTCTCTCGAAGGCGCTGCAATGGCGTTGGGGCTAGAGGTCCAGAAGGACACAGAAGGCCGCTCACTCATGCTCCGCATGTGCCGCCCGCGCTCTGTTGCGGAAGACGGCAAGATCACATGGTGGGACGATGATGCCCGCATGAAACGGCTGGCGCAGTATTGCGCGACCGACGTGGAGGTCGAGCGCGAACTCGACAAGATCCTGCGGCAGTTGACCCCGGAAGAGCGTGACATCTGGTTGCTGACGGAAGAGATGAACGACCGTGGCGTGGCGATAGACGTGGATTTTGCCACCTACGCCGTACAGGTCGCGTCTGAGGCGCAAGAGGCGCTGAACAAGGAACTCAATGAGATCACCGATGGCGCGGTCACGGCAGCGACGAACGTCGGAAAGCTGCGGCAGTGGCTGCTGTCCAAGGGCTTTGGGGTTCTAGAAGGCGAAGACGAGAGCCTCAATAAAAAAGCTGTGGAAAACCTTTTGAAGTCGGGAGCCATTCCAGACGATGTCCGGCGCGTGCTGGAGATCCGTCTGCTGGCAGGCAAGAGCAGTGTCAAGAAGTTCCAAGCCATGCTCGACCGGGTGTCGAAGGACGGGCGCGTGCGTGGCAATCTCATGTATCACGGTGCTTCCACGGGGCGGTGGAGCGGCGCTGGGGTCCAGTTGCAGAACCTCCCGCGCGACACCGTGAAGGATTTTGATTGGTCCCGGAAGAACCTGACTGCGTCGATGGACAAAGTGCTGTCCACCCTGTCGCGCATGGTGCGTGGGTCGATCATGGCAGCGCCGGAACACAGGCTCATGTGGGCCGACTATGCGGCAGTCGAAGCACGCGGCGTGGCGTGGCTCGCGGGTCAGCAAGACCTGATCGACCTCTTCGCCAAGGGCGGCAAGGTCTATGAAGAGATGGCGGCTGTGATCTTCAACGTCCCGGCTGAAGAAATTGGCAAGGACAGTCTCGAACGCTTCCTTGGCAAGACCGTCATTCTCGGCTGCGGCTATTCGATGGGCGCGCAGAAGTTCCGCATGTCGTGCGCCGCGATGGGCACGGAGATCGACGAAGAGTTGGCCTACCGTGCGGTCAATGCCTATCGCAGCAATTATGCAAAGATCCCGCGCTTGTGGAAAATGCTGGACGAAGCGGCGATTGCCGCAATCGGGCAGCGTGGGCGTGAGACAACATACCGCTCCGTGTCGTTCTATGCGGACAAGAATTGGTTGCTTATCAAGCTGCCGTCTGGCCGGAAACTATTCTACCGTGATCCGCGTCTGGTCACGTATGCCGGTCCTTACGGCGAGAAGGTGAGCGTCGAGTATTCCGCCGTGAATAGCATGACGAAGAAGTGGAACCGTGAGCGGACGTTTGGTGGAAAGCTGACGGAGAATATTGTGCAGGGGCTGTGCCGTGATCTAATCGCGGACGCGATGCTGCGCCTTGAAACAAATGGCTATCCTGTCATCGCTTCTGTCCACGACGAAGTCATCAGCGAAGTGCCAGTCGGGCAGGGGTCGATTGAAGAGATGGTGGCGCTGATGTGCCAGTTGCCGGATTGGGCAAAGGATTTCCCGCTTGCAGCGGAAGGTAAAGAAGGTGTGAGGTACGGTAAATGAAGACTGAAGATTTAGCTAAAGAACTCGGCGGGATCTTGGATGAGGCGAAACAGCTTGTAACAAAGGACCGGGCTGGTACCCATGGCAATGCAATCGAAACACTCGACGCTTTGGCTGAGTTCTGGCGCTCATACATCTACGTTAGAACAGGCGATGTTGTCTATCTTAATGGGTCTGATGTCGCTGAGATGCTTTGCATGTTGAAGCTGGCCCGCAAATGCACGGGCAAGTTCCACCGGGATAACTACGCAGATACCATTGGCTACGCGGCATTGGCTTACGCTGCCGCAAAGTGGGAAAATAGTGATGAAGATTGAAAGTTCAGACGATCTGCTGAAGGCGGTTGAGGCCGCTCGAATTGAGCAGGGTCTTTCCGAACGTCAACTATCAGCTAAGGCCAATATGTCACATGGCTCTTATTGGTGGTGGAAAACTCATGCGGGTACCACATCGCTGGACGTGGCGTTGCGCTATATTAGAACGCTCAATTTGAAGGTCGAGGTTAGCTCCCAGTAAAAAAAAAGGCCCTTTGCGGGGCCTAAGTTTACAGGGAGAATCACGGAAAAAGGGCACGGCGGTGCTGCGTCCTTGGTTTCCGATAGGGGGAACAATGACAGAGAATGTTTTGAAGTACAAGGTCACTTTCGGACAATCCACGGCTCCTTTCATTGCCGCACGGTTTCCGCAGAATGATCTGCTTCCAATCGTGCCGTTCGATGCGCCTTTGGCAAAGGGCACGACCGTCGCGCCGGAAATGCGTGGCAAGGTGCCGGGCATGTTTTCGCGTGGGCAATGGTGGGGTCTTGGTGGCGCGTGGCCCACAATGGGCATCACCGACACACAGATCAAAAACGCTGCGCCGTGGCCCACAGAGAACGTCGGCCTGCGTGCCGAAAATTGGCCTGCGGTAGACATCGACGTTGCGTCGGATGAAGCACGCGAGCTAATCGAAGGCATCGCAGCCTTCCATCTGGGCGCTGCACCAGTGCGCGTGCGTGCCAATGCACCGCGTGCGTTATGCGTCTTCCGCCGTACTGGGGACGAACCGATCCGCAAGATGCGGATTGTTTTCCGTGACGCGGACGATGTCGAACACGCGGTCGAGGTGCTGGGCGCAGGTCAGCAATACTTGATTGCAGGACGGCACCCAAGCGGTGTCATGTATGAATGGCGACCGAACGCGGATCTCGCGCAATACACGGCAGACGGTCTGACTAAGGTCACTGCCGCAGAGATGCGTGCGTTCATGGATGCAGTGGCTTCAGAGATCACTGGCCGTGGCTGGACTATTATCACCAACTCAAAGCTGAAGCAGTCGGTCACAAGCGGCGGCGTTGCTGTGGCAGACGCGGAGCCAATCATTGATCCGCAAATTGCTTTGGCGGCACTGAAGGCGATACCGAACAATGAAGAGACGTTACCACTACGGGAAGATTTCATTGGGCTGCTTGCATCGTTTAGGGCAGCAACTGGTAAAGCGTCATACGACCCGCAAATTGAAGAAGAGGTACGTAAATGGGCGGAGGAGTACGAATGGGCGGACGCGGCTTATTTTGAAGGTGTATGGCGCTCCCTCACCCATGTCCGCGTGGGATCGGACAAACTCTTCGCACTGGCAAAGCGCCACGGTTTTCACGGCGCGGCAGCGGCTGATTTTCCTGACGACAACTCTGTGGTCGAAGCAGAAAAAATTGTCGAAGCCGTCCAAACGGAAGAAGAAGAAGCGGAAGAACGACTTCGCGCGGTTTGTCGTCGTCTCGTTTACTGGGCAGACAAAGGTGTGTTCATTCTCCGCGATAGT
>Ga0315904_10010418_pt1 | contig 12022 bp, 13 predicted proteins | sample LakEriMetagenome_6_FD_203529 | JGI IMG/M metagenome (GOLD analysis project Ga0315904, IMG submission 203529) | Freshwater fungal communities from buoy surface, Lake Erie, Ohio, United States - Buoy 12 MA120 | ecosystem: Environmental > Aquatic > Freshwater > Lake | place: USA: Lake Erie, Ohio...
AATCTAGAAAGAAATCTAGAAAGCAATCTAGAAAGCAATCTAGAAAGAAATCTAGAAAGCAATCTAGAAAGCAATCTAGAAAGAAATCTAGAAAGCAATCTAGAAAAAGATAAAAACTTTGAACAAGCTAGAATAGAAAAAATAAATGTAATAGAATTATGTTCTAAGGAAATAATAAAATTACGTAATGCACATATTATAGCGATTGATAGTTTAAAATATTTGCCTAGAACTTTAGAAAACAATTTGGCAATAGAAAATAATATATATAATGAAGAATGTTTACATCTAAAATTAAAACAAATAGATGCACAAGAAATACAAACTCAACAATTACAACAACAAGTTCTAGATAAACAAATGTTAGAAAATGAAATTAATTCAAATCTTAAATTAATTAATAATGCATCGGAAAATATAATTAATATACAAGCAGAAGCACATGGATTTAGAAAAAATACAATTGCACAATTACAAGCTAATAAACAACAGAAAAAATTAGTTTCAGAACAGATTAATATTTTACAATGTGAAGAATCACATATTAAAGAAATAATAAATAATCTAGAAACTGAAAAAATATTACTGCTAGAATACAAAAAACAAATTATAAATAATCATTATGCCAATATAAATCAAAATCTTATTCTCAAATTACTTTCAAGTAAAATAGATATAGTTATTCTAGATATTAATATAGATACTAATTTAGATATTCATTTTGATAACAATCAATTAAATACAATTATTAATATAATTGATTCTAGAATAACAAATTATACAATTCAATTAGAACAAATATATAAGCAATCAACAAAAATAACTTTACGTAATCAACAATCTATAAAATTACTTTTATTTAACAATATGTCTAAAGATATATCAAAAGATAATACTAAAGTTATTTGTTATAAAGATAATTTTAAACAAGCAAAAATAGTAAAGTGTCAACTAGAAGAAAAACAAAAAGAACTAGAAGCTACATTTAATAATTGGGAAAACTATGTAATTAAAACAATAAATGATAATTATAATGAAATATTAAAACAAATTGATAATGATAAATCACGTGCAAAAGAACGTCTAGATATAATGACTGCTAGATTTCATTTAGATTTTGAAACAAAAAAAAAACAACTAGAAAATGAAATTAATATACTAGCAGATAAATTACTAAACACAAATACAACATTAACTAATGCAAAAAAAGAATTACAAGAGATAAATTTACAAATTGAAAAAGAACAAAATAATCAAAAAGAATTAACAAATATTAATTCTAAAATTGAACAAACTAAAAAAGCTATCCAAATTATAGAACTAGATATATCTAGTATTACAAACTAAAAATAAATAGATTTTTTACGTTATCTGGATTCTGTTATTAGAAAAATCTGATTATATAGTAGAAATAATAACATCTATGATAACATTAAAATCTACTAATTCTTATAAAAAAAAAAGTAATAAAAATAATAAAAGTAGGAAATGGAGACCATCACCAGTAGAAAGTGCTACATCTTTATCAGAAGGATCTATTCGTATAGGTGGTGATGGTAATAGATGGGTTATTAAAAGCATGTCAAATGGTATTCCACGTTGGATACCAATTGAAATTTGTGTTATGAATGGATGGAAATTATTAACAGTAGATTATATTTCAAAGAACATCGGTAAAAATATTACTTACTATTCTAGAATGTATAATCAGAATTTTCCTAAAAAAACAGAAAAAATGGTAAAAGCAATATTTATTCCAAATGGTCATGCACAAGTAAATAAGAAGAAAACATTACTTTATAATTGGTTAAAAACACAATCACCACCAGTAAAACCAGGTTCTTTTTTTAGTTTATTAGGTTCTGGAACTTATGGTTCTATACAAGTTGATAGTAAACATCCACAACAGGTAAGTGATAATATAATGAATATGGAAGCATTTATAAAAGTTAAATAACAGTCTATTAGAATATTCAACGAGGTGGACGAGTTCCCCAGAAGTTATCAGGCATAGTATTAGTAGAAGGATATGCACTAGCACGTAAAATAGCTTCTTGACTACGTGCCCCTTGTTCTGGCTCGCAATAAAACAATGGAGAAACACGAGGTTTTTTACCAGGGGGGGCAGGATAAGTAAGCATACGATATGGTATACCATCATCTATTTGCACAGAAAAATAGGAATCTGACATACCAGGAACACATAATTTAAAATTAATATGTGGTGGTATATATAGAGAACCTAGACCAATATAATATGCATTTGGGTGTTTAATACTAAATTCAAATTGACCATTAACAATATTAACAATACCTTTATTGGGTGTTCTATCATAAGCCATTGCTGGGTCGGAATATGGCATTCCAGAACCGGAAAAACTAATACCTTTAGTTGCAGGTGCTGCTGCCCAAAAATATAACTGTGCTGTTGGAAGAGATGTTTTAAGTGTTCCTTTTACAATTAAATCACCTGTACCGGTATATGTAATAGCACCAGTGCATAAATCTTTAGAAAATAAAACTTGACGAAAATTTGTCATTTTATATCTAGTATATAATAATCTATTATTTATATAGATTTACTTTTTCAATATTTACTTTTTTAGAATTGCATTTCTTGCCATGGTTTATAACTATCTGTAATTTACGGTTAAAAGTCTTAGCTATGGTACTATATACAGTACCATTGGAAGGATATGCAGAATTCTTATGAAATTAAATTAATGTTATTTTTCTAAATTGTATCTAGAATAGAAATATTTTATTCTTTCTTTATATAATAAATCAAATGTCATTACCTTTACCTAGTAAATTACGTAGTGAAGTAGAAGCTAGAGAAGCAAGGAAAATAAAAAATTTTGAAAAAATTCTAGAATCTTGTTATAATAAAATACTCTTGACAAATAAACAATGTGATGCATGCTGTTGTATTTTTACTTGTCCTAGTGTTGTATTTGGTTTACCATTATTTAATATGTATGATTGTATAAATTATATAATAACAAAATTAGTTGAAAAAGGATTTGAAGTTCATCTAGCAGTTCCTAATAATATATATATATCATGGAAAAAAGAAAGTAATCCTAAAAATTCTAATCAATATCTAGCTATTGAATATCCAAATATTCAACAAAAAACTAGTAACTATCCTCAAGAAAGAAAACTCTTTAGTGCAACAAATACCCAACAAAAAACAAAAACATATAGACCTATAGAAGATTATAAACAATCTAATACTGATTTTAACTACAATCAAGAAGATATAAATCTATTTCGTAGCAAAATAAATGAATTAATACTATAACACATATAACCTAATTGCCTATTTCTTCAACGTGTATCCTTTAACCGATTTTGTACCATGTAAAGAATATGCAATATATTTATGATGGGATATTTGGGATATTTGGGATATTGCTATGAAATATCTGTTATAATTTATTTCTTCATTAATGAATAAAGTATAAATGCCAACAACATACCTATTAATACATATAATACCATATCACACATATTTCTAGCACGATTACTATGAATTTCATTTTCTAAGCTATCAAGACGACTTAATATATTTTGTATAGATGCACGCAATTCATCTAGTTCCAAATTATTTGGAAGTTGTGCTACATTTATCTTATTTTTTAATATTTTTAAATCTTGAACAGAATCTTCTTGTTGTAATGAATTATCCATACCCATACTCATGCCCATAAATTGCTCAACTGCTGGTGATACCTGAAATGCTTGATTTAAATCATTAAAATTATTACGGTTTGATGTGCTATTAGGCATTGGAACTGTTGGTAATGTATTATTGTCTTGTTGTGTATCATATACACTCATGTAAGAAGGGCGAGGCGAAATACCACCATAATTATCTACAGCAACAGATGCATTTGAATAAGCAACTGCAAAATCATTACTATTATGACTTTCTGGAACTACACGTTGAGTATCACGAACTATTTTAGTATTAAATCCATAATTATCCATTCGAGATTGTGGTTCCTTACGGCTAGCACTATATTCTGTATTACGTTGCATGAATGGATCATTAGACAAAGGTTGCATATACTTACGATGCAAATCGGATTGAGATTGAACTTTATGATTTTGAAAAGTTTGTCCAGCCCAAGCCTCTTCAATTGAACACATTATAATATAACCTTCTAAATAAAACTTAGATTATTAATTACAAAAAAAATAAGACAATAAAACATTAGCTGGAATATAATTTATTTTCGTATTTGGCATATTTCAAGTTTTATAACTAGCAGTAATTTATCATAAAAAGTGTTAGGAATTGTACTATTCCTTAAAATGTTAAGATGTTAAAAAGTCATTAATCACTAAAATAGGAACATTACAACTGTCAAATAATAGCAAGTACTTTACATAGAATAATGTGAGTTAGAAATAAAATCTTAGCTATTTATAGTTTAAAGAGAGTATCAAAATACGCCTGTTTTATTTGTAGATAAGCCTAGAAAAATATGTTAAAATATAATAATTATGGTTTCTATATTCATTTATTAACAACACTAATTTTTATTTATATCTTTTATCAATTATTGATAATGAAAAAAACAAATATTATATATTATATTTGGAGTAAATATATATTAAATAAATATTGTTTTATAATTTATATTCTATTATCTTTATTTATCTATACGAAAGATAACTATATAGGAATATTACTATTAGTTCTAGCAGTTGCATCATTTAAAACTGCAAGTAAAGAATTTTTTAATTCTTCTGAAACAGTTGACCCTATTAATACATCATTACAACCTACTAAAATAATTGATGGAAATATAATAGCAGATATACCACGACCTACTGCAACTACTTTAGAAGATAGTATTAAATCTAATGAATTAATTAATGCACAAGTGCTAGGTGAAGATAACAGATTTAAAATAGATGATATTGCAGTTAAAGATATTCTACGTCAAATAAAATCACAAGTTGATTTTGATCCATACAAAACAGAATTAGATAAAAACGTTATATATGAAATTTACAATAAATATTTTGATAATGATATTTTTATAAAACTGAAAAATAATAATGATGATAGTGCGTCTTATCTAGCATCAGGCAATTTTAATTACCTTCCTACAACTCCAAAAGTTGATTATGACATAGTATCATATCAAAATCATACTGATAATCTACAATTTGGTATAAATCCATTAGTCGATGGCATTTCAAATAAAACTAAAATAAACCGTAGCTAGTTGCAACCCTTAAATCGTTATTTACTATCCTTTTACCGGTTTTGTTATTAGTGTTAAAACACAAGTGTTTTAACAATCTGCTATAAAACCTCCAAAAGGATAGGCCAAAAAAATATTTATATTTGTGTTATAACATAGAGGATTGCGTGCAATCCTCGCTGTTTTAACAATCGGCTTGCAAAGCAAGCCGGTGTTATAACACAAATAACCATTTAAAGGATATTATGTTAGATACCTTTTAATTTGCTCATTTGTTTTCGAAGAAGAATATAACATACAATACCTAGAATTACAAATGCTATAGATGGGAATATAACCATACAAATAGCAATAGAGATAGCAACAGCAAATAATAATTCATATAACCAATTAGCAAATTGAGATACTTTTTCACCCACAAAATTTTTAACATCAGATAAGCGTTGTGCTCGTATTATTTGATTAGCTTTACCGACTGATAAACCTTGTTCTATTAATTGTTTTTTTTCATCTTCTAAACCTGCTTGATATTTGCCAAGTTTACTTTTTGCAAATTTATCACCTAATTTATCTTTTACCTGTCCTAATTGTTCTTTTATATCTGCTTCTTTTGCTAATTTTGATAATTGGTATGCTTTTCCTTTTTTGCTATGTTCATCATCATATTTTTTTTTTATTTCTTCTGCTTTTATTTTTCTTTGTTCTTTAGCTTCTTCCATTTTCTTTTCATCATATTTTTTGCGTGCGGCAGCCTCATCATTTTTTTCCTTAAATTTCGCTTCATATTTTGCATAAACATTATCATTACTACCACCATTCTGTATATTATCTTCCTTATCATAATTGAGATCATCACAATAATACATTATACTTATCAATATAATTAATAAAATAATGCCAATGATCCTTCTATATCGCATAATATATAATTTTATTTGTTCCCATCCATCTAGAGTATCATTTAATTTATAATCATCATCAATTATTATATCTTCTAGATATCTTAACCAATTTCTAATATAATCCATTACAATATATATATCTATTTATATCTATTTATTAGTAAGAATAATAACTATGATAACTATGATAACTATGATAACTTATAGAATTATAAATTTGCTTACCATAGACTTGAAAACCATATAAGTTATAATTAAAAATATTAATACAGGTAATGATATAATACCCGCAAACATAAGAATCAGCCCAATAAAATAGAAAATATTTTTAACAGTATCAAAAATTAAATCCATTCTTCCAAATAAGGGTCCGCCTAGTGTGGAACCTAAAGAACTACCACTAAATTTATTTTTCAATCCTTCAAAAAAACTAAGCCTTTCTTGATTTGCTTTTAATAAATCATCTTGAAAACGTTTTTCTTTCATTTTAGTAGAAAACCCCTTTGCAACTTCTTTACTACCTTTTTTCATTTCTCCATCATTTTTAGCTTTTTGATCTGATTCCAATAATTCTTTTCTTTTTTCTTCTGGGTGTATAGTTGAATCTTTATCAACTGCTTTTTGAACTTTTTTTTGTAATTTTTGTGATGCTTTTTCTTTTTTTTTGTCTTTTGCTTGACTAGCTTCTGCTTCAGCTCTTAATTTTCCTATTTCTTGAAATGTAAGTGTCTGAACATTATTATTTCCACCCTTTTGTAATTGTAATTGTTTTACTTGTGTATTACAATATTTATCAAATGATGTTCCTAGATTACTAATGTTTGTAAATTGTAGTAAGAATGCTAGAATTACAACAGTAGATATATATTTTTTATTTTCTTTTAAGAAAAAATAAGAATTACGAGCATCATTATATATCATAGACCATAATTCATTTAAGAAATCTAGAAATTCTTCAAAAAAACTAGGAATATTTTTTTTATTTTGATTGTATGAATTTATATCTAAATATTTTGTTTCATCCATTATATAATTTTGTCTAGTCTATATAATTATTCGAAATTAAATAATTATTTGATTCTAGATGAAATAAAATTTTCACTATAAAATTATATTCGTCATATATATTAGAAACCTTTTTTCAAAGAATATACTATTTCTAACTGTATAAAATAGTAAATAATAATTAAATGACAAATTGTAATATTTTAATTATTGCACTAATTCTAGGTGTTGTGCTAGTTATGGCATTTGCTGATGATATCTTTATTACATATCCAATTCTTCTAACATTATTCACTGATCAAATTAATTTCATACTTCTTATTTCATTAGTTATTCTAGTCTTGTTAATTGATCTACCTATCGGTATTATTTTATCTTTCATAGTTCTCTATTTAGCTGTATGGGTTAAACAATATCTACGTGGTTCTACCTATGAACGTTTTACAAATATTACACCTTCATCAACTATCCCTTTATCAACTATCCCTTTATCACATATTCCACGTGAATACACTAGTGAATCTGAAATTAATTATCAAAAACCACCTATTACTCCACCCTCTGATTTAACGGTTGCTAGCACTCCACAGTTTCAGGCATCGGCACCTTGTTCTAATGCCGATGAATCTATTTCAAAACTTGAGGAACCTAATCGTGATGGGTATGATTATACAGGATGCCGATATGATATGAAAAATTCACGACAAAATCTTACAAAATGGGGTCCTCCTCTATCTCGTTGTAATGCTTATGATAAAGGAAAAATGGCTAGTTGCGGAACTCTATTTTATCCACTTCATGCATAAATCTAGAATTATTTTACTGTTGGAAATGCATGTAGTAATAGTTGTTATTTTGTGCTTATTTTCTTAATAGTAAATAGTAAATAGTAAATAGTAATCTAATATCTAGTAATTTATTGTAATGTCTGCTATGATGAATGCTCCACCACCAATAACACCTTCTATTGCACCGGGTGGTATGTCTGGTGGCAATCAATCTGTAATTGCATTAGCAACTGCGGGTTTAAGTAGTAATAAATATGTTCTAGGTATAATGATTTTATTGATTAATTTAGGTGCAAGATATATTGGAAATGAACTTAATGAATTTTCACACAAAGTTCTTAATCATAAATTTGCGAGAAGATTTCTTATTTTTCTAGTTATTTGGATGGGTTCTCGGGATTTAATAGTATCCCTAGTTATTACAACATGTTTTATATTGCTTTCTAATACATTACTAAATGAACAAAGTGGATATTGTATATTACCCATAGATGAACCATCGCCAGTTAGTAAAGAAGAATATGAAATAGCAAAACAAATGGTTCAAAAATATGAAGCAAATCACCCATTAATGCCACCTGCACCAGGATTTCCTAATTCTAATTCTAATTCTAGCAGATCACCTATCAATAATAATCTAATTCCAAAAGCGAATTAAGTTCAAATAATGAAAAATAATTATAACTTTAAGCTAGATTAAATTAAAAATGGAATTTCTAATAAATAATGCCATAGAAATGTTTAGTGATAAAATTATAAAAAAATGTAATGATATTGAAAAGAAGCTAGAATTAATACATAAAAAAATAGATAATCAAACTGAAAAATTAGAAAAGTTAGAAAATAATTTATTAGAAATAAGTATTGTTATATCACAATCAAATAAAAATATTTCTACTATGGAAGAAGTAGATTGAATTTACAAATTTGCAGGTTTATTATTATTTTTTAAGTTTTTCAATATTATATCTTTGTACATTTAAAACTTATTTTAACTACTGATACTATCAATTAATGCATCTATATCATCAGTTTGATTTATATTAGTTTGTCCACGTGGTGGTGCATCTTTAGGATTTGAAAATGGCGGGCTGTTCATAGGATTATATTTAGGCGGTCCGCCACTAGTCATACCTGGTGTGTTAGCTCCCATAAACTGTGCAAACCCAGGATTGCCTTGGCTCATTGTATTTAATGTAGCATTTTGAAATTGTCGCATAAGATCTGGATTTTGTTTCATAACATTATTCATCAGGTTAGGTAACATAGTTTTTGACATATTACTAGTAAGATGATACCAGAAAGCACTAGAACCAACCATCATTGCTAATTTTAATTCAGGTGCCATGTTTACTGTATCTTTATACTTATAAAATAATTCTTCCATAACATCATCATATGAATCAATTTCCTCACTTAAATGTTCACTCCATCCATCAATATTTAAATCAAATGGATTATTAAATTTGCTATTAAGAAATTCAAGACCTGAAGCAAAAGAAATTAGCATTCGACGTTGCATTTTAACAGAGTTATCCATTTGTCGATGTTCTACTAGCCGTTTATATTCTAATTCCATTTCATCTAGACTAGATGACATAGAAAATGTCTTAGGTAATTTAACGCCCTTATCACGTAATCTTTCAAACTTACATAATAAATCAAATTTTTTCGTTTGAATTTCTTCAAATGATAACCCGGCATTACTAGATATTCCACCAGTATTAATACCACCACCACCAGAAAATCCTGTTGTTGCTGATGTAGTTGTAGAATTATAAAATGCGTTATTTGATGGTGTCGGGGTAGTTGTATTTGCTGATGTAGTAGTAAATGTAGGTAAACTTGGACCATTCATTGCAGGTTTAGGTTTAGCAATATCACCTAAGTCCATAGTATTTAATTCTTTATCTAAGTCAATATCTGTAATATTATCAAATAGTGATTTTTGTAAATTGTCCATATCATTACTATGATTGTTTATATCTACCCTTTCTGGAAAACCATTACTAGAATTTGAATTATTAATTCTAGGTGGTGTTGGGCTAGATGGTGTAGAACTACCTAATTTATTTATTTCTGTTGTAGGTTTCACTTTGTGTTTATTCATAAGCAAATCTAAGCCAAAATCAACCTCTTTATTAGAATTGAAACTAGACGATGGCATGGGATCATTATTACTATTAGAAACAGTTAAATTAGGTTGTGAATTTGCATATCCATTAGAATGAGTATTTAATGATGAACCACCAGCAAAAGAAATATTTTTAAAATCATTAGATGTATTAATAGATGTATTAAGGGGTTTTACATCTACACTTTTTAAATCTAAATCTTCTAAATCTAAATCAAATGTATCCATTATATATTATTTATCAAGTTTACTCTAGATAACTTCTTATTAAGAAAGCGTAAAGAAATAATTTAATATTTACGCACTTTTAAACTTTAATTTTTATACCTTTAATTACAAAAAAATCTTAATATAAAATAATAAGAAATATTTATAAAAACAAATTATAATGTCTATGAATACTGTTATTGACACGTTTAAACATGGTATGTTAGGTGGAGCACTTGGTGTTGCCGGTGTAGTTGATACTACAAACAAAAGTCGTTTTGAAAATACTTCTAGTTCAATGATTGCCGGTATTGTTATTATTGTTATTATTTGTGTTGCTCTTTGGATTATGTCTCTTATAGCAACTTATCGTTTAACTGGTAGTAGTATTCAAGTTGTTTTGTGCTTCTTTCTAGGTAGTATCTATTTATTCTTTGCATGGGTTTATTATGGTATGACTAACCACAAATTAGTCAAAAATACCAAATCTTAAAAATTTAATTTTATAACACAATTTATTATTTTATTTCCAGTTAGAAACTATTCTAGTGTCTGTAGATCTTTTTCTAGATTTTTAATATCATTACTTTGATTACTTTCTTTATTTTGTTTATTGAGTTTAATCAAAGCATTTCGTTCAAAATAATGTAAAGTCATTAAAAGTGAATCTGCTAAATCATCCTGTTTTGGATGTTTTTTAAAAAATTCTAACCAACTTGGTGTTTCCTGTAATAGATATTCAACCATATAAATAGACATTTTTTTATTACGTTGATAACTATTTTTTACTTTCTCCAGCAAAGCATTTATACGGGTTTGTTCACTTTTAGGAAAAAATTGTATTAAATCTAATTTCTTACTAGCAGTATAACATTGAATATACTTTTCATTTAAAGCAGATTTACCAATATTATCACCATTCATTTCCATAATCCGCATTAAATAATAAGAATATAGAAACATTTGCATACTCTTCATAGTTGGATTTTTTAATACCGGTTGATTCTCTAATAAAATAACATCAGGTTCTAGAATCTGTGGTTTAATCTTATCTAATTCTTGAAAAAGGGCAATACCTAATTGATCTATATTTATTTTCCCTGCATTTTTAATATTATTAATCTTAAGAAAATCTGTTTCGGTATAGGCATTCGATTTTATCATTTCAGTTGTGTGTTTTTTACAGAAACCTTTGTATATATGTTTTGATAATACATTAACAGCTTTAGAATTACAACACCCAGCATTTGCAGTTGTGCTAGATAACTGATAATAACATTTTGAAACATTCACCAATGGCATTCTAGGAGAACCCAATTTCTTATAATGATTCTTACAATAACCTTGGTAGTTCCCACTTACAGATAATGTTTCACTACAATATGTAGCTGTTACACCACATATAGGAGAATTCAATTTATCTGTTTTAGATGCACAACAGGTTAATAAGGTTGATGTATTATTAAAAGATGACGCTTGACCAGCATTTGCTAGATTACTAGAAACTTGTGAAAGAAGAGATATGTCTGCCCAATGTGGAATAAGATACTGATGATTATTAAATATAAAAAAATCATTGCTAGAAGTAGTAGGTACAGTAGGTATAGATAAAGTCTGTTCTAGAACACAATATGCTAAATTTTTAATACCAATATCCCATCCTATCGCTTTTTTATTTGTATAGTTTGTATTACGTAATTTCGTTGTCATAGCTTATATAAAATAAAGCTAATTTATTTTAAATCTTTTATTACTGTATAAATA
>Ga0315904_10010420_pt1 | contig 12020 bp, 9 predicted proteins | sample LakEriMetagenome_6_FD_203529 | JGI IMG/M metagenome (GOLD analysis project Ga0315904, IMG submission 203529) | Freshwater fungal communities from buoy surface, Lake Erie, Ohio, United States - Buoy 12 MA120 | ecosystem: Environmental > Aquatic > Freshwater > Lake | place: USA: Lake Erie, Ohio...
GGGCGGGGTTCTCCCGCCCCACTTTCCGAATACCGGTTTTATTCACCGTTGGTGGAGGCTGCTGATTCGTTTGTGAAGTGGGCGCAGTCCACTTCTGAACGGGTGTATTTGGGTATTGAGGCTCTTGATGAGCAGATGCGGGGTATTGCGCCAGGTGAGTTGGCGATGATGCTGGGTTTTGCGCATGGTGGTAAAACGCTGGTTTTGTTGCATGCGTTGCGTTTGAATAGTGATAAGCGGATTGCGATGTTTATTCCTGATGAGCCACGTCAGTTGGTGTTGACAAAGTTGGCGTGTATTCATCATAATATTGATGCGAGGATTTTGGAAGCGAGGATTGCTGATGACGACAAGGAGGCGATACGTCTTCTTAGGTCTACTGCTGAGGAACATTTCCCCAATTTGGCTGTGTTTGACCAGCCTATTAATTCTTCGGACATGGAACGTGCCTACAATGAGGTCTCTGATGTTTGGGGTTCCGCTCCTGAGCTTGTGGTTGTGGACTACTTGGATTTGGTCGAGGCGGGTGAGACGGTACCTGACAAGGCGAACTTTCTGAAGGCGTTTGGGCGCCGGCATGATGTGCCGATGCTGGTGTTGCATCAGACGTCTCGTTCTGCGGGTGCTGATGGTGCGAAGCTGACGATGTCTTCGGGGTCGTATGGTGGTGAGCAGCAGGCGACGTCGGTGATTGGTGTGCGTCGTAAGAAGTATCAGATTATGGCGGAGATTAATGAGCTGTTGGAGAAGCCTGACCGGCAGCACAATGAGCGTACGCATGAGCGTATTGCGACGTTGCGCCATGATTTGGCGGTGCACGAGTATACGTTGACTGTGTCGCTGTTGAAGAACAAGCGTCCGGGTGGTTCGCTTGTTGATGACATTGACTTTGAGTTGGAGACTACGACGGGTAGGTTGCGGCCTTTGAATGGTGAGTTGCCTGCGCAGTATCTGCGGAAGTTGGGTCGTTGATGGCGGTTGAGTCTGGGTTCGCTGAGCTGTTCGCTGGCCGTGTTGATGCGGCTGGGCTTTGGGATGGTGGCTGTAGTCGTGAGCCTGTGTCGTTGGCGTCGTATGAGTCTCATCTGATGGGATGGCGTCCGTTTGGCGTGTATCCGTTGCGTGATGATGGGCTTGTAAAGTGGGGTTGTTCTGATATTGATGTGGATGATTTTGATGCGGCTTGTAATCTTCAGACGGCTTTTGCTGTCAAGGGAGTTCATGCTTTTGTTGAGAAGACGCGTCGGGGTTATCATGTGTGGGTTTTTGCGTCGGAGTGGGTTACGGCGCGGGTGATGCGTCGGGCGTTTTTGGCTGCGCATGCTGCGATTGGGTTGCCTCCGAAGGAAGTCAACCCAAAGCAGGAGGAGGCCAAGGGGTTAGGTAATTATGTTCGGTTGCCGTATCCGGGTGCTTTGACTGGGAATGATGAGCGGTGGATGGTGTCGTCGGATGGGATGCCGATTGACTTGGAGGCGTTTGTTTCGTTGGCTGATGAGCGGGTGGTGTCTGCTGCGCAGTTGTCGCCGTTGGCTTCGTTGTATCGTCCTGCGGAGAAGGTTTCCACAGTGGGGATTCGTGCGTCTGATTTGGGTGTGGCCGAGGGTTATGTGAATGGTTACATTCGTCAGGTGTGGATGAATGGGCCGTTGAAGCATCAGGACCGTTCTAATACGTTGTGTTATTTGGCGCATTTGATGCGTGAGTATGGGACGCCGTTGGCGCATGCGTTGGCTGTGTTGCGTGATGCTGACCGTCGGTGGGGCAAGTTTTATGGCCGTGATGATGCCGAAGAGCAAATAGTGAAAGTGTTGGAGACGGCGTATTCAAAGCCTGAAGGGACTAATCGCAATGCGTTTTAAACAGTTCTTTGAGATACGGCCACGCCCCAAAGGGCGTCCCCGTATGTCGCCCAAAGGGTTCGCTTATACGCCGCCAGAAACAGTGAAGTATGAAAAGATGATTGCCTCAATGTATGAGGGGCCAAAGTATGAAGATGAGCGGCTTTGTGTGCATCTCAAGTTTTCGGAGTCGGGTGTCGAGTTGGATATTCAACCGGCCAAGCCGCTGAAGATGGTGAAGAAAAAGGCTGGCCGTAAATTGTCGGGTGATATTGACAACTATGCAAAGGCAGTGCTTGATGCGCTAAATGGGGTGGCTTATGATGATGACAAGCAGATTGTGATTTTGATGTTGGAAAAAACATGAGTGAAGACATTGTGACCCGACTACGGAAAGCTGTTGCCCAAACAGCGGAAGCCAATACCTTGCCCAGTTGGGATTTTGCAACAGTTGTTTGGGAAGCCGCTGACGAGATTGAACGGCTGACCGAGTGGCAAAAGAACGCCTTGCTGGCGTTGGATAAAAGAGAAGCCGAGATTGGACGGCTACGAGCAGAAGTCGTTCGTCTTGGCTCGTTTCTCCACCCAATCGGTCTTGTTATAGACAAGGAAACAAAATGAACGCCGAAAACCGTTGGGATTTCCCTCCTGAGCGTCGCTACAATTTTGCGGACGACCTGAAGTTCGGAAAGCGGGGTGAAGAAGTCACCCGCGCTTTCCTGGATTCCATTGCCAACGGTTCGTTTGAGGTGAAGACTGACCGGTATCGGAATGGCCGGATGGTGGTGGAGACTCATCAGAATCCGCGTAACAAAGGTTGGAAACCGTCGGGCATCAATGTGTCAAAGGCGCAGTGGTGGGTGTACATCTATTGTTTGGATGGTGCCTTTGTGGTAATCGACACAAACAGGTTGCGCCGTTATATTTCCACATTGCCGCAGTCACGTATGCGGGTGTTCGCGGAGCGCAGCAGTAACCCCGCCAGGGGTTTTCTGCTGCTGCCAGATGAGGTTATGCACATGTTGATTGACCCACAGTTTGATGATGAAACGCGAACGTAAAACTGTCAACTTCAATGAGGGGCTAGTTTCTGGGTTGGGTCAACCCAGGCGTCCTGAGACGCCCATTGAAGCGTTAATGTCTGCGATGCCAGGTGATGAGCCTGAGGAGTCGTTGGAAGAGTTTATTCCGGTTCGTGATGCAATCAACGAGTGTGTTGAGATGCTGGAAGAACAGGACCGTTTTGTTGTTGAGGCGGTGTTCTTTGAATGTATCTCATTGGATACATTGGGTGAGCGGCTTGGTGTTTCCAAAACGCATGCTTGGCGTCTTCGGAATGCTGCGTTGGATAAGTTGAAACTGATTCTGTTGCAGAATCCTACTGTGTTGGAAAGGTATGGCTTGAGTCCGGATGAAGATTAGGCAAGTAACTTTGGGGTTTCCAGATGGTGTACCTTTGGCAACTCTGGTTAAGGTGTTGGCACAAAGTTTCGGCAAGGTGACGGTTGGCAAGGGGATTTCTGAGAATGGTATTCCTGCTAATTTCATTATTGTTGAGGGAAAGAAAAAGAATGTCTGAGTTTAATGAAGGGTCGGATTGGATTGGCGACTTCATGTCGCAAGATGAGATTGAAGAAATGTATGAGCGTACGGCTGCCGTGCAGGCGAATGCTTCGGGTGGAATTAGTTTGACGTTGTCTGCAAGTATGGATTCTGCGGAAGAGATAGTTGCTGCCTGGCATAATGCACGTGCTGGTGATATGCGTGCAGGGCTCAAAGTTCACATGTTTATGGACCATATTATGAAAGAGATTGAGAGGTACATCAATGAGCATTATGGGTAGAATCAAAGCACATTGGAAGCAGCCGTCGTGGCCGATGGTGGCCGTGTTGTGGCGTGATGCATTTGATGGGGAGAATGGTTGGACTCATGTTGACGAGTACAAGCCTGAAGAAACGCTAGTGGTGACCGTCGGTTTTCTGTGGCCAGACTGTTTGGACAAGTATCTGACGTTGGTCAATTCGTATATGCCGGATGAGTTGCCGAATATCAAGACGACGTCTGGGCCGGTTCACATCCCAGTGGGGATGGTGGTTGAGACTGTATTGTTGGGGTTTCCGCCGTTCCCTAGTCGGTCTTTTGCTGAAGTTGTTGAAAAGCCCGAGTCACGATTTCAGGGTTATCCGCGTAGAGCGGCGAGAGCTCGACGTGGAGCCAGTCGCCGCCTGGGGCACCGCTAATCGTCTTACGGGTATACCGTTGCCATGCGTCACGGTCACAACGCCAACCCCTACCCCAGGGCTGTGGGAAATAATCTAGGACGCATTCTATGCCGAGTAGTTCTGCATTGGGGATGATGAGTCGTAGTACTTGCATAGTGTGTTTGCGTCCGTTGGGCAAACCTTTGGTGTCTGTCTTGCGGTAGGACAGGTCCATTGCTCTGCCTGTTGCGTGGGTGCTGAGTACGCCGGCGGAGCCGCGTACGTCACGCACCCCCCAAGTCCCGTTATTCCACAGGGCACCGCCTGACAGGCGGCTGATTTCTTTGACCCATTGTTCTGTACCGGGTCGTTTGCCTTTGGAGATTCCGTCTTTTGTTCCCGTGTATGGCCGTTTCATTTAGTCTCCATATTGTCTGACAGGGTTGCCAAGGTACGATGAAATAGCGTTCCAGTTAATGGGTTTGCCACCGGGAAGAATGCCCATACGGTCGGCTTGGTTGAGTGGCGGCAGCAAGCTGCTTGACAGGTATCCGGCAAGGTCTTCTGGCCCAGAGTAAACAGGCTTGTCGGTGAATGAACGTCGGTTGGCGATAAGTTCGATGGGGATGCGGGCCCACGGGGTGAATGAGTTGACAATCTTGTAACTGCTGTATTCAATTGGGAGCTGCACGGCTCGTGCTGCTCCCATGTCGGGGACAAAGTACAGGTTGCGTCCGATGGGTAGTTCAAATCCGCCAAGTTCTGCAACAAACGGCAGGTTCTTTTCCGTCCTCTCCTGGTCGTCGCTACGCAGGTTTTTCTTAAGGTTCATGTAGATGGCGTATCGTTTTGGATTCAGGAAAATGTTTTGGATTTGGCTGACAAAGTTGCGTGAACTCCACAGCCAAAATGGGATGATTTCTTTGATGTAACGGTCGGCCTTGCTAAGGTCTTCATAGTCAAAAAAGAATCTCTTAATAGCGATTTGTGCGGCGTCGCGGTCGCCGCCGCGAAGCACGATGTCAAAACCAAGCGCAAAACGGACTGCATCGTCAGAGTACTGTCCAATCGCATAGTTCTTCTGGGTGATAGGGTTCTTGTACAGAAAGGCAAGTCTCCCGCCTTCTGCAGCCTCCTGGTAGGTGCTGCTGAAAATGCCACCTCCAGCACCAAAGGTTGCTTCGCGGGCAGTGCGGACAATCGCGGCGTCGGATGCGTCAAGTGTGGACAAGAAAGCATCTATCGATGCGCCCGTCTTCAGATGGTTCTGCATACGGGTGTAAAGGGCAACGCCGCGTGCAACATTGCGCATGTCCGCCCCGGCAAAGTACAGGGCGAATGCGTTGCCGATGGCATTGCGAATGTGAAAGCCAGGGGTCAAAACAGCGTAAGCTTTGTGGAACTTGTTGAGTTCTTTGAGTGTGTCGATAAAACCGTTGTCCATCCAGGCGGGGTCGCGCCTAAAGTCTGCGGACGCCCAAAGCGACCTGATTTGGTCGCTGACAACAATGTTGGGGTAGTACTCGTCGTGCAGCTGCTCCCAGCCAGCCGGAAAATAATCTCTGACCGCTTCCTCGACAAGTTGACGTGCGCGAGCCTGGCGTGGGTCCTTGAAATAGACACTCGCCTCGACAACATCAGTCATACTGGTAAAATCGTCGAATGTGCGAAGCATGGCTGCGTCAAAACCGCCCTCGCCCAGTTCGGCTGCCGCTTCCATAAACGCCATTTCTGCTTCAAAATGGCTGCCCAACAGGGCCATCAAGCCGGGGTCAAGTTCGCCTGATTCGGACATTTGTTCAAGCCACACGGTTGCGCGGTCGACAAAATTCGTAAATGCAGCACGCCACTGGTCAGACGCATCCGCAGGAATGCGGCTGACGAGCCACTCCAGTTTGTCCTTGCCCTGCTGTGCCTTCTCCGCACTACTGAGTACGTTGGGTGTGGTAATTGCTTGTACGGGGTCGTATGCGGCTACTGGTGTCGGAATTGGTGTTGGCGGTGCCGGCACCACGGGTGCGGCAGCCGCCGGTGTTACCACAGGCTCGGGGACAACCTGCGCCGGGATAGGCACGTCTTCTATTCCAAGTGCTGCTCTCAGTTGGTCAAGAGTGTCAAAGGTACGGCCAGGAATCACACCTTCCAGTCGGGGTGCATCGGGGTCTAGGCGTGAACCGGTTTCGGTGCGTGCGGGCAGCCTGAATTCTGATGGCAATGCAACCTGGTCGTCTCGACCGATATAATCTGACGGAGCGGAGCGGGACATGACGGCGTCTGCTTCGTCTTGTGTTGACCGTTCAAGCCTGCCGCCAGCAGTGATTGATGGGTCAAAGCGTTCGGTGGTGGGGATTACTTCGTCTGCGTCTGCGTCCACATTGCGAAAAACGGCACGGCCAGTATCAGCATTGTAATAAACAAGTTCATAGCCAACAGCATCCTTCCCATCACCAAGCTTGAAAGCACGAATCAACAACCTAGCAAGCTTGCCCTCATCAGTGTCGAATTCCTCTGGGTCAGGGAAATTCTTAAGAACAAACTCATTAAGATTAGCACGTGTTTCAAGAAAACGACCAGTAAAACCACGAACAAACTTGTTGACAGAACCAGAAAGAACCTTGGGGTCAAGCTTCAACATATCGGCAATAACCTGACCCATACCAAACTCTAAAGTATCGAGCAAACGGCGCTCAGGTTCGCCAGTAAACAAACGTACAGTGTTCGGCTTATGGGCCGAACGCGAGTCAGGAAACTTCTCATTAACTCGACTAATTTCGCGTTGCAAACGTCGAATCATCTTAGTGTAAGTGCCCTCAGACTTAAGACCAACGGGAACATTAGGGTCAATAAGTCGCATCTTCTGAATCATTTCAATCACATACTCTGCCTGAGTCAGGAATTCGGATGCACGAGATGTGTCTTCTATCGCGCCCATCTCAAACAGATATGTGTAACGAGTCAGCAGGTCTTCGGCATTTAGCCTATTGGCAAACAAAACCTGCTCAACAGATTTCTCAAACACATCCATAAGGGCCGCTGATTGATTCAGGCTAACGTCTTCAACGCCAAAAATGCCTTGGGTACGAAGCTGTGTTTCGAGTGACTGTACAACGTCAACCGCGTCCTCCGGGTCAATGCCGGAGAACAGTTCCTCGTTGACGTCTGCGTTGCCACGCTGGGCAAAAGTGTCAACCAAATCGGACTGCTGGCCCAACTGTCCAGCAGACTCATCTATCTGTTGATAGGCCATGTAAGTACGGAAACGTATCTGACCAAAATTCTTTTCACGGATACTCTGGATGTCTCTAAGCCGCTTAAGCAAAATCTCCACATCATCAAGAGGAGACAGTTCTTTAATAGCCCTGTCCATCTTTTCGGCTTTAAGTTCATTGATACGCTGGAGGTAGCGACGAGACGGGTTGTTTTCCCATGTCTGGGTCAAAGTGTTGACACGTCGAGCAACGACATCGGGGTCAGCAACGTTGCCAGCAGTAATATATTCTTCAACACGCAAACGCATGTAACTGGCAATATCGCCAGTTGGGTTTGCACGAGGGTCGGATGCAAGCCGATAAAACTCGGGGCTCAAACCGATGCGCGCACCGCCCTCCCCGCGAACGACACCAAGAAGGAAATCCTCTAGGGTTTGTGCGGTCAGACCAAAAAAGTCTTCGCCTTCAGGGATGTTGACACGAGCCAACTGTTGAGCAAGGGTAAAATAGTTCTCTACGCTCTTAGCAACAATGAACTGTTCTGAACCTTCAAGGGCGTCAATTTCAAGTTGGAGTTCTGCGTTCTGGCGGCCAGAAGAGCCGGGCCCTGCGTCAATGGCGGCTTCGCCAAATTCGTCAGATTCAATCCCGGGCTGCAGACGCGAAAAATCAATGTCGTCAACGTTGTCGGACAAAACAAGTTTTGAATAGGGGTTCTCACGTAGTCTGTCAAGGCCAACGTTTGCGGAAGCTATTTCTTGTACGGCTTCCAAGTAACGTATTTGTGCGGCTTCGGTGAGCATAGAGTATTCATCATCGATAAAACGTGCGGAGTCTTCAAAGATTCCGCGCAGCACGGTAACAATAATGGCTTCAATTTCAGCAGGGTCAGCCGCCGACTCCGTCATCCAACGCTGACGCAAAACACGTGGCTCCTGACCGCCAAGCCAATAGGCAATGGTCTCAAAATCACGTTCATAATACTGAAAAACGCCACGTTCGGTCGCGCCCTCAACCTGGCTACGAGCACGCAGGAAAAGGTCAATAAGCTGCTCAAAACGCCCGCCATACTGTCCAAGCCAATCATCCAAAATCTTCTTGCTCTCATCAAGAGAGTAACCAAGACTGCTCATCTGCAACTGCAAAGGCTCAAGATACTGGCGGACACCAAAACGCCGCATAAAAGTCAATTCCTTAAGGTCACCCCGCAACTTCTTGCGGACAACCCTGGCTGCTTTATCGGTAAGTTCAGGAGTTTCAACACGAACACGGGCACGACTGTAATGCCCATTAGTCCTGATGCTCTGGTCGATTGACGAAATCTCGCCAAGAGCATCCTGCATCTTGGCGCGTGCATTGCGAATACGTGCAAACAAATGGCGTTTAATCATGTTCACGCCAGACGCCAAACGCTCAGGCGGCGGAGGCATATCATTGACTTTCCTAACGGCACTGTCAGACGCAGCCAAAACCTCGTTGCCAATGTCCTCAAATGTCGTCTGGATTTCAACTGACCACGTGTCACCGAAGTCGCCACGGCCACCCTGCGTGCGTCCATATGGCAACGCTCCACTGCCCTCTGTGGGACGTAGTTGTTCCAGTCTGGCAACGTCGTTGAGCCGCAAGGCGTCAACGACATAGTCGTCAGAGTTGTGCAAAAGAATCTGGGAGATGACGTCATCACCAACAGTTATGCCCATACCCTGCATGGCGGTACGTATTTCCCACAGCTGCTCGGAGGATGCGGCAAAATGAAGCATGTCCTGCAACTGGTAGAGGTCTTCCACAACCGCTTTTGATGGGTTGTCGCTGATGCGGGCAAGCCACTCGTGGGTGCCAAGCAACTCGTCCATAACAGGTAGAGTGCGCTCTCCAGACTGAGAAATAAAGCGGTGTACAATAAACTTGTCATAAAGCAGTCTTTGAACAAATGATGAATCACCGGCAATGCCAGCGACTTCAGATTGGCCGTGCTTAAAAAGCGTAAAGTTTATGACGTGCCGCAAGTTGGATAGTTGCGTCTCACTCAACTGGCCGCCATCGGCAATTGTCTTTAGTGCAGAAGAAATCGCCTGACGAGCGCTAGCATAATCCTTCACACGACGCACGCTGTATTCGATACGCCTGCCCTCAAGGCCGTAAAAATTCTTAAGACGCTCAAACTCATCTTTTGTTAGCGAACCGAAACGGTCAGCATCGTAAAGCTTACCCTTCTTAGAACGCAACTTCGGCAGCTTGAGCAACATCCGTCGACGATACTGTTTCTGAGAAAACAAACTTAACTTTTGGACGTCCTTGGGCAAATTCAAATCAAGCTTCGAGTCCGGAGACAAACGCAGAAGCGCACGGAAAAAGGATTCGGCGTCAACGTTGCCGACCTTGTCAAGTCGGGGAACAACATCCTCTACAGACGCCCAACGGTTAATGTCGGCAATAACCCGCTCAGCGTTTGCGGCATAACGCTCAAGGCGGCCAACTACGTCGGCAAGAATCCTGTTGCGCTGCCAGATTGGCAGCATGTCACGTGGTGCGCCAATCTGCTGTCCCTGACGGTAAAGCTCCTGAATGGCAGCCAACTCGGCCTTCAAACCGTCCAACTGTCCGGCAATATCAGCATAGTTGCCCTCAACCACACCAGAGTCATTCTGTAGAATCGGCTCAAAATCTGCACGGGCAGCATCAAGCTGTTCCAACTGGACAGCAGCATTATCAATCGCCTGGCTAATACCATCAGCCACATCATCCACAACCTCTGCAGAAAGGTCGCCTGACTCAATCTGTGCGGCAACCAATTCCAAAGAACTACGGGTACCAGAATCATCTGCAATCGCAACCAGAGTACGTGCCGCAACATCGTCAAAAGATGCGTCCAAAGCAACCCGCAACGCCCGCACGTTGCTGTGGTAATTAGCGAGTGCTACCTGGTAGCGTCCTGCTGCTTCGGCGGCCTCACGCGCTACGCGCTGAGCGCCAGCCGGAGTCGGAACAACTGCGTCAAGCGAGCGAGCATATTCGGGGTCTTCCAGCATGGCTTTCACCATGCGGAAAGTACCAACCTGTTCTGCCTGCTGACGAACATAACGCAAGAAAATCCCGGCAGTATCTTCCACAAAAGGTGGAGGCGGGGGAGCAACCTCGTCGAAACGAAGACCCAATTCACTGGCAGTGTCCTTGTACCATCGCTCGGTCGGCCTTGTAGCGAGTTCATTAAGGCGAGCAATAGTGAGGTCCTCAGGACGCAACGTATGCCCGTACCATTCCATGCCGGGCTCAAGAGTGCGGTTCTTAAGGCTGCTCATGTACCTAGATGGCGTAGTGTCGACGTCGTAGGGCCACTTGTATTTGGCAGCCCAATCCGCAAACTCGTCGGTGTGCATGCGTGGCACGTAGCCCTCTTCAATGGTGCCGATGCGCCGTCCGGTGCCGGCGGCCTCGCTGTCAAGCGTGTTCTTGACGAGGTCCATAAACTCTTTGTAGCGTCCGTAAAGAACTTCAAGTTGTGCTGTGGCACCCGGGTTGGCACGTTCAATGTCGGCCAGAATGTCGGCACGATTAAATCCGGTACGCCCCAGGTAGTTGGCCTGGTCAAAGAAAAGATGGGGTTGAGCGCCATAGCGGCTCTCCCAATTGGCAAGACCGCGAACAAGGTCGGAGGCCACAATGTCCCAGTTCTCCGTCGCCTCGGCAACGCCGATGCGGCGGATATCGTCTACACGCAGCAAAGTCAAACCAAGTACGGGGTCTATCTCGCGTCCGTCAACCATAATGGGTCGACCAATCTGCAGGCCAGCACGGATGGAACCGATTGTGTCTGGACCAAAATTCAAGACACGACCGGTGCCTTCTGGAACAAAATTGCGCAACATACGCGAGACGGGCGCACTGCGAGAAACGCCGAGCCGCGTACTCGTGACACCACGCTCCAGCATCTTGCCAATCAAGTCACTACCAGGAACTTTAACGCGTGAGCCAAAATAATACAAACCTGGACCAGAAACACCCAGGCGGCTCAAAATTTCCATTCCCTCAGCAGAGTCGTACAGTGCGCTCTTGCCTCGTGCTGCGACGCGTGTAGCTACGGCCTGACGCGTAGCCATGTCCTTACCGGCTTCCTGCATCAACTTGTCAACGTGACGAGCGAGTTTCTCTCGGCCCTCACGTCCATAAACCTGCTTGCCAAGAGCGGCCCTGCCACCCATAGTGCCGAATTCTGAAAGCGCACGCTCATAGGTTTCTTTGTAAACAGCGCGGGCCGCCTTGCGGGCGGCCATGCGCCCCATACTGGACGCCGCAGAAGCGGTAACCTCTTTGGCGGCAGCCCTGGCCACCGCCTTCGCGCCAGCCCTGGCAGCCATGCCGACGCCCTTCGCGGCGACGGTGACGCCAAAAGTGGCGTAAGTCAAAGGGTCAAGAAAGGCGTCACCAGCAAATCCCATGATGCGGCCCTTCCAGCCCTTCATGGGGAAAGCAGTACCATACCCGTAACTAACATCCAATGTCTGTTTAAAAAAATCACCAAAAGATGCCTTAGTGTCTTCGTCACTATCAAACAAGTCGACTAGCTCGCGAGCCAACGAAGCACTAGCACGACTCGTGGTGCCAATGAGGTTCAATGGCATCAGAGGCGATGACAGAAAGCTGCTAAGCCCACTCAACGCCCTATCTTTCAACCAGTCGTCAACACCAGGTTCCTCTGGACGTTCAACATATGTGGGGTCAAAATATGCGGTGCTGGGAGTTGCGAGAACCCCTTGAAGGATTTCGTCTA
>Ga0315904_10010421_pt1 | contig 12020 bp, 8 predicted proteins | sample LakEriMetagenome_6_FD_203529 | JGI IMG/M metagenome (GOLD analysis project Ga0315904, IMG submission 203529) | Freshwater fungal communities from buoy surface, Lake Erie, Ohio, United States - Buoy 12 MA120 | ecosystem: Environmental > Aquatic > Freshwater > Lake | place: USA: Lake Erie, Ohio...
GGTGTGGATGATTTGATTATCAAAGTAGGGCAGGAGACAGGCGAAATGGTTGACCTTACCGGCTATGCCGTTGAAGATGCAGTGAAACTGATTCGTGGTGGTAAGGGTACTTTGGTTCGACTAACTTTCAAGAAAAAAGATGGTACGGTAAAAACCATCACCATTCAGCGCGAGGAAATTGTGCAGGATGAAGCCTATGCGCGTAGCGCGATTGTGAAGCAGGATAATCAAAAGATCGGCTATGTTTACCTGCCCGATTTCTATGCAAACTTTGAAGATGCCAATGGGCATCGTTGCTCTGAAGATGTGGCCAAAGAAGTAGAGAAACTAAAAGCTGAAGAAGTTGATGGTATCGTAATTGATTTGCGAAATAATGGCGGCGGTTCTTTGTATGAAGTGGTACAAATGGTAGGTCTTTTTATTCCGCAGGGCCCCGTAGTACAGGTGCGCGATAAAGAAGGTAAATCAACAGTATTGTATGACCGCGATCCTTCAGTGTTGTATGATGGTCCTTTGGCGGTTATGGTAAATGAATTCAGTGCATCAGCCAGCGAAATTTTTGCTGCAGCTATTCAGGATTATAAGCGCGGTGTTGTTATTGGTAGCACTTCTACTTTTGGTAAAGGAACTGTTCAGAGAAATGTGCCTGTTGGTCGCCCCTTAGATTTTGTCTCCGGAAGAACCGATATGGGTGCATTGAAACTTACGTTCCAAAAATTCTATCGCGTTAGCGGTGCATCCACACAATTGAAAGGTGTGGTACCGGATTTGGTTTTGCCGGATGTGTTGGAAAACTACAAGTTACGCGAGAAAGATCGTCCCAATGCCTTACCCTGGGATGAGATTCCTGCATCTCAATTCAATCCATGGAAAGGGTATAATAATTTTGCACCAATCGTTAGTTCAATAAAGTCAACGGTAGACAATGGTTCCAGTTTCTCTGTGCTAAAAAGTAATCTAGATTGGTTAACCAAGTACCAGGAAGCGCCTGTGCCACTGAGCTTGGTGAAATACAAAGAAAGTCAACAGCGCATCAGAGAAACCGTTAACCAGAACAATAATTTGCTGAAACTGAAGGCTGAGTTGAATGTTGAAGTCTGTTCAATGGATCGGGTGAAGTTTTTCAGTAATCCTGACAAACCCAAGGGTGAACGCTACCAGGCTTGGTTGCGCGGAGTAAAAAGCGATATGTATATCGATCAAACCACCAAGATAGTGAGTGAGCTTGCCAAAGCACAAAAAGCGGTGACGGCAGCCAAATAAATTTTCTGTAATCGAATTAAAAGCCCACGAATGTGGGCTTTTTCATTGGTGCAGATAAATGCCAGACCCGTTATATTTGTAGGCATGAAGCAGTTGCTTGACAATGAGAAGCGCTGGTATGCCCTCTATACCAAGCCGAAGTGGGAGAAAAAAGTGGACAGCATACTGATCCGCAAAGGCATTGAAAGCTGGTGCCCGCTGCAGAAAGTAGAGAGGCAGTGGAGCGACCGCAAGAAGGTAGTAGAAATGCCTTTGTTCAAATCCTATGTATTTGTACGTATTACTGAAACGGAACGCCTTTCTGTATTGATGACTGATGGCGTGCTGAATTTTGTTTACTATGTAGGTAAGCCTGCCATTATCCGCGATGAGGAGATTGATTTGATCAAAACTTATCTGGCGGAAAAACAAGCGCAATTGTCGGTTATTTCTGTTGAGGGTTTTGAACAGGATATGCAGGTGGAAATCAATTATGGCGTATTTATGGGTAATGTAGGTACCGTTATTCGCGGTGGTCGCAAGAAAGTATTCGTAAAACTCCAAAGCCTTGGGCAGGTAATGGTGGTAGAGTTTCCGGCTGAATACTTAAGTCCCATTCAATAAACCAGGCAAACCACATCATGCCCCTGTCTTTTTTCAAACCCAAGCGTGTAACACCTGATCTCTCCTTTATAGGCGTGGACATGCATGCGCATTTATTGCCCGGTCTGGATGATGGTGTGCAGGATGTAGCAGAAAGTGTTCGTTTTATTGCTGCTTTGAAAGAAATGGGCTATCACCGTTTCATTTGTACACCACATATCTTGCATGGTATTCATCCCAATTCTCCGGAAACGATTCTGCCTGCTTTAGCCATCATGCAACAAGCATTACATGAGGCAGGTATTCAAGTTGGTACAAGCGCTGCAGCTGAGTATATGGTTGATTTGGAAATGGAAGAAGCACTCAAAAAACATCAACCTATTCTGCCTTTGGGTAAGCAATATGTATTGATTGAAATGTCTTACGCTGCACCTTCACCTAACATCGAGTCTGTAATATTTGAATTGCAACTGCAAGGGTATAAGCCAGTGCTGGCACACCCTGAACGCTACAATTTCTTTCACCATATGCCGGCGCAGTTAACTAGGCTGCGTGATATGGGCTGCTTGCTGCAGTTAAATCTGCTATCCCTTTCTGATTACTACGGCGCGGGCGTACGCAGGTTTGCAGAAAAACTGGTCAAAGAAAATCAAATCGATTTTGTGGGTACTGATCTGCATCATCAAAGACATCTGGATGCACTCATAGCACTTGCTTCGCAGAAAGCTTTTTATCAGTTACTACAGCCTTTGAAATTGAGGAATCAGGAATTAGCGTAAGGTCCAGTCGATGATCTGGTTGGCCCACTCAGCACGATAAGGTGTTTGTACGCGGATATAATTATCGGTATAGCCTTCCATTAAGCCATTCTTTTCATGCCCTTCAAACAATACTTTTCTGGTTTCACCAAGATGTTGCTGGTTGAAGAAGTTCTGCTTCATGAAAGAAAGGTTGCGCAGTACTTTATTGCGCTCATGTCTTTCTTGCATGGGCACAATTGGCTTGATGTCGAGCGCCTTGGTATTGGCTCTCTCTGAATAAGTAAATACGTGGAGATAAGACACATCAATGCTATGCAGGAATTCAAATGTTTCCTGAAAATCTTCCTGAGTTTCGCCTGGGGTACCTACAATTACATCCACGCCAATCGCGCATTGCGGCATCAGGCTTTTGATATAAGCCACACGCTCTGCATATAATTCGCGCTTGTAGCGGCGACGCATCAACCCCAATATTTTATTGCTGCCACTTTGCAATGGAATATGGAAGTGTGGCATGAAGGCCCTGCTCTTGGCTACATAAGCAATAATCTCATCTGTCAACAAATTGGGTTCGATAGAAGAGATGCGGTAACGCTCAATGCCAGGCACAGCATCCAAAGCTTGCACCAAATCATAAAAGGTTTCCTGATGTTGTTTATTGCCATCAGGTCCCTTACCGAAATCGCCTAGGTTAACACCGGTAAGCACAATTTCCTTCACGCCATTGGCGGCTAATTGTTCAGCATTGGTAATCACATTGGCAACAGTATCACTTCTGCTTTTGCCGCGCGCCATCGGGATGGTGCAGAAGGAGCAATTGTAATCGCAGCCATCCTGCACTTTTAGGAAGGTGCGGGTTCTGTCATTGATCGAGAACGAAGCAGTAAAACCGGAAACATCTTCAATATCACAGCTGCAAATCTTCGCATCATCCTGCTTAGAGAGTTCACGCAGGTGTTGTGTAATATTGAACTTTTCAGCAGCGCCCAATACCAGATCAACACCGGGAATAGATGCAATCTCTTTGGGTTTCAACTGGGCATAGCAGCCGGTAATCACTACCAGACTTTCCGGCGCTTTGCGCTGAATTCTGCGCACCAACTGGCGGCATTCCTTATCGGCATTATCCGTAACCGAACAGGTATTGATCACATACACATCGGCCTGGTCGTCAAAAGAACGTTTTTCAAAGCCATCTGCTTCCAGTAATCTGGAGAGGGTGGATGTCTCTGAAAAGTTCAGTTTACAGCCTAGTGTATGAAATGCAACGGAACGCTTTTCGGTCATAGGGCTGCAAAGATAAGGGCCAGCTTCTCTCTGGCAGAAGCATAAATTGGTCTTTATTGATTTTCAGCGCCTTGCAGCCCATAAAAATTAACAACAATTTCAGGCCGGCTGCTGTGCATATATCCTTGTTTTTTTGGGCTTTAAGGGGCTTTCAGGTATTTTCGTCCCTCTCTATTTAAACCAAAACCATATGCAGTTTAACAGGATTAACAACATTACTGGCTGGGTGGTCGCTTTGATTGCCTGTACCGTGTACATTCTTACCGCTGAAGCAGGTGGCAGTTTGTGGGATTGTGGTGAGTTTGTGAGCAGCTGTTTCAAGGTACAGATTCCTCACCCGCCCGGTGCGCCCTTGTTTGTTTTATTGGGCCGATTGTTCATTGTATTCTTTGGCAATGATCCTTTAACTGCCGCTAAAGCCGTGAACGTGATGAGTGCTTTGGCCAGTGGTTTTACGATTCTCTTCTTATTCTGGACCATCACACACTTTGCGCGTCGTATTGTGAATGTAGGTGTGAAAGATGTACTCACTTCATCTCAGGCATGGAGTATTATGGGTGCCGGTGTGGTAGGTGCTTTGGCTTACACTTTCTCTGATTCATTCTGGTTTAGTGCTGTTGAAGGTGAAGTATATGCATTGAGTTCTTTCTTTACCGCATTGGTATTCTGGGCTATCCTGAAATGGGAACACCAGGCTGATGAGCCCGGTGCAGATAAGTGGATTGTATTCATCTTCTTCATGATGGGGCTTTCTATCGGTGTACACTTACTGAACCTCTTAACCATCCCTGCTATTGTGATGGTGTATTATTTCAAGAAGCGTGCAGCATTTCATTATGGGTTAATTCGCAAGTGGTTTGTACGGCTTACCCTGATTGGCGGTGCAGCAGGTTTTGTATTGGCATTAATTGCGGCTTCTTCTGAAGCCAATCCTGAGCGTGGCTTGTCAACCGATTCTACTTTGGCCGGACTGGTGTTATTGGGTACAGGTATTGCCATTGGTTTGCTCTACCTGATTGAAGGCTGGAATAAAGAGAAAAAAGATTACTACGGTGGTATTTATATTTTCTTCATCCTCTCTTGTATCATCACTGGTGTGGTACAGGTGGGTGTGATTCAGTATTCTATCAAAGCTGCCGGCTTTTTTGACCGCACGTTTGTGAACAGCTTTGGTCTGCCTTTCTTCAGTGGCTTTGCTTTCTTCTTTGCATTGCTGGCTGCACTGATTTGGTATGGTTTGAAGTATGCAGACAAAAAGCAGTGGTCTTTCCTGCGTTTAGGTCTTTGGTGCTTAACATTTATGCTGATTGGTTATAGCACCTACGTAACTACGATGATCCGCAGTAGTGCAGATCCCGCGGTTGATATGTACAATGTAGATAACCCAATGAGCTTGGTGGGTTATCTGGGCCGTGAACAGTATGGTGATTTCCCATTATTATATGGTCAGAAGTTTACTGCGCAGCCATACGATTATAAAGAAACCAGTACTAAGTATCAGAAAGGTAACGACAAATACATTGAGATTGGTAAGGATGGTCATTATGTATATGCTGCAGAAGACAAAATGGTTTTGCCGCGTGTATGGGATGCCAGCAATGACCAGAACCATGCGGATTACTATGCTTACTACTTAGGCATCAACCGTATGAAGGATGGTACTTGGGAGCGCAGCCCCAACCAAATGGATAACCTCAAATTCTTCTTTGGTTACCAGACTTACTGGATGTATTTCCGCTATTTCATGTGGAACTTTGCTGGTAAGCAAAACGATGTGCAGGGATTGTTTGCAGGCAACGTGCGCGATGGTAACTGGATTACCGGTATTCCTTTCATTGATAAGATGATGTATGGCGATCAAAGTATGATGCCGGACAGTCTGAAGAATAACAAAGCCAACAATAAATTATTCCTATTACCATTCCTGTTGGGCTTCTTCGGTTTGTTCTTCCATTACAAACACAAGGGGGATGATTTCCTGGTAAATATGTTATTGTTCTTCTTTACCGGTATGGCCATTGTGTTGTACCTGAACCAAGCAGGTTATCAGCCACGTGAGCGTGATTATGCGTATGTGGGCAGTTTCTACGCTTTTGCCGTATGGATTGGTATTGGTGTACTGCAGGTGCGCGATTGGCTGGCCAAGGCAGCGAAAGGAGCTGCGCCTGCTATCGCAACGGTGATTTGTTTGCTGGCCGTACCAGCATTGATGGCGCAGCAGGAGTGGGATGATCATGACCGTAGCAAGAAGCAATTGGCACGTGATCTGGCCAAAGACTATTTGGAAAGCTGTGCACCTAACGCCATCTTATTCTGCTTCGGTGATAATGATACTTATCCGCTCTGGTATGCTCAGGAAGTGGAAGGCATTCGCAGAGATGTGCGTGTGATTAATTACAGCTTATTAGGTATTGACTGGTATATCAACCAGCTGCGTTATAAGGTAAACGAAAGCGATGCGATTGACGTGATCTGGTCTGCTGATCAAATCGAAGGTCGTAAGCGTGATTATGTAGTGTATCGTCCGCAGCCAAGCATTCCTGAAGATCGTTACTATGATCTCTTCGATATGATGAAGAATTATGTAGGTAGTGATGATCCTACTAAAGTTGAGAACAGAGGAGAGGATGTGCTGAATACCTTCCCTGTGCGCAAAGTATCTGTACCTGTTGATGCTGCTGCTGTGCTCGCGAATAAAACAGTAAATACCGGCGATAGTGTGGTATCTGAACTGCGCTTCGATATTCCGAAGAATGCTTTGATGAAGAATGATCTGGCTGTATTGAATGTAATTGCGGCGAACAAGTGGAACAGACCTATCTACTTTACTTCACCTTTTGGTGAACTTGGCTTTGGCGAATACCTGCGTAAGGATGGTTTAAGCTATCGTTTGGTGCCTGTGGTAAACAGCCAGTTTAATACAGACAAGATGCTGGATAATATGCTGAACAAGTTTGCTTTTGGTAGTGCGGATAAGGCCGGTGTATATTTTGACGAAGAAAACAGAAGACACCTGAACTCTATTCGCTTGGCTTATGCTGAATTGGCGGGCGATCTGGCTGCAAAGGACAGAAAGGAAGATGCAAAGAAAGTGCTGGCGAAAGTGGACAAAGGCATGCTGGAAGAAAACTTCCCTTATGCCATGGTGAGCCGCGGTAACCAACACAACCGTATCTCCTTGATGATGTTGCAGGCTGCTTATCTGGCAGGCGATTATAAGCTGGCCGATAAAATTGCTGCTGCTGTTAAAAAGGATTTACAACAACAGGTACGTTACTACAATAGTCTTAGCGGTTATGCCGCAGAGAATATGATGGATGACAAGCAAACCTGCGAGGCATTCATTCAAGGTATTACGCAAATGCAGCAAATGTTTGCGCCTAAGCCTGATAGCACAAAAGATGTGATTATCCCCGGCAAAACCGCGCCAAAAGATTCTGCTAAAAAATAACCAAGTAAGGGCTGCTGCGAAGCAGCCCTTCTTGTCTAAACTATTGAGTGATTCGGGTGTTTTATCATAACTCATGACCATGATCGGACATCGTTTTCTGAAATATGATCCACAGGCCAATGGCAAAACCCGCTTTGAGCAGATGCTGGATATTTTCACGCAATTGCTCAACTACACCAACGGTGATGCTGGCGAAGCTTTGGAATGGATGAACCAGTTAGATCGTCAGTACCATTTTACAGACGATCAATATGGCATGGGTGATTTTATTGAAGACCTAAAACAAAATGGTTATCTGCAGGAAAATCCCGCCAACGGCGAAATCAGTATTACAGGAAAGACAGAGCAAACGATTCGCAAAAAAAGCCTGGAAGAAATTTTCGGTAAGCTGAAGAAATCCAAGCAGGGCAATCACCAGACTTTCAAGCCCGGTCAGGGCGATGAGTTAAACTCAGATACACGTCCTTTTCAGTTTGGCGATATGCTCGAGCAAATTGATTTCACTGAGAGTATCCGTAACGCGCAGGTAAATCATGGTATCGAAAGTTTTCGCATGCAGGAAGATGATCTGCAGATTCGCGAAAGCGATTTCAAAACACAGACATCTACGGTGCTGATGATTGATATTTCTCACTCCATGATTTTGTATGGAGAGGATCGTATCACACCGGCGAAGAAAGTGGCTATGGCCTTGAGTGAGTTGATCACCACACGTTATCCAAAAGACACACTGGATATTGTGGTGTTTGGCAATGATGCGTGGAGTATTGAAATCAAGGATTTGCCTTATTTGCAGGTAGGACCCTATCACACCAATACGGTTGCGGGTTTAGAGCTGGCGATGGATTTGTTACGCAGGCGTAAGAATCCCAACAAACAAATATTCATGATCACCGATGGTAAGCCAACTTGTCTGAAGATTGGTGGTCGTTATTACAAGAATAGTTTCGGCTTGGATAGAAAAGTGCTGAACAGGTGTATGAATCTGGCAGCGCAGTGTAAGAAATTAAAAATTCCCATCACCACTTTCATGATTGCTTCAGATCCTTATCTGCAGCGTTTTGTGCAAGAGTTTACAGAAGTGAATCAGGGTAAAGCCTTTTTTGCTTCACTCGACAAACTCGGTGCATTCATCTTCAAAGACTTTGAAAGCGGTAAAAGAAAGACTGTCTATTAATATGGAATGGCAAAAGATTAAAACATTGGGTGAACTGAAGCAGCATGGCTATCGTTCCCGTTCAGTTAAGGAAGAAGTGCGCGAGAACCTGATTGGTATGATTCGCAGAAAGGAAAATCCCTTCCGCGGTATTATGGGCTATGAGGATACAGTAATTCCTGATACAGAGCGTGCATTGCTCTCCAGACACAATATGTTGTTTCTGGGTTTACGCGGACAGGCAAAGACGCGTATGGCCAGACAAATGGTGGATTTGCTGGATGAGTATATCCCTGTGATTGCAGGCAGTGAAGTGAATGATGATCCTTTGCAGCCATTGAGCAAATACGCTAAAGACCTGATTGCAGAACATGGTGATGATACGCCTATTCACTGGGTGCATCGTACAGAACGATATGGTGAGAAACTGGCAACGCCGGATGTGAGTGTTGCTGATTTAATTGGTGATATTGATCCCATCAAAGCAGCAAACCTGAAGCTCAGCTTTGCAGATGAGAAAGTGATTCATTATGGCATCATTCCAAGAAGCAACCGCGGCATATTTGTCATCAATGAATTGCCCGATCTCCAGGCACGTATTCAGGTAGCATTATTCAATATTCTACAAGAAGGCGATATCCAGATTCGTGGTTTCAAACTGCGTATGCCTTTGGATATTTTGTTTGTGTTTACAGCCAATCCTGAAGATTATACCAATCGTGGTAGTATTGTTACGCCCTTGAAAGACCGTATTGAAAGCCAGATACTCACGCACTATCCAAAAGATTTGGAAACAGCCCTCGCCATTACTGAACAGGAAGCCAATCTGCATCCTGAGCAGGCGGACAATATCCATGTAAGTGATCTGGTGAAAAGATTGATTGAGCAGGTGGCATTTGAGGCAAGGAATAATGAATATGTAGACCGCAAGAGTGGGGTGAGTGCTCGTTTAACCATTGCTGCTTTTGAGAATGCAGTAAGTGCTGCAGAACGTCGTTTACTCATTCACGCAGAAAAATCTACGCAGGTTTGGATTGCTGACCTCATGGGTGTGATACCAGCGATTACCGGTAAAATTGAATTGGTGTATGAAGGAGAGCAGGAGGGGCCTTACCAGGTAGCTTTGAATTTATTGGAGAAAGCCATTCGTACACAATTCGTGCAATATTTTCCAAACCCTGAGCTCAGTAAGAAAAAGCGCAGCACAGGTAAAGCTTCACAACAGGAAAAGGGAGAAGAGAACCCTTATCGCCCCATCACTGCATGGTTCGATAAAGGCAATCAGTTGGACCTGCTCCTGGATATGTCCGATGCCGATAAAACGAATGCCCTCTATCAGGTGGATGGCTTGCATGCATTCGTCAAGAAATCCTATCCCAAAGCCAATGAGCTGGAATTATTATTGTTGATGGAATTTGTCTTGCACGGCTTAGCTGCTTACTCACTCATCAGCAAGCGCATGCTGGATGGAAAATTATCCTTCCAGGATTTGATGGGCAGCATGATGAATTTCGGCGGACAATCACTTGACCTTACCGAGGAAGATTTTGAGGAAGATGATGATAACTAGGCAGGCTAGGCTAGAACTTAAAGCCCGCAGAGATACCTCCGTAAAAGGGGAAAAAGCCGCCTTCTGGTACAATCAATGGAGAGATAAAAACTCTACCGGTAAATCCTCTTTTAATGGGTTGGTAACGATAGCCTAAACTGAGATATCCAATAACAGTAGAGCTATTGGCTTCAAAAACGCTTTCGCCATCTGATAAGGAAAATAATGAAGCACCTGCACCGGCTTCAAAATAGTGGCCATCTTTACCTGATAAATAGTTTAGTCCTACAGGCAAAGTGAATACACCTGCGTTCAGGAATCCAATGCCACCTAGGCCAAGGCGCATACCTAAACCTGATTGTGATTTTTGAAATCTGAAATCATAGTTAATAGAGAATAATCCAGGCCCACCTATTTCGCCATAAACTGAGCTGGCACCTTTGGTTTCAGTATTCGATGTTTTGTCTTGTGCAATGGCAGATATGGACAATAATGAGAGGATCAGCAGGGATAATAACTGACGCATGGTGTCTTTTTTATTCAATTTAAGGAATCTTTTGGTTCTAGATCAAGGTCTTCAATAATTCGATGGTTTGATCAATTTCTGTGGTGGTATTCTGCTTGCTGAAAGAGAAACGAACCGTTACCTGATTGGGATTATTGTTGATGGCCCTGATTACATGGCTGCCGGCATCAGCACCACTGGTACAGGCACTGCCACCCGATGCGCAGATATGATTGATATCTAGATTGAACAGAAGCATTTCGCTTTTCTCTGTTTTTGGAAAGCTTACACTTAAAACAGTATATAGACTGCGGCCTTCAGGATCACCATTGAAGTTGACTCCTGGGATATGCTTTTCCAGCTCGCGCTTCATGTACAGTTTCAGCGATTGCATATAGGCGCTGTCTTTTTCATGGTTTTCTGTAACCAGTTCCAAGGCTTTGGCAAAACCAACAATGCCATAGAGATTTTCTGTACCGGCACGCATGTTTCTTTCCTGAGATCCGCCATGTACAAATGGCTTGATGCGTACATTCTCATTGATATACAATAAGCCAACACCTTTTGGTCCATGGAATTTATGCCCCGCACCAGTGATAAAATGTACCGGCGTGTTGCGCAGATCAAATGGAAAGTGACCAACTGTTTGTACGGTATCGCTATGGAAAATGGCCTGGTGTTGTTTACATAATTCACCAACCGCATGGATATCCAGCATATTGCCGATTTCATTATTGGCATGCATGAGGGTAACGAGACATTTTTCTTCGCTCTGCTCCAGTAATTGTGCCAGGTCTTCCATGTCTACGTGGCCGTTGGGCAGGATTTTTACATAACTCAAAGCTGCTTCTCCGCTATGGTACAAATGCTCAACAGTATGCAGTGTAGCATGGTGTTCAATAGGCGAAGAAATGATATGCTTGCAGCCCAGATCACGCACCGCAGCGGTGATGGCAGTATTACTGCTTTCTGTACCGCCACTGGTGAAGAAGATTTCAGCGGGGTGTGCATTCAGGATTTTGGCTACGCTTTTGCGTGCATTCTCAACAGCCAGGCGGCTCTCTCTGCCATAACTGTAAATAGAGGATGGGTTGCCAAAATGCGTTGTGAGATAGGGCATCATGGCTTCCAGTACTAAAGGGTCTAGTGATGTGGTTGCGGCGTTGTCTAAATAAATCCTGTTCATGCGTTTGGGCTTAGGAGTTGCAAATGTAAAAAATCCCGCCGAGGCGGGATTAATAACTAATGTGTAAGGATTACATGGCTTCGCGGATGTCCTGCATGATGCGTTTAGCAATATTATCGGCCGTAGTCTCAAAATTGCTTTCCGCATAAATACGGATGATGGGCTCTGTATTGCTGGTACGCAGGTGTACCCAATCTGTTTCAAATTCAATCTTCAATCCGTCCTCCGTATTGATCTCCTGCTTCTTGTATTTTTTCTTGATTTGCTCAAAGATCTGCTG
>Ga0315904_10010424_pt1 | contig 12019 bp, 10 predicted proteins | sample LakEriMetagenome_6_FD_203529 | JGI IMG/M metagenome (GOLD analysis project Ga0315904, IMG submission 203529) | Freshwater fungal communities from buoy surface, Lake Erie, Ohio, United States - Buoy 12 MA120 | ecosystem: Environmental > Aquatic > Freshwater > Lake | place: USA: Lake Erie, Ohio...
CGCCGTGCACCAGACCGATCGGCACGTGCGCGGGCTGCTGCCGGTGCAGCGCCTCGCGCACGCGCATGGCGAGCGCGACCCACGCCGCGTTGCTCGAGCGGCGCACCACCTGCTCCCAGTGGTCGATCTCCTGCGTGACGCCGCGCGCGGTGCAGGCCGCTGCCACCTCGGTGGCGTCGATCGCGTGGATGCGGGCGAGCACGCGCGCGGCCTCGCGGAACTGCGCGGCCGCATCGACCACGCCCGCGCCCGCGCGCTCGGTGAAGATGTCGCCGGGCGAGGCGCCGGGCAGGCGCGACATCATCAGGAAGGGGCCGCCGAACGGGGCGGTGTCGCCCGACCAGTGGCGCGGCTGCGGCGCCGGTATGCCGTGGCCCGCGAGCAGCTGCAGCAGCGGTACCTGGCGCAGCACGTCGAAGTTGTTGCGCGCGGCCACCCCGGCCGGCGGCATCTTGAGCACCAGGGGCTCGTCGGGCCGGCCCGGCGCGTGCAGCGTGAAGCCCACCGTGACCTGCGAATGCCCGCCGAGCGCGCGCATCGCGCTCACGTGCGCCGCCTCGCCGTGGCTCGCCCGGGCCCAGGCGAGCAGGCGCTGCGCGAGGTCGGTTTCCTGGGAGGACGGCGTTTCGGGAATGCGCTCTTCCATGGTCGTGGCAGCCAGCGGCAGCGTGTTAGCATAACAGCGTTACGAATACACCCGGACCGCGTTCCGCATCGCCATTCCCGAGACAGCCGCCATGTCCATCCTGCTCACCGAACGACTCGGCAGCGTCACCCACCTCATCCTCAACCGGCCCGACAAGCACAACAACGTCGACGCCGACCTCGCGATGGCGCTGGCCGACGCGATCGCCGCGTTCGGCGCCGACGAGTCCGCCCGGGTGCTGGTGATCTCCGGCGCGGGCGACGTCACGTTCTGCGCCGGCGCCAACCTCAAGGGCATGCGCGAGCTCTTCGAGCACCGGGTCACGCGCAGCGCGGGCCCGATGGGCTTTTGCCGGCTCGATCCCGACAAGCCCGTCATCGCGGCCATCAACGGCAACTGCTGGGCCGGCGGCGTCGAACTCGCGGTCTGGTGCGACTTTCGCATCGTCGACGAGCGGGCGCGCTTCGGGCTGCTGAACAAGCGCTGGGGGGTATCGCTCGCCGACGGCGGCACGCAGCGGCTGGCGCGGGTCGTGGGTCTGGGCAACGCGCTCTACCTGATCGAGACCGGCATGGCGATCGACGCCCACAACGCCTACCGGATGGGGCTGGCGCAGGAGGTCGTGCCGGCGGGCACTGCCGTGCAGCGCGCACTGGCGCTGGCCGAGCACATCGCCGGCTACGGCCAGGGCGGCATCCGCGCCGACCGCCGGGCCGCCATTGCGGGCTTCGGCATGCCGCTTGCGCAGGCGCTCGAGCTCGAGGCCGAGCTGTGCTACGGCGCCGCGGTCACCGACGAGGCGATGGCCGGCATGGCGCGCTTTGCCAGGGGCAGCCGCCCCGAGCCGCCGCGGCCGGTCCACGTCAAGGCTCCCTGACCGGCTGCCAGGCGCACCGTGCGCAGCTATCCGCACGAGAAAGTCCGCCTGGACCTGTCGCAGGCGCAGCGCTGGCGCTCGCTCACGCTGGTGCAGCGCATCGAGCAGGGCGTGGCCGATTCCGGCCAGCCGGCCCTGGTCTTCGAGGGCCGGGCGCGTACCTGGGGTCAGATGCGCGAGCAGTCGCGCCGCATCGGCAACGCGCTGCTCGCGCTGGGTGTCGAGCCCGCCGACCGGGTCGGCCTGCTGTCGAGGAACCGTCTCGAGTACCTCGAGATCGAGACCGGCATCGCCGCGGCCTGCGCGATCATGGTCGCGCTCAACTGGCGGCTGCGCGAGACCGAGATCGCGGCCATCCTGCGGCGTGCCGGCGCCACGGTGGTCATCGCCGAGGCCGGCTGCGCCCCGGTGCTGCGTGCGCTGCAGCGCGCCGGCCATCTGCCCGGGCTGCGCGCGCTGGTCCTGATCGACGGCGAGCCGCAGGCAGGCGAGTTCGCGCTGCCGGCGCTGCTCGCGCAGGCTGCGGCCACGCCGGTGCCTTGCGAGCCCCACTTCGACGATCCGCACGAGATCATCTTCACCTCGGGCACCACCGGCCTGCCCAAGGGCGTGGTCTGGACGCTGGGCGGGCACTACTTCAACGCCCTGCAGCAGGTGGTCGATTTCCGGATGGGGCCGCTCAGCACCACCTACGCGATGATCGACCTGTTCTACATCGGCGGGCGCCACGACTTCACCTGGGCGGCGCTCTATGCAGGCGGCACCGTGCACATCAAGGCCTCGGGCGGCTTCAACGCGCGCGCCGCGCTCGCCTACGTCTGCGAGCACCGCATCAGCCATGTGCTGTGGGTGCCCACCATGATCTACGAGATCCTGCGCGTGCCCGATCTCGCCTCCTTCGACACCCGCGCGCTGCGCTCGATCATGTGCGGCGGCCAGGTGCTCGCGCCCGAGATCGTGCGGCGCATGCGCGAGGCCTTCCCGCACAGCGACTTCGTCCAGGTCTATGGCCTCACCGAGGGCGGCGGCAGCGTCACCTGCATGCCCTCGGCCGTCAGCCTCGAGAAGCCCGCCTCCTGCGGACGGGCCTCGCTGAACGCCCGCATCCGCATCGTCGACGACGCCGATCGCGAGCTGCCCGCGGGACTCGAGGGCGAGATCTGCGTGCAGGCCCCTTCGGTGAGCGCCGGCTACTGGGACGACCCCGCGCTCACCGCCGAGCAGATCGTCGACGGCTGGCTGCACACCGGTGACGCCGGGCACCTCGACGAGCAGGGCTATCTGTACGTGACCGGCCGCATCAAGGATCTGATCAAGAGCGGCGGGATGACCATCGCGCCGGCCGAGATCGAGGCGCTGCTGCGCACCCATCCCGGCGTGGCCGATGCGGCGGTGATCGGCGTGCCGCACGAGAAGTGGGGCGAGCAGGTCTGCGCGGTGGTCGAGCGGCGGCCCGGCGCGCAGCCCAGCGCCGACGAGCTCGTCGCGTTGTGCGCGCGGCACCTCGCGGGTTTCAAGAAGCCGTCGATCGTCGAGATCGTCGACGAGCTGCCGCGCACCGCGAGCGGCAAGCCGCAGAAGTTCGTGCTGCGCGCGCGCCTCGGCTCGGCCGCTTCGGCGTGCGCCGGAGCGGCCTGAATCCCAGCCTCACCCCGGAGCCGCCGATGCGCCTGACCGCCCACGACGAATACCCGTTCCACCAGCACCCCACGCCCTTCCACGTCCCGGGCACCTCCGACGTCCACTTCAACGACGGCTACTTCTGCGCCACGTTCACGCACGACTGCTACCTGGTGTGCGGCGTGCGGCTGCATCCGAACATGAACGTGATCGACGGCTTCGCCGGGCTGGCGCACGGCGGCGAGCAGCGGGTGCTGCGCACCTCGCGCGCGCTGCGCCCCAACGCCGGCGAGCTCGCCGTGGGGCCGCTGCGCATCGAGGTGCGCGAACCGATGCGGCAGGTGCGCATGACGCTGGCGCAGGCCGACGCCGGCTTCGCCTTCGATCTCGAGTGGCAGGCGCGCGGCGAGCCCTTCCTCGAGGCGCCCTACCGCTTCAGCAAGTACGGGCACCTCACCTACGACATGATCCGCTACACGCAGGTGTGCCGCACTCGCGGCACGGTCTGGATCGACGGGCAGGCGCGCGCCGTCGACGGCTGGGATGCCATCCGTGATCACTCCTGGGGCGTGCGCGACGGCATGGGCCCGGTCACCCGTCACGGCGGCATCGAGCGCGAGCCCGAGGAGATCGATCACCGGCGCTTCCGGATCTGGACACAGTTCGCCACTGACCGCTATGTCGGCTACGTCAACACCCACGAGGACGTCGACGGCCGCACGCTCGATTTCGAGGGGCGGCTCGATTTCGCCGACGGCAGCAGCCTCAAGCTGGCCGCGCTGCGCCACGCGATCGTCTACGCGCCGGGCACGAAGCATCCGGCTTCGGCGCGCCTGGAGCTGCTCGATGCGACCGGCCGCTGGCGCGCGTTGCAATTGCGCAGCACCGGCACCCCCGCCGACGTGCAGGGGCTGGGATACTACGGCGGATGGCACGACGGCGGCAGCGCCGGCTGCTGGCGCGGAGTGGGGCCGGTCGTCGAGACCGACCGCTACCCGAGCCTCACCGGCGTGTCCTCGTCGGGCCTGAACCGGGTGGCTGTCGATCGGCGCATGGGGCCCACCGAATTCGCCTGCCGGCTCGAGGGCGAAGACGGCGAGCGCGGCATGGCGCACTTCGAGCACCACCTCTTCGGCGCGTATCGACCCTACGGCTTCGCGTAGCCCGCATCGGCCCGCGCGCGGCCCGCACGACGGAGCGGCACGATGAACAAGGTCCAGGGCCTGCACCACCTCGCTATCTGCACCGCCAACATGAAGGAGCAGATCACCTTCTTCACCGACAAGCTCGGCATGGAGCTGCAGGCGCTCTACTGGATGCACGGGGTGAAGAACACCTGGCACGGCTTTCTGCGCCTCAATGACGAGAGCTCGATCGCCTTCGTGTGCAACCCGGACGTCGCGGCGGTGCCCACGGTGCTCGGCCAGACCCACGCCGGCAATCCCGGCGCGCTGTGCGCGGCCGGCGCGATGCAGCACCTCGCGCTGAAGGTGGGCGACCATGCCGAACTGCTCGCGATGCGCGACCGGCTGCGCGACCGCGGGGTGCCGGTGCTCGGTCCGATCGACCACGGCATGTGCTGCTCGATCTATTTCGCCGGGCCCGAGAACCTGTCGCTCGAACTCAGCTACTCGCTCGAACCCATCGACGCCCGCGCCTGGATCGATCCCGAGGTCGTGAAACTCGCCGGCATCACCGACGAGGAGCTCGCGCGCTTCGTGCGCCCGGCGGCATTCCACGACCGCGCGGGCGCCGTGCCGCAGCCCGCGCTCGGCAGCGCGCCCGGCCCGCACATGAGCAACTACCCTCCCGGTCGCTACGAGCGGGTGCTCGGCCTGCCCGACGAGGCGGTGCTGAACTCGGTCGACAATCAGCCGCCGGTGAAGCTCGCGCGCTGAGCGGGGCGCCCGCCGCGCGCTCGCGATGCGCCCGTCCGGCGCTCAGTCCACCGGCAGATTCAGCGCCTGCACTTCGCGAATCCACACCGGGCCGTCCTCGCGCCAGACCTTCAGCGCTTCGGCGCGCCCGACGATCAGGTCGGGGATGCCCATGGCCTCGCGCATGGCCTTGGCCCGCGGTGTGTCGTTGCTTTCCACGGCGGCCTTGCCCAGCAGGTCGAGGATGGGCGCCGGTACCGATGCGTGCGCAACGAGTTTGATCGTGGCCTCGAGCCGTGAGGTCGGGCCCGAGAATCCCTGCTCGACCATCGTCGGCACGTCGGGCTCGCGCGGCGAGCGCACCTTGCCGGTCACGCCGATCAGCCGCAGCCCCTTGTCGCGCATCTTGGCGAAGGCCTGGTAGCTGCCGATCGAGACATCGAGCTGACCACCCGCCATGTCGATCCACATCGGCACCTCGCCCTTGTAGTGGACGAGCTCGAACTGGCAGCCGAGGTCGCGGTTCCAGTTGCCGGCGAGGATCTGCTGGTACGAGCCCTTGACGTAGTTGCCCATCATCGTGCGCTGGCGGCGGGCGTACTCGAGCATGCCCTTGAAGTCGCGGATGCCGGTGCGCTCGGTGGCCGCCAGCGCCAGCGGGCCCGTCGGAAAGATCGCGATCGGCGTGATCTCCTTGTCGATGTCGTAGGGCAGCTTGCGATAGAGCACGCGCGCCTGGAAGAACATGCCGGTGGAGCCGAAGGCCACCGTGTAACCGTCGGTCGGCGACTTGACCATCGCCTCGAGCCCGACGATGCCGCTGGCCCCGGGCCGGTTCTCGACCACCGCCGGCTGCCCGTAGCGGGCGGTCAGGTGCTCGGCGTACATCCGGGCGTAGTTGTCGGTGAGCCCGCCGGCGGGCGAGGCCACGATCAGCTTGATCGGCTTGTTCGGATAGCCGGCGGCCTGGGCCTGCGCCTGGCGCGCCGGCAGGACGCTGGCTGCGGCGGCGCCCAGGAGCAGGCTGCGGCGTGCGGGATTCTTCATCGTCGGTCTCCGTGGGGTGCGGGGCAGCGATACGTCGCCCCGTCGGCGCGGCGGTCGCGCAGCGGCCATCGTAGGAGCGCGGCGGCGCCAGTGGCCAGCGTGCGAGCCCGAATTCGGACGTCGCCACCGGCAAGCGGACCGTTTCGCGCCGGGCGTCGGGTCGCCGCCGACGGTAGACTCGGGCCGCCGTCTTGGCACGCCAGCGATCCGGGAGAAGACGATGGAGTTCGACGAGGTGATACGCGGCCGCCGCAGCATCCGCGGCTATCTGAAGAAACCGGTGCCCAGGGCGCTGGTGCGCGAGATCCTCGAGATGGCGATGCGCGCCCCCACCTCGCTGAACACGCAGCCCTGGAACTTCTACGTGGTGGCGGGCGAGGTGCTCGATCGCATCCGCAAGGGCAACGTCGAGCGCAACCTCGCCGGCGTGCCCGACTCGCGCGAGTTCCGCATGGGCCCGGGCTACCAGGGCGCGCACCGCGAGCGCCAGATCGACATCGCCAAGCAGCTGTTCGCGGCGATGGGCATCGAGCGCGACAACAAGGAAAAGCGCCAGGACTGGGTGCTGCGCGGCTTCCGGCAGTTCGATGCGCCGGTGTCGATCGTGATCACCTACGACCGCTCGATCCATGGCAGCGACATCGCGCCCTTCGACTGCGGCGGCGTGGTCAACTGCATCGTCAACACCGCGTGGTCGCGCGGACTTGGTTGCGTGATCAACAGTCAGGGGATCATGCAGTCGCCGGTCGTGCGCGCCGAGGCCGGCATACCCGACGATCAGGTGATCCAGACCTGCATCGCGATGGGCTGGCCCGACCCCGACTTCCCGGCCAACGCGGTGGTGTCGCGGCGCAAGTCGGTCGACGAGGCCGCGGTGTTCAGGGGCTTTCCGGACTGACCGCGCTCGCCTGGCGCGTGGCAGCGCCCGGGTTCGAAGCGGTCAGCGGCCAGGCGATCGCTGCAGGCGTGAGGGCACGAGTCCGCTGGCCAGCGCCGTGCCGGCGATGACCGCGGCACCGCCCGCCAGCGTGTGCCATCCGATGCTCTCGCCCAGCAGCAGCACACCCCACAGGCTACCGAAGAGCGGGATCAGGAAGGTCACGGTCAGGGCCGCCGGCGGGCCGATGTCCTGGATCAGGCGGAAGTACAGCAGGTAGGCGGCACCGGTCGATACGATGCCCAGCAGCAGCACCGAGACCGTGATGCGCCAGTCCCAGATCGGCTGCGGTGCCGCGCCCGCGAGCGCAAGGGGCAGCATCACGATGGTGGCTGCCAGCATGCTGCCGAGCGCGTTGTCGAAGGGTTCGACGGCCGGAGCCCGGCGCGCATAACAGGTGGCAACGCCGTAGGAGAAGGCGCCTGCGAGTCCGGCCAGCACCGCGCCCGGGGCGGCGCCTGCCGGAGCGCTGCCGTCCAGACCCACGAGGATCGCCACGCCGGCCAGTCCGAGCGCGAGTCCGAGGAGGGTCGCGCGTGCTGGCGCGGCGCGCGCCAGCACCGCCGCGATCATCGCCGCCCAGATCGGTGCGGTGGCGTTGAGGATGGAGAGCAGCGATGCCGGCAGATCGAGCGCCGCGACTGCGAACAGCGAAAAGGGGATCGCCGAGTTGAACACCCCGACCACCGTGTAGTGGCGCAGGCGGCCGCGCAGCGGCAGGCTGCGCCGCAGCAGGCGCGCGACGCACAGCAGGAAAAGCGCCGCGAGCCCCACGCGCAGCAGGATCAGCAGGGTGGGCCCTACCGACTGCGCGCAAATCCGCATGAAGAGGAAAGATCCACCCCACAGGGCGGCCAGGACGACGAGGCGGACGGTGTTCAAGGCGGGAGGACGTCGAAGACTGGCGGTCCGGCGAGGGTGAGCCCGCCGAGGCTCCGGGGCAACCCGATACTTGCGGCCGATGATTGCCCGCTGCTGGAGCGCCTGTTCAGCCTCCGGGCGCCTCGATGCGCAGCAGCGCGCCGAAGGCGGCTTCGCGCGGTATCTCGATGGCGTTCGCGCCGTCGTTCGCCGCGCGGGCCGCGAGCCCGGCTGCCTGCAAGGGCTCGAGGAGCGCTTGCGGGTCGGCCGCGTGCAGCACCAGCGCATGCAGGCCTTCGCGGCCGGCCGCCAGCCGTTCGGCAATCGCGGCAGCAAAGGGGCGCGTGGCGTCGTGCACCGCAACCAGCTCGATCGCCCCGCCGCGCGGCGGGCGCACGCGCACCGAGCGCACGCCGCGGGCCTGGTCGATGCGGGGCGGATCGGCGGGCAGGCCCAGGCCCGGCCCCCAGGTGGCGGCGGCCGCGGCCAGGTCGCGCACCGCGATCACCGCGCGCTGCACGCCGGAGAGCCCCAGGCCCTGCCAGCCCGCCGGCGCGCGCCCCGGATAGGAGTCGTTCGGATACACCCGGATCAGCACGCCCTGGGTGGACGATGGATGGATGTCACGGCCGCCGGCGCCGGCCATCAGCGGCATCACCGCGAGGCCGCGCGCGGTGAGCGCGGCCGCCTCGGCATTGGGGTCGGGCGCCTCGAGCATCAGCGCGAACAGACCCTGGCCACGCCGGTCGAGGAAACGCTGCAGGCTCAGGCTGAGCGGCGCTTCGGGCACCACCGGGCTCATCAGCTCGATGTGGCTGCCGCCGTCGGCCACGCACATCGCGATGCGCGCGCCGAGTTTCGGGACGGTGTCGGCCGAGAGATCGACGATGGGCAGCCCGAGCCGGCGGCCGAAGGTGTCGACGATCGCCTCGAAGTCGGTGGTGGCGATCGCCAGGCGGGGCATGGCGGTGATCATCGTGCAACTCCCGTGGGCTGGCTCGAACCCGGCAGCGTAGGCAAGCCCCGCGCGGCCCGCCAGCGGCCGGGGTCCGAACGGTGCGCGCCCGAAAGCCGTCTCGGGCCCGCCAGTCGAAAAGCGCCCCTGGCCGTGGCACTATCCGTAATCCCCGGCCACCGGAAGGGGATTGGAGCATCCCCGCCATGAACGACACCCTGCGCGCGATCCGGCCTTCGGCCGCGATCCTCATCTGTGCCTCGCTGATGCTGACCCTGAGCCTCGGCCTGCGCCAGAGCCTGGGGCTGTTCATGCAGCCCATGACCCGCGACATCGCGATCACGGTCTCCGAGTTCACCTTCGCGATCGCCATCCAGAATCTCGCCTGGGGGCTGGCGCAGCCCTTCACGGGGGCGCTGGTGGTGCGCGCGGGCTTTCGCACCGTGATGGTCGCGGGTGGCGTGCTCTACACGCTGGGGCTGGTCTGCCTCGCGATGGCCCAGGGCGTGCTGATGGTCACGCTCGGCGCCGGCGTGCTGATCGGTCTGGCCCTGGCCTGCAACGCCTCGTCGATCGCCAACGCGGTGGCCTCGCGCGCGGTGCCCGCGGCGGTGCGCAGCTCGGTGCTCGGGCTGGTGTCGGCCGCGGGGTCGCTGGGGGCCATGCTGGCCGCGCCCATCGGCCAGTGGCTGCAGACCGACTTCGGCTGGCGCATGGGCGTGCTGGGTTTCGTCGCCTTCGGGCTGATCCTCATCCCCGCGGGCTGGATCGCAGGGCGGGTCGATCGCGTGAAGCTGCCGCCGCCCGCAGCCGGCGACGTGGCCGAGGAGAGCGACGCACGCCGCATGGCGATGGCCGCCCTGCGCCATCCACCGTTCATCGTGATGACGCTGGCCTTCTTCGTGTGCGGCATGCAGCTGGTCTTCCTGACCACCCACCTGCCGTCCTACCTCGACCTGTGCGGCATGGACCCGATGCTCAGCGCGCAGGCGCTGGGCATGATCGGCGGCTTCAACATTCTGGGCAGCCTGTTCTTCGGCTGGGCCGGTGGCCGATGGTCCAAGACCGCGCTGCTGGGCGCGCTCTACATCTCGCGCTCGCTGGTGCTTGCCTGGTTCTTCTCGGCGCCGCCCACGCCCGGCAACACGCTGCTCTTTGCCGGCCTGATGGGCTTTCTCTGGATGGGGGTCTCGCCGCTGTTCGCGGGCGCGGTGGCCGAGATGTTCGGGCTGCGCTGGCAGGCGATGATCCAGGGCATCGCCTTCTTCAGCCACCAGATGGGCAGCTTTCTTGGCGCCTTCGGCGGCGGGATGGTCTTCGATGCCTTCGGCTCCTACGATCTCGCCTGGCGCTTCGGCGTGGGCCTGGGGCTCACGGCGGGCATCGTGCAGGTGGCCTTCGCGCTGATGCGCCCGCCCGCGGCGCTCGCGCGCTGAGTCGGGGCCGATCGATGCGCACCGCCGCCGCCCGGCTTTGCGCCCTCGCGCTGGCCATCGCCGCCGCGGCCGTGTCGCCGGGCAGCCAGGCCCAGCCGGCGCCGGTCGACTTCTCCTTCCTGCGCAGTCCCGAACTGCGCTGGCTCGACCTCGCACCGGCGGCCAGCGTGCAGGCCATTGCCGAAGACCTGCAGTCGGCCGAGCGCGCGCCGCTGCGCGCGCAGGCGCAGGCGGCGCTCGAGCGGCCCGGCACCCTGGCGCTGGCCCTGATCGACCGCGGCATGCTGGTCTACGAAGGCCACGCGGCTGGCCGCAGTGCCGCCGACCGCTACTTCAGCTTCTCGGTGGCCAAGTCGCTCACCGCGCTGGCCGTGGGCGAGGCGCTGTGCGCCGGCCGCATCCGGTCGCTGGACGACACCGCCGTCACCTACGCGCCCGAACTCGCCGGCACCGCCTACGCCGACGCCTCGGTGCGCCATCTGCTGATGATGGCAAGCGGCGCGCAGAGCGGTGGCCCCGATCTGAGCGGCCAGCCCCATCCGGGCGCCTTCACCGCCGAGATGATGGGCCGCAGGAGCGTCGCCCAGCAGTGGCGCGAGCACGGCCGGCGCGCGCGCGGGCTGTTCTCGGAGGTGCGCCCGGGCGAGCGCTTCGACTACAACAACCTCGACACGGCGGCGCTCGCGGCCGTGATCCGCGGCGCCACCGGGGCAGCTTTCGGCGCGTGGTTCGCCCAGGCGGTGGTCGAGAAGTCGGGTCTGGCCGACACCAGCCGCTGGAACCTCGATCGCGACGGACGCGAACTCAACTACGCCTCGTACAGCGCCACCCTGCGCGACTGGGTGCGCCTGGCGCTGCGCTTTCGCGCGGTGCAGCGCGCAGCCACCGACGAGCCCTGCCTGCGCGCCTTCCTCGAGGAGGGCACGCGCACCCGCATCGCCACTTACGCGCGCTCGGGGTTCGCCGGTTACGGCTACCAGATCTGGACCGATTTCGCCGGCGGCCCACGCACCGCCTACTGGATGCTCGGCTACGGCGGCCAGCGCGTGGCCATCGATCCGGCATCCGATCGCATCATGATCACCTTCGCGACCAGTCCGCAGGACGCCACGCTGCGCCTGTTCACGGGCTGGGCGCGCACGCCCTGACATCGCGCGCCCCCGGGGGCGCGCGATGCCGCCGCTCACGCCTGTCCGGAGCCCCTCCATGCACGAGAGCGTCCGACGCCTTTTCCTGTCCCTCCTGCCAGCCCTCGTTGCGCTGGCCGTCTGTGTGCCGGTGCGCGCGCAGAGCCCCGAGTGGCCGACGCGGCCGATCACCGTCGTCATGACCTTTCCGGCCGGTTCGGGCGTCGATGTGGTCGCGCGGCAGATCCAGGAGCCGCTGGGCAAGGCGCTGGGCCAGCCTGTGGTCATCGAGTACAAGCCGGGCGCGGCCGGCAACATCGCGAGCGAGTACGTGGCGCGCGCCCGGCCCGACGGCTACACGATGGTCTTCGGCACCGCCGCCACCCACGGCAGCAACGCCGCGCTCTACCGCAAGCTGCCCTTCGACGTCGAAAACGACTTCGTGCCGGTGGCGCCCATCCTCGACGTCTCCAACGTGCTCACGATCAACCCCGAGGTGATCAACGTGCGCACCCTCAAGGAGTTCGTCGACACCGTGAAGGCCAATCCCGGCAAGTACAACTACGCGTCCACCGGCAATGGGGCCGGCACCCACATGGCGTTCGCCGAGTTCAACGCCCGCGCCGGGCTCGACAT
>Ga0315904_10010425_pt1 | contig 12018 bp, 20 predicted proteins | sample LakEriMetagenome_6_FD_203529 | JGI IMG/M metagenome (GOLD analysis project Ga0315904, IMG submission 203529) | Freshwater fungal communities from buoy surface, Lake Erie, Ohio, United States - Buoy 12 MA120 | ecosystem: Environmental > Aquatic > Freshwater > Lake | place: USA: Lake Erie, Ohio...
ATCACAGTCTTCACAGATGCCCAGGAGATCAGCCATCTTGAGAAGTCCACCCGGCTGTTCGACCGAGAGCCTCAAGGCCTTGATCATCTTGGTCTGCGGCCAGTATGGATCTCCGGGCTGACTCTCAATCAGATCCAGCACGACCACCGTCAGATCGAGAATGTCTGGATTGATGCCCGTCTGAAGCATTCCCTTCGATTCTCGTAGCTTCGATTTCCTGAAGATGTTTTTGACAGCTGGTGATGCGTTGCCGTACACGTCCACCCACCTATGTGGTTTTTGAAAGGGCATAGTGGCTATCTCGAGATAGCAGTCCACATAGAGCTTGTCTTCCGGTCTCACGACCAAGTCCCTCATCTTGTGGTAGGCGAACAACATAGTGTTGATCTGGTGACTCTTCACCTGTGGAGTCGGCATGATTAGTAACATATTTTTCCTTCCTTTGTTTCCAAATTGCTCTGTAAATGTAAGATATACATTCGGTTAGAAAAAATGTTTCACCCCGAGGCATGAAAAAAATAGGGCAAACCCCGGATGCCCGAGGGCTGCCAGGCCGGGCTCAAAGGGCTATCAGCCCCGAGGGTCAAGGGCTTACCCCCAGGGCATTTCCATTTTGGGCCTGGAAGGCCTAGGCCTATCTTAATAGGAGCCCGGGCACGCTCGGCCTCGCACACGTAGGCCCCGTCCGCATAGTATGTTAGCACTATAGTATATTCCCCGGGGCCTACGCGTGCGCCCGGCCGCACGGAGGAGGGGCGTAGCACCCGGTCCCTCTAAAACCCCGGGCTCCCCAATCTATGTTCCGTTCTAATTTTATTTTTTCACTACGCAGCCAATCATTATATTTACAGTATGAAGATCAACGACCACACTACACTAGAGGAGACTCCATCAGGCTACATGGCAGTGGTCACAGACATTAAAGGTAGGACTCACAGGATCAGAGTCAACCTCGACGATGTCATCAGATGGAAATCAGGCGAGCTCATTCAACGAGCCATGCCCTACCTCACACCGGACCAGAGAGAGCTAATCCTCTCAGGCATCCCCGGAGACCTTTACGATCGCATGTTCTCAGACGACGACAAGATCTAATCACCAGCATCCCTACCACTCAGACTCCTGAGACCCGGAGAGGGATAGCTGTGGGGTTTCTAAAAGACTACGGATCACCGGCGTGAACCCAACGTTTCGCCGGCTGGGAGCTTTTAAAACCCGACGGTGCTATTTGACAAACTGGTAGGTTTATTCATTAAATGAATCTCAGGAACCCGCAGGATCAACTTGGACAAACCCAAAGAACCCGGAAGACCGGGTTTTCTATTAGAGAACCCGACGGATCTTGTTCCTTTCTAGTTTAACTCCCGACGGTGTATCCGGATTGTCCTATCATCCATCTAGATCAGCTAAGCTGAACACGACCGTCCGCCCTGGGTGACCCTAGGTGGGCACGGGGGGTTGCTGGTAGGGGGCCAGAGTCTACCCCATGCTCCTGGCCAGGAGTCTATACCGGGTCTACCCCATGTCCCTAGCCAGGAGTCTATACCGGGTCTACCCCATGTCCCTATCCATTCCCTTATTCATGTCCCTAGCCATTCCCTTATTCATGCCCTTAGCCGGAGTCTTGATAAGGTCCTATCTATGCCTATCTTCTTCATCTAGTCTAAGCTTTGGGCTAGTGCTCTTTATCTCTCTCTAGTCTATCTGTCTGTCTCATAGGTACTCTCTCCTAGTCTATAGTGATTCTTTTGATCTATTCTATCGTATGGTGTGTATAGAGTGTATATAGAGGTTGCTTATCTAGTATGGATAATGGACGGAACGTTGTTAGCTCTTCTGTCTATCCTCTATTAGCTTGCTTCTCTTATCTCTCTTATGTGCTAGTGTGTATCTTATCTCTTCTATCTGTTCTATCTCTAGTGTTAGCTTGTGTATCTCTACTAGTCTATCTAGTCTATCTAGTCTATCTAGTGTTATGATCACTATGTCTCACTCTCTAAAGACTGGTGTGTGCATGTCCTTCGGAGCCCGGGGTTTTGGACATGGCTGGAGCAAAGCCCCCGAGGCGATGACATAGCCCTAACGCGCACGTGCGTGGTGAGGCGGATTCGGGGCGGAAAGATTGATGGAAAGATGATCTGGAAAGGCCCCGGTTTTGGCTGGATATATACGATATGCAGAAGTTGTTAGACTTTGTCGATTGGTCCAGCCTGAGAGAATCTGAAGGGACTGGTCTGACCCAGGAGCAGGAGGAATTCCTGAACAAGTACACCGAGGGCAGCTGGTCATATAACTCCCAGACTGGTCTGGTGGATGTGGAGGGTAGTTTTGATTGCCGTTCAGAACGGCTCAAGACTCTATCTGGGGTCAAGTTCGGCAAGGTCAGTGGGAGTTTCGATTGCTCCGGCAACAAACTCACCTCTCTGGAGGGAGCACCACAGGAGGTTGGAGGGGATTTCTATTGCCAACGTAACAAACTTACTTCTTTGGAGGGAGCACCTCAGGAGATTAGAGGAGATTTCGTTTGCTATAGCAACAGCCTCACCTCTCTGGAGGGAGCACCTCGGGAGGTTGGAGGGTATTTCTATTGCTCCGGCAACAAACTCACCTCTCTGGAGGGAGCACCTCAGGAGATTAGAGGAGATTTCGTTTGCTATAGCAACAGCCTCACCTCTCTTGAAGGAGCACCACAGGAGGTTGGTGGGTATTTCTATTGCTCCGGCAACAAACTTACTTCTTTGGAGGGAGCACCTCGGGAGGTTGGAAAAAATTTCGATTGCTCCGGAAACAAGCTCATGACCCTGGAGGGAGCACCTCGGGAGGTTGGTGGTGATTTCCTTTGCGATGCTTTCGAATTGTCCCAGGGGGAATGGAACCTAGAAGGATGGCTGAATAAAATGAAGGAGGGAGATCAGGAAGTTCAGAAACTGATTCTGACCCTTTTGACACCCGAGATTCTCAATCAGGAGATCCAGAAGGATCCTGCAGGCATGATTATGAAACTTAAGTCTGTTTGGAACTACCCGGACTTTGAGAAGATCAAGAAGGGTCTGAAATTTCCCGATGATTTTGGCGATGTCGACAGAATGATTAAGAGCCTGAATAGGATGGACGACATAAAAGATTTTATCTGATGAAAAGAATTGTAACGTATAAAATGTTTGAATCAGCTGGTTCTGATCTGACCCAGGAGCAGGAGGGGTTCCTGAACAAGCACACCAAAGGCAGTTGGAAGCATGATCCTGCCACAGGACTGGTTGATGTTGAGGGTGATTTTGACATCTCCTACGAAAGTTTGGGCAATATGAATGGCATCAAGTTCGGCAAGGTCAGTGGGGATTTCGATTGCTCCGGAAACGATCTCACCTCTCTGGAGGGAGCACCTCAGGAGGTTGGTGTGGGTTTCGATTGCGGCCACAACAATCTCACCTCTCTGAAGGGAGCACCTCAGAAGGTTGGTGGGGTTTTCTCTTGCCTCGACAACAATCTCACCTCCCTGGAGGGAGCACCAAAGAAGGTTGGTGGGAGATTCTATTGCAATAAAAACAAGCTCACCTCTCTGGAGGGAGCACCTCAGGAGGTTGGTGGGGGTTTCGTTTGCAGCGAAAACAAGCTCACCTCTCTGAAGGGAGCTCCTCAGGAGGTTGGTGGGAATTTCGATTGCTCCCGCAACAATCTCACCTCTCTAGAGGGAGCACCTCAGGAGGTTGGTGTGGGTTTCGATTGCTCCAGTAACAAGCTTACCTCCCTGGAAGGAGCACCCCAGGAGGTTGGTGGGGGTTTCGATTGCAACTATACCTATCTCACCTCTTTGAAGGGAGCACCCCAGAAGGTGGGTGGGAATTTCTTTTGCTCCTATAACAAACTCACCTCTCTAGAGGGAGCACCCCAGGAGGTTGGTGGGGATTTCGTTTGCTTAGAGAACAAACTCACCTCTCTGGAGGGAGCACCCCAGGAGGTTGGTGGGAATTTCGATTGCTCCCGCAACAATCTCACCTCTTTGGAGGGAGCACCTCAGGAGGTTGGTGGGGGTTTCTACTGCGGCTTTTTCAAACTTGGCCCCGGAAAATGGAACCTAGGAGGATGGCTTAGGATTCTGAAGAGCCGCAAGCCGGAAGCCCAATCACTTATCCTAACCTTGATTTCACCAGATGTGTTGAATCGTAAGATCCAAAAAGATCCTGCAGGTATGATCAGGAAGTTCAAGAATGTTTGGAACTCACCAGACTTTGAGAAGATCAAGAAGGGTCTGAAATTTCCCGATGATTTTGGCGATGTCGACAGAATGATTAAGAGCCTGAATAGGATGGACGACATAAAAGATTTTATCTGATGAAAAGAATTGTAACGTATAAGGTGTTTGAATCCAAAAGGAATGAACCGACTCCAGACCAGGTTGACTTTCTGAATAGGTGCACCGATGGAATTTGGAATTATAATGCTGTAACAGGACTGGTGGATGTGGAGGGTGATTTCGACGGTTCCAAGGAAAAATTGGAGAATATGCATGGCATCAAGTTCGGCAAGGTCAGTGGGTATTTCTACTGTGAAAAGAACAGACTGACTTCTTTGAAGGGAGCACCACAGGAGGTTGGTGGAAATTTTAATTGCTCCGACAACGTTCTCAAGTCTCTGGTAGGAGCACCTCAGAAGGTTGGCGGTAGTTTCCTTTGCGTCTCAAACAATCTCATCTCTCTGGCAGGATCTCCTCAGAAGGTTGGCGGTACTTTCAATTGTACCTACAACGATCTCGCCTCTCTAGAGGGAGCACCTCAGGAGGTTGGTGAAGATTTCGTTTGCAACGAAAACAAGCTCATGACTCTGGCAGGAGCACCTCGGAAGGTTGGCGGGAGATTCAGCTGTGATGCTTTTCAATCATGGGGTGGAGAATGGAACTTAAAAGGCTGGCTTGAGATTCTGCAAGAAGGCGAGCCAGATGCTCAGAAGATGATCATGACCATTTTGCCACCAAAGGTGATGAATCGGGAGATCCAGAAGGATCCCACAGCCATGATCAAGAAACTGAAGAACGTTTGGAACGAGCCGGACTTTCAGAATATGAAGAAGAGTTTAAAGTTTCCTGCAGAGTTTGGTGATGTCGACAAGATGGTGAAGAGCCTGAATAAGTTTGATGACATCAAAGGATTTATCTGATGATGTGCGTCAAGACGCATCCACTAATTCTTGCAGGCTTATTTGTAAGAATCTTTTAACCCTAATATTTTTTATTTCCGGATCGACTGGCTAATTTTGCCGGCATGACTCCAGCAGACAAACTCCTTGTGGCGATCGCAATCTTCGTCGTGGTTATTTTCGTTGTGATACCTATGATCACGTCCCGCAATGGCCGTAATAGATACGACGATGACCCCTGGTGGTAACTCTTTCTTACATTTTTTCTGTGCGTTTGCGAAAATTAGTTTTACAGCATGGAGACAAATTCAAAATTTTTCGAAATCTCCCAGAACAACTCTGGTGGATCATTCATAACGAATGACGTACTCTGTCATCGTCTGTTTATCGAAGCGGATTCTTATGAAGAAGCGATCTTAAAGGCGGAAGGCCTTGGCTGCTACTGGAATGGCGTGGAGGGGGGTTGCGACTGCGAGTGCTGCGGTGACAGATGGTACCAACCACACCGAGAGATTGATCTGGCCAACATGGTCACAGATAAACATGGAGGATATCCGGTGCATAACTTCATTCAGAAGGGAGACTCCATTGAAAAATTTAAGGAGGATTACAAGGGAATGGAATGGATCGATGAGCCGGTTATGGGTGAAAAATATGGATCCCCGATCATCTCCGGAAGTATTAAGCTCCGCAATATCGAAGACTATGCCCAGGTGCTGTCTAACCTCTTTGGATGGACCGAGCCGGAGACTAGAATATTCTATAAAGATGGATCAGTCAAAGAAATTTCATCCAGCAAATACAGGAAAGATGAAGATTAATGATAAATTTTTATCATGTGTAATTGTTAACTATACAAGATATTTGTAAAAAATATGTCCACATTCATTATAACTTACGAAGCAAAATGCAAACACTGCTTGAATCGGGTTGGAAAAAAGAATCCGAAAAACCGGTACCAGTCATTCTGCGAGGTTAAACAGGAATTTATTAGGCTCAAGGATAAAGCCTGTGAAAAATTTGCTTTATGAAGATCCAAGAATTGAGAATCGGTAACTACGTCTTTGACAACCTTGGAGGGGTATTAAAGATAAAGGGACTTTCCCTGGCATCTGATATTTCCCATCTGAGACCGATTGATCTGGATGATAATTGGCTCGAGAAGTTTGGTATGGAGGACGGGATCGAAAATGAGCATTTTAAATTTATGGCCGTGTACAATGACGGATGGAACATTTATTTTGAGGAGAAGGAGGGTTACGGTAACGCTCGCTTCAGTTCAACTGGATTCTATTCAGTGCACGAGTTCCAAAACCTCTTCTATGCAATGACCGGTCTCGAATTAGCTATAAAAAATCAAAATGAATAAAGAATTTATCCCTTACGAACAAGCGTTAGCTCTTAAAGAACTTGGTTTTGATGAACCTTGTTTGGCTTCTTATTATCGCGCAGGCAAAAGACTAGATGTATGCGAATACATTAAGCACGGTGAGTATACCATATTAGCACCAACGTGGTCCCAAGCATTTAGATGGTTTAGATATAATCATTGGTACACCGCATTAATTTTATGTGATAGTTTTGAAATAGTACAGCAAATCTCTACTTCCAAAACACTTGACTTTAACACGGGAGAATATAGACCTAATTATATAACTTCAACATGGCATAAAGAGGTAGGATTAAAATCTTATGAAGAAGCAGAACTCGCTTGTCTTAAAAAATTAATCGAAATAGCAAAACCACAAAGTAATGGATAAAGAATTTGTCCCCTACGAAGAAGCATTGGCGCTTAAGGAACTTGGGTTTGATGAACCTTGTTTTGGATATTGGAAATCTAAAAACTGGCTAATCCAAGAAAAAACAAGAACTGATGGATATACACACGCTGACCAAGAATGTTCAGCACCACTTTACCAACAAGCATTTAGATGGTTTAGAGAGAAGTATAATTTAAGAGGATTTATTGGATTTAGACCAAATGTTAAAAAGTTTGACCACCACATTTATGATATGTCATTATTAGGAATCGAGTATGCTAAACAAAGAACAATGGAAGAATATAATAAAGACCCATTAGTTGGTACATACGAAGAAGCAGAACTTGATTGTCTTAAAAAACTAATTGAAATCTCTAAAAACAAATAAAATGGAAAATTCCTCCGATTACAAAAAACTTGATTGTCCTTTTGACTTTACAAGCAGATGCACAATGGGAAGATGTGATTGCAAACCAATAGAAGAACCTAAAGATGTAATATTAGGGTATAAAACTTCTACTGTTGCTCAAATGTTAGATAGAGCTGAGTTAAAAGAACCTAAAGAGGAAACAATTTACAAAGCTGCTGAAAGATTAATCACATCGCATCCCGATTTTAAAACAGAGGGATTCTCAGATTATCAAAACGGGAGACTTAACGGTATTCTTGAAGGCGCTGAATGGCAAGCTGCGAGAATGTACAGCGAGGAGGATATGAAGCAATTTGCTTTTGAATGTGTTGCTAACTTTCTTTCTAACGATTATAACAAAGTTGAAATGAAACTCGCTGATGTTATAAGTGACAGGGTAAATAACCGGTTTGATAACTTTAAGAAATGAGTCATGAAAATATACACAGAATCAGAAGTAAGAACACTTTTAAATGAAATTTTGATGCTTTCATCTTCCGTAGAGGATGCAATGGATTTACTAACCCCCATTGAAATACCAAGTGATGAGGAGATAGAGGACGAGTCATTAGAAGAAAATAATGATGACTTATCACCAGCAGAAGAATTTCAAAGAGGTGCAAAATATGTGATTAATAAAATACAAGGAGGTAACAAATGAACAAAGAAGTAAATTTTGAAACAGCAAAACTCTTGAAAGAAAAAAAATTTGATGAACCTTGTACTTATTATTATGAATTAGAGTATGCTCATTTATACCCTGAAAATACTATTCATACATGGGATCCAAGGTTTAAAACTAAATTTAAAAATTCTTATCAGTGGGAAAAAGCCGCAGCACCAACCATTGCAGAAGTAGTGATATGGCTGTATGAGAAGCATGGTATTTGGGTTTATACAAAACCAGTTTTAGATGAAGATGGAGAATGGATTTTTAAAGGTTATGTTAAACCCTTAAATGACTTTAAAGCTAAAGAATATCAAACAAAATTATTAAAAGAACCAACAGGATCTTATGAAGCTGCTATCACATACACTTTAGAAAATTTGATACAAGGGGGTAACAATGACTAAGAACAGCACACCAAGTTCTGAATTTGAACATGAAGACCGTTGTCCTTCTTGTGGAAGTCCTTGTAATATACATACAGATTTAGACGATAAGGATTACTGTAATGATTGTAGAGTGTTGAACTTACATTGAAAAACTGATATGAGAAGATATTGGAATAAGTTTTTAAATTGGTTAATACCCAATAGACGAGAACAATTACTTACCGAAATGATGTTAAGAGACCAAGAACTTGGTTTGTATAATGAACCGAATAAAGTACGTGAGTATACATCACCTTTGATAGAAGAATTACTGAATGAAGTAACACCTGAAGAAACATACGGAGGTGAAAAATGATATGAAAGAAATAAATTTGAAACTAAGAACAAAGAAACTGAAGTGTGAAACCATTTCAATCAAAACTGAGATAGTAGTTGAGGAAGGAACACCAGAAATAGTTATACCTAAAAAGATTAGAAAAGAGGTTGAGAAACTTTTGATTGAAGAACTTAAAGTTTATGCGAGATAACAAATGAAAACACATTTAACAACCGCAACTATTTTAATAGGTGTACTATTACTGATTTGGGGAATGGCAAAGATTGACGCTGTCTTTTTTGGAGTGCTAACATTAACTGTATTAGGTATTATGTACGCTTTTATTTACTTAACTATCATTCGCAATAAAGGAGGTAACAATGAGCAACAATAACCAAACAATAAAAGAAGAAGCAATTGAATTAATAGAAATATTTAGATTAAATGTTTTAGATTACGAAGGCTCAAGTATTAATACACACGAAGCCAAACAATGCGTATTAGTTTTAGCGAACGAAATTTATAAATTAAATTTAAAAACGGGAGCATATCTTGATACTGATCCAGATAAAAAAAATTATTATTCTTATTGGGAAGAGTTAAAACAAGAAATAGAAATTGAGGAAAATGACAGCAACATTTTTACAACAACAGGCACAACACACCTGTGCTTAGGATTTGAACCTGCATTTCAGCCATCGCCAAAGGTAGCATCTATACAAAATGTACCCTGTAAAAAATGCGGTAAATACTTTCATCAGCACCCAATAATATCAAACACAAAACAATGATCAACAATAAACAAACTATGGAGGCAATAGGAATTGTAACCCATAAAATTGAAAATGTAGAATGGGTATTTCAGTTTAATGATGATGAACCTATACATTTTGCAGAACCATTTCCAGATGGAGGAGCAAGAGGAGTAAGTTTTACAATCGGTGATACCGATACTTCAAACATTGTATTTGATGATGGCAAAGGAAACACTTTTAAGTTGTTCGCAAGAGAAAAGCAAGGAGGAAATAATGAGCAACAATAAACAAATAGAAAACGGGGATGTATTCGACATCGGTCAGACAGTCAATGGAGTAAATAAGTTTTTATGGTTCAACAATACTTGGTATTATTTTGAAGAACGTATGTCGTGGGAATATGAATATGACCAAAGAGATTTAACAAAACTTGTTTTAGAAAAAGAATTTGAAGAAGTAACATTGCTTAAAAATATTTTTAAACAATGAGCAACAATAAAACAAAGTAGCGTGGAACAAGGTTTTTATTTTTGTACCTTAATCACTGGTGAATTTTTTTCACTGTATTATGATGGAATAAATTTTCATAGTAAAGAAAAAACATATAAAAAAGAAGAAATAAAAACATTTAATAAAATACTGTATGACAAACAATAAACAAAGTAGCTTGGAGTTTTTATCTTTTATTAAATCATGGAAAATGAAAACAATGAACAGCAATAAACCAATAACTGCGTTTTTTAATACAATGGCGGTTATGTACTTATTGTTTGTATTCTACAGTTGGAGTTGGAATCCTAAAGATTGGGGTGAGGTGGGAAGATTATGTTATGTCATGTTTTCACCTATATTCTCTTTAGTTGTTTATTCAATTGTGTTAGAAAAACAAAATAAAACCAATGAGAAACAATAAAGCACGTGAGTATACCTCACCTTTGATAGAAGAATTACTAAATGAAATAACACCTGAAGAAATGGAACGAACACTTATTGAAATGGAAAATATGGATAGAGAATTTAATAAAACAAAACTAAATTACATCGCCAACACACTTAAAGAGGCTGTCAATAGAATGGAGTACACTGGTGATATGTCCGACTTAGGAAATGAGATTGGTGTTACAGTGGGTCATGCGTATGAGAACATGACAGAAGAGAATATAAATGATTTCATCTCTGGATTCAGACATGGTGTATCGTTAACAAACGGAACCCATTAATATTACAGTATGAATACATTTATTCATTATGAAAAGTTCAAAGAGTGCGTATTCAAGAAGTAGAAAAATGAGCAACAATAAACAAAGTAGCGTGGACATGGAATTTGTCACCTACGGACAAGCATTAGAACTAAAAACAACTTGGGTTTGATGGGCACTGTTTTGCTTTTTATCAGGAAGAATATGTTGAAAATATACCAAAATGGGTTGATGAACTAATAGCTTCTTCAGACAAAAAATTCACAGTAATCATAAACAAATAAGATGAAACATCTATCAGTAGCACTAGTTTTTATAGCTTTTTACTCTTTGATCGGAGTAATATGTTATCTTACACAATCAGCGGTGCCTCTGTGGGCACTTTTATTAACACCAACTTGGTCTTCAGAATATAATGACAAAGATACGTTTTAATACAAGAATAAATTAAAATGAATAAAGCAATATTAGCATATGATGGAAGCAAAAGATCACTGGGTATTTTTTAGAGAGATAGAATGGGACTGTCCAAAAAACAATAAATTCAATGTGGACACAAGGGATTTCCACTGCGGATATCATTGGAATGATGAAGGCCATCCTGATCTAGGAACTATCAAAAAATATCCTCACTTCTTCATGACTCAAGAAGAACTTGTATCTCTATTGGAGAGATATTTTCAAGAATCTGGCGGAGAAGCGGAATGGAGATATTTTTCTCTTAAGTCTTACGACAGTGGATGGAGGTTAAAGTACCTAAGAATATTTCGAACAGAGCTAGGATTTGTAGTTTGTGATAGCGAAAACAAAGCTCTGAAGAAAGAAATTTTAGAAAGTGAAGTTAATCAAAAGCATTTGAATGCACATTAATTAAAAACAATATAAAATACACTTAAATATGCCAACAGGATACACAGCAGGTATTATCGATGGAAAGATTACCACATTCGAAGAGTTTGCAACAATTTGCACCAGAGCTTTTGGTGCAACTATCCACATGAGAGATGAGAGCTTGGAAACTCCATACGAGCCCAGAACTCCAAGCGAGTTTTACGTTAACTCACTCCAGTCTCTCAGGGAAAATCTTGAAAGAGTCAAATCAATGTCAGATGATGTTATCGTGCTTGAATTTGAGGAGAAAATACAGAATGAAATCAATTATCATTCTCGGGAGATTGCCTCATCTACAATTAAAATCGATAGGCTAAATGCGATACTAGAGGGTGTTAGATCTTGGATTCCACCGAGTGAAGATCACGAATCATTCAAAGCTTTTATGAATGAGCAGATCGAGATCACAATCAAATCGGAGTTAGGACCATCATATCACATGAAAAAGGTCGAGACACTTAGGAAAGACATTCAGAAAGGAGTTGATCCAGCTGAAAAG
>Ga0315904_10010427_pt1 | contig 12016 bp, 15 predicted proteins | sample LakEriMetagenome_6_FD_203529 | JGI IMG/M metagenome (GOLD analysis project Ga0315904, IMG submission 203529) | Freshwater fungal communities from buoy surface, Lake Erie, Ohio, United States - Buoy 12 MA120 | ecosystem: Environmental > Aquatic > Freshwater > Lake | place: USA: Lake Erie, Ohio...
CCGCATTCATGTCATGCGGCAGTTCTTTCTTCATAGGCGACATCAATTCTAGTCGGCGTCACCTACCCGTCAATACTATTTTTACCGCATTCCAAAAATATTTAGAAGATCGTTCAGCGATGAACTACCGGATGGAGGTGGAACGCAATCGTCTTCCTCTTCGTATACATCAGGCTCTTGATTGAATCCCTGCTTGTATGCCTCGTCGTAGGTAGTATTGAAGAACTTTCTGAACCCTGAAGTAGTAAGCGTCACCTTACCGTTCTCCAGTTGTTCCCGTAGTGCTGGGTTCTTGGAGAGGTAGTAAGCAAATAATTTGTCTTTACACATTTAATCTAGTATATAAAGATATTAACGGAAATTCAACCAAACAATTTCAATATGCAACAAGAACATTGGCAAATCACACAAAAAAGGGACGCTCTTGCTAGGGAGTTTGAGTCAAGAAGAAAGAAGGAGGATGAGTTGAGAAAAAGAGCAATGGACCCTAATAAATCTAAAAGCATGAGCGAGGAGGAAAAACGCCTTGCATTAAATTCCGCCAACCTTCGCGGTGCTAGATATTAACGAAAATTCAACCAAACAATATTATTTATGAGATCATTGCAAGAATCGTATAAAAAACTGTATAAAGGAGAAATCGAAGATATTGCAGCGAAGAAGGGGGCTATGGAGGATTTAATTTTTGAAGAATATAAAAAGAAAAATCCCGGCGCAAAAAAGGCAGCGGCTTTAGGAGCTTACTACAATAGACCCGGAACGGCCCATAACCCTTCCACACTCGGGAAGCGTGTAGACAGTTGGACTAGCGGTGGCGGGACCGGAGGAAGAGATAATAGGCAAACTGCAATAGGCGTGAATAAATATTGGGCAGGTAAGGCTCTGTGAGCAAATTGAGAAAACCTAGATGAAAAAATACAACGCCCTCAAAGCATTCTACGATCAGCCTAAAGACGGCAAGAAGATCGGTAAAGAACAGGAGAAAGCTCGCAAAGGTTTTACGAAGAACCGCGAGACTGGCAAGGTAAAGGCAAAGCAACTCGGTAAACTAAATTACTGATATGAGAGAAAGAAATTATGGTTGGAGTCCCCGTCAACTAGCCAGAGTTAATGCTCGCAGGGAAGCTAGAGGGAGAGATGTTTTGGTAGATCGAAAACTTAATGAGCCTGATTACGCGCAGAAATATCTTAACGAAGAAGAATCGTATGCTGCTAAAAAGCAAGCCCGTGAATCGGTTGGTCAAGAAGACGAGGATGAAGGTTCTCTTGCTGAAAGACAGGCAGACCGCACAAGAAGGTTCAAAGAGAGATTTGGTGAAAAAGGGTCGATGGCTGCTAGATATGGATACAAGAGCAGTTTCCCTGTAAAGAAGCCAATGATCCAGAACTCTCTTGATAAGATGTAATTTTAATCAGCTTAATCCCAAACCTGTCAGCTATCTCAATCGCAGTATCGTCGTAAGCGTAATGCTCTCGATACACAACTTCAGTTATACCGTAAGCTGAAATCATTCTTAGGCAGTTCCCACAAGGGAGCAATGTGCAGGCGAGTAGTCTGCATTCGTTTGGCCTGACATACCGCAGCGCATTCTGTTCTGCGTGGATGACGAACTTCCTGCGTTCATCTCGGTCTGACCAGTCTTCTTCTGCGTGAGGAGGAAAGCCGTTGTAGCCTACCGATGCAACTGAGTTGTCGTGTCGCAGCAATACGCAGCCAACCTTCTTCCACGGGTCTTTACTTTTCCGCGCTACTACTTCAGCGATGCTTAACGCATATTCGTTCCAGTTCATATCGTATATTCAACTATTTCTTTCTTGATGGAGAGCTTCGGGCATAGCAGTTCCCACATCGGGGAAACTGCTTAAACAACATATCACTTTCTCGCGTGGAGCCGTTCGTATGCATTTATGAATCACTCGGCCTAGAGGTCGTCCTTTGCCTAGCCTTACTTTAGTTTACACCTTTCGGTGAGAGCCAGTTTGATTCGCAGTTTCTAGCCTTTCGGCAGAACGCATTAAGTTGGTAGTCTGTTAGCCCTCCCAACGCCTCTCCTTCACACGGGAGTCCTTTTCAGGTAGTTCCGTAGTCAGGGATAGAACCTGCCGTGCTACGCTCATCTTTAGGCTCGTTTACGGGAACTGCCGTGAGGCTTCATGCGAAACGAAAAACCCGCCTTGATACTTACCTATCAAGACGGGGATTTTCGGGCGGGTGAAAAAACTGGTCACTTGAAGTGGTAAGCATTCAAGAAAGATGAAAATACAATACACTATTTTCAACAAGCGTCAAGTGTTTTGACGAAAAAACTACCTTGAATTTCTTTCAATATTGTTCAACAATAACTAGGTGAACGCATTTCATTCCGGCTGCATCGGAGATATTATCTACTCCATTCCTACGATGAAGGCATTAGGTGTAACGAACCTTTATGTCGATGATCGTCCGTGGACAAAGCCAATCGTGCATCGCATCGACGCATTCAAGAGGCTGATCGAATCACAGGGAATCGCAGTCAAGAAGCATGAAGACGAGAATATCGACTTCGATCTATCCACCTACCGCAACGGAGGAATGATCTACGGGGACAACATCGCCAACCGAGTAGCAAGATGGATGGGAGTTAAGATCGACCTTTCCAAGCCGTGGATGCAGATTGACGAGAAGAATCCTGCAACGAAAGGTAAGATCGTCGTAAGCCGTGGGGCTAGGTGGCACGGAGAGTTCTTTCCGTGGAACAGGCTAACTAGTGAGCTAGGTCACAAGATGGTATTCGTTGGACTGCCGGAAGAGCATCAAGATTTCTGTTCGCTATTCGGGAATATCGAATACTTGCCCACAAATGACCTGTATGATGTCGCAACAGCTATTGCGGGTGCTGACCTATTCATCGGCAATCAAAGCTCTCCTAATGCTATTGCAAACGGAATACACGCCCCAAGCATAGTAGAAACATGCCTGTATGCGTTTGATTGCATATATGAACGGGGCAATACTACCTACTGCCACGATGGTATTCTTAAAGTTCGATTTGACGGAATGACGGTTATTTCGGATAATCCCTCGCCAAAACACGGGTGGAAAATCGACATCTTCGGAAGAACGCTAAAGGCTCAAGACAAGCACATCTGCATTGCACTCGCTAGAGCTGATTGCTTTTTGCGAAAGATTTACTACAATGTTGACCAACTGACAGAACTCGCGGAGAAATACTAAATGGCTAATATCGCACTAGACGCTGGGAAGGTTGTATTGAAGGATGGGAAGGCAAGTTGCACTTGCTGCGTTGTATGCCCTTCTATTGAATCTGAATATGATGTTATTTCAGAGGCAATATATAACGCATTGCAAGCTGGAGGGAATTTTGTTACGAACGGGGCATTGAATGAATATGATTATTGCTCATTGTCGAAGTCTACTAGTGGAGTGGCTCCTTCGGGAGGATGTAATTTTAGATTTGCTATTTCTAATGATACAGGGTGCGAATCTGGATCAGATTTTAGATACGCATATATAATATTTGATTTTTCTATTTCAAAAGTTAATAATGAATATAGATTGACATATTATGGATACGCTTGGTGTCCGGGGACTCCGTATGGTCCATTCTGTTATTCTGTTGGGTGGTATATAGGTTGGGGTTATGACAACTTAAACCCTGACCCTTTTGTAAATTTAGGTTCAATAACGATCAACACATCGGCTGGAACTCTTGGACCATACGGAATTTATTCATTTCCTGGCGTTGGAAGTGGATTTTTGAATGTAACAATTACGCCTTTTGCACCATGAACAAGTTTATAGAGCCACCAAGTTTCCGATTTGCGTTTTGCGAGCGAAATGGTTTTGATTTTGCCTACAACTGGAAGATTTTTACCACAGAAACCGTGGAAGCGATTTGGCGATCTGAAGTGAAAACCGAGCCACCGCCTCGCCCCCATTTCATAATTTCGGGATACAAGCGAATCCCACAACACCCGATTGCTTTACTCGTTGGCAATCCGATAACAAAATTCATCGCAGCCTGTCACGAAGACGGCATCGAGATAGATGAGGCTATAAGCAAAGTATCGGAAGGAAAGTTCCCATCATTTCATTTTTTTCCTCAATCAAGGTTTTTAGGGTTTGGTGGGCAACCAATATATCTATGGAAAGCGCCAGATCACATCGAGCATTTCTGGGAAACTCTTAATCTTGGAGAGCCTCCAAAGATTTACAACAAGGAGTTTGATTTTCAGTATTCAGATAAGCTGCGTGAAATATACAAGGATGACTTTGAGCTATACGAGAGCATTAAGGAGCCACAAACATTGGCAGAATCTAAATCAGAGGTTAATCCTACGCTTTGGGAGCAGATGCGTAATGTTGGCTTTGCAGTTGGCAAGTTTAGCGCATCAGGTTTTAAACCAACCCCACCAGAAATTCTAAGCGAGCGAGAATCTATTTGCCGATCCTGCGACCAATGGGACGCAACTGCACTGCGGAATACAGGTAGATGCAAAAAATGCGGATGCAGCACTTGGGCGAAATTACGCATGGCAACAGAAAGATGCCCTCTCGGAAAGTGGGAAGCTGTTAGCGTTGAGGAAGGCAAGCAGTAGATTATTGTTGAACAACAGTATTGATAATAATATAGTTCCCGATTTATGCAGCCGATTAAGACAACAAACGCTATGAACCCCGCGCCAGCAAAGGGGATCGAATCATTTCCAACACCAGTAATTGACGATGTTGTTATCTCAGAGGTAGTCAATTCTTGGAAGGGAGATTACCAGCCGCTAGAATACGGAGTCCTGTGGAAGGATGTTTCTCACGCCCCGAATCAAGGCAGCTTCCCAGAGCATAAGCTGGTATTCCAGCAACCGACCAGCGAGGACGGGCAGTGGATCAAACGCATTTGGGTCAATGATCGTGTAAACCAAGACAGCTACAACTACGCAATCAAGTATAGCGCAGGATCGCAGGATCACCCGATATACATCAGGACATATATTGTTCCACGCGAGGGATACGCTCCATTGCCTGATGGAACGCCTGACCCATTATTCCCCGGCGCATTGCTAGTTGATGAAGAGGCTAATCGAAATGAAGGCGAGCTAGATTCTAAATACATCACGGTAACGCGAGTCTACGAGACGCTTCCCGGACCAGCCGTTCCGACTAGACGCTATAACGAGCGAGGAGACTTGGAGACTGTAATAGTTCAGACCGTTCCTCCAAATACTCCACCAACTACAGACGGCTTGCTTGTTACTCAATCTCAGGTAGAGCAGGTAGAAACTGGTAAAGGCGTAAAGACAACTGCTACCGTTCAAGATCACGCACTACTTCAGATTAAAGAAAAGAAAGAAGGATTGCTGGGTGAGACGATTACGACTGACGACATCGTTGATCCATCAACAAGTCCTGATGCTCTATCTCAAACAATCGTTGCATCTACTGTTGAACAATACACGGCAACTAAGGCAAGGAAGCGGACAACGACTGCAAGCGGACCAACAAGCCTATCCCAAAAAAGCAAAGACGGAAAGTTGCTTGGAGATATTACATCAACCGAAAGCGTTGTCGCTCCAAGCTCAGACCCGGATGCTGTAAGCTCAACCATTATTTCTAGCGAGGTAAAGCAGGTTGATTCCGGCAAGGCTATCAAAAAAAATGTTGTCCTTAACAGCACCCCGACACTTTCAGGAAATCAGAACGAGCAAGGATTGCTTGGAAATAAATCTACATCTGAAAGCATTGTTGTTGCTGGCACATCTGCTGATCCACTATCATTATCTGTTATTTCATCTGTCGTCGAGCCTATTGACTCTGTAAGGAGCAGAAAGTCAACAGTTGAATCAAGTGGACCGACATTGCTTGAAACAACATCGCTTGTAGATAGTTCGGTAGGACAAGTTCCAGCAACAGTATCTCAGAGTATTGTTCCGTTGGGTCAGGCTCCATCTGGAGGGAAACTTGTATTACAGGATCAAATTAGCGCGATTGATTCAGCGAAGGCAAAGAGGGAGACGGTTACTGTTGACTCCTATCCAGAGCTTACGACATACGATTTGGAGGAACAACTTGGTGTTGTTGTTATCACAGAGCGTGAAGTGGTTGACCATGACACGCCATACAACGCCCTCCCACTGACTATTTCATTAAACGATAGACCGATAGATCAATGGAAGACATTAAGAATATCAAGTAGACTATATGACCTTCCGATCCCAAGGGTTGAATATACGACTAGGAATTTTACATTCCCATCTATATTGCTAAACACATCCAGCCCATCAAGCCTCCCTGTTAAAGTAACTCAGCAAAATGTTGGTTTTGGGAGGGTTGCAACAGCCGTTGAGGGGGAAACTCTTTGGGTTGCATCTGGGGCTAACAAGTTTATATCTATTACGCCAAATCAGCTAAGACCAGCAATTGACATTCCAACAAGATTTAAAACAATAGTAACATTTGTTGATGCGGCATCAGACCCATCTTTAATTGTTCCGACATCTCCAGCAGATGATATTTATACAATATCAACGCAAGCGGTGTCTTATTCTGGATCGTTATTCTCGTTTGGCTTTGGTGAAGTTTTGACAAATGGATTTACGATTTCAGTTACAGCAAGCCAATACGACGAGAGATACAAAGGACTTAACGAAACTATAACGATTCCTCCATCAAGTCCAACGGCAAGTCAATATTGGCTTACAGACAAAAATAATGAAAAGCTAATATCTTGGGATGCTGAATATTGGAGATCAAATATATGGATCATTAGGAAAACATATATCAATCTAGTTTAATATGGACGACTATAAATATCAAGGCAAGCCAGCCAATCAAAAGAATGAATGGCCGAATGCGCTTGGAAGTGCTGGTAGTTTAAGATTAAGTGGATTGGCTGGGAAAAGCTCTGCCTACTCATCTATGAATGCTATAGGTGGAACTGGGGCAAACACAGGCGCTCCCAATATTGGGAACACTGGGTCAGTTACGAATATCTCTGGTGGCAGCAGCTTGCCTGAAGGAGTTTTAGGAGACATGCTTTACAATGATGGGTCTGAATGGGTTGTATTTAACAAACCAGCTACAGACGGAGTATTATCAATAGTTGCTGGAGTTCCAACTTGGATAACAACAATCAATAACGGTTCATTAATTTATTATGATGGGAACTTGGATTCTTGGTTGACAATTCCAGCTCCAACTGGCGCTGAAACTTATGTTCTTGGGTTTAAGAATAATATTTTAGAATGGCTGCAAACAACAGATTGTGGAGCTACTGGGCCTTAATAATTTCTTGATAATATTCAAAATTGCAATTATACAGAAGCAAAACAATAACTAAAAATAAATTCAATACAATTATGACTCCATCATACATAACATCATCATACGGAAAAATCGGCGGTAAGAAAAGTAAATCATCACTTGCTCTAGATGCGGCATCACCTACATCTGTCAGAGAACCATCATACAGAGAGCAGGGGGCTGTAAGACAGCCCATTTCAAGAAATCCAATGGGTGGAGGAACATCGACCGGAGGAAATGAGTCTGGGAGCGGAAGGATTGAGGGACCGTCAATTACATTGGGAGAGGATAGTGATCCTTTTGAGAAATTCTTAAAAGAACAAAGAGACATTAAGAACATGCAAGAAATGCAGAATGTTAGAGCATGGGACAAAGCAATTAGAGACCCGAACTATCTTAGAAAGTATGAATCAAACTTACGCAAAGAACCCTTCCAAAACGAAGGGACTATTCGTGAAAATCTGAAAAGCGCGAGTACTTGGGCCGAGGCTCGAAAGAATGCTCAAGACGAGCTTCGCGGAAGACAAGGACACAGTAGCCCTAAAGACACTAGAAATAGATATCAATCCTAATATTAAATGCGAATAACACTTGCAGAGGCAAGACCTCAACTATATCAGGCAATTGTTCCTTCGCTGGATAACCAAGCGAACTTGGATCGTTTTGACTCTTATATCAATCTAGCACAAGAGAGATTGATTAACAGCGGGAAGTGGAATGGAACGATTCTGCCTGTTCGATTCTATTCTCCTGACGGAATGATTACGCTGCCTCGTAGGTTTGTATCTGCTCTTGCTGCGAAGTGGCACAAGAATACAGGAACGGATAGCTGGGCTACTGGACCTATCAAGCTACGCAACGGATGGTTTTCTTACCTAAATCCCATCTCAGATTTGTGGACAGCTTCGTATTGGCCTAGATACGGCTACAACGAAACATTCTTTGACGACCTCGGTGATGGCTTCGTAACATTCACTAATACAACATACGAGACATACACAGTTAAGCTGGAGATTGAAGATGCAGGCGATGCTGGAGAATCTGTCGTTATCAAAGGCAAGGATTCAGATAATAACGATGTCACGATTGAAGTTACTCTTGCAAACCCAATTGCTGTCAATGCACAGGTATTCAAGGGGCCGCTTACATTCTTTAGCAAGCCAATAACAAGGGGAGCTATTAATCTTTACGCTGTTAGCGGGGCTACGCAGGAACAGATCGGTGCATACGAGTCAACCGAAACAACAGCAAGCTATCACCGCTACGCAGTCCCTAATGAGCCTACAGTCAATTACATTGATGTCCTTTGTAAAATTCGCTTTGTCCCATGTGTTTACGATACAGACGAGATTATCGTATCAAATCTCGGCGCACTAAAGAATATGCTAATGTCGTTGAAGTGGGAGGATGAAGGTGACATGGAGCGTTCTGAAATGTTTTTTATGAAAGCGTTGCAACTTCTCAACGGAGAAAACCGCGAGGTTCGCGGAGGAACTCAATGGAGGTTAAACATTGATCGTGCTTCAATGCAGTTTGAAAACCTTTGGCCCGGAAGATAAATATGGCTACATTTTCGCAAACCCCATCAGAATTAAATATCGAGGCAGTATTGGGAACTAATTTCCTATGCTCTCTCAATTTCGATACAAGCATTTCAGCATATACATTTGATGCGGGGATCGTATTAAACGAATATCCAAGTCAGGTTGTATTTCCGATTACCGCAACAAAGGTAACATCGAACATATTAAACCTCTCGCTGAACCAGTCTCAAACAAATGATATAGGTGTTATATCAAATAAAAAATGGTATCTAAATTGGACGCAAGGTGGAAATAAACAGACAATTCTTTCGGGTAGATTTCAAATATCCGACATTCCAATTGGTCAAAATTCTGGAACTTTAGCAGATATAAATATATCGACTTACGATATAAATATTAATGTTTCAGCTATTTCTGCAAGCGGAGCCACAGGTGCTACGGGTTTGACTGGGGCTACAGGTTTGACCGGGGCAAGCGGCACAACAGGCATTGCTGGAGCAACTGGAGCTACTGGATTAACCGGAGCTACAGGTGTTACCGGATCAACTGGACCAACTGGACCAACCGGAGCTACTGGATTAACCGGAGCTACGGGCGCTGGATCAACTGGAATTGCTGGAGCAACTGGATTTACTGGAGCGACTGGCCCATTTGGATTAACAGGCGCTACAGGAACGGGTGGTCCAAGCGGTGCTACTGGAGCGACTGGTGACGCTGGAGCAACTGGCGCGTCAGGCTCTCCGGGTGGCGCAACCGGAGCTACAGGCGCTTCTGGAGTTAATGGCGCAACTGGAGCGACTGGCGTGGTATCAAGCACACCTTCATTCACTACAATCTCGGTCAGCGGCGAGGCGGCATTCGGCATTCCTGTTCAGACAAAGAGCAGCCCATCTATTGCTACCAACGCATTGTCTCTAGACCTAGCCATTGCAACACTGTTCTCTGTATCTCTAGATCAAGATGTTACAGTTACATTCTCAAGCCCTCCAGATTCACCGAAAGTATTCTCATTCATGCTCCAGTTTATCGCTGACGGGACTGGTTACATTACGACTTGGCCTGCATCTGTTAAATGGCCTAGCGCGACTCCTCCGACGATTACAACGACAAACGGTAAGATTGATACATTCACATTTATCACGCACGATGGCGGAACGAATTGGTTCGGGATTGTGAACGGACAGAATTACTGATATTACTGTTAAACAATAAACGACTAAAGATATGGCAACCGCAAAAAAGTCAACCGCGCAAGAAGAGCTTAACAAGCTGATTCCGCTACGCAAGGCTACATTTACAGAGGAAGAGAAGCGCAAGCTTGTCGAGGGAACTAATGCTCAAGGCAGGCCGTTGACCGAAAAAGAGAATATGGAACTCTCCAAGATGCACACGGCTAGAACGCTGGGTGCTGATTGGCGTGAGAGAGCCGCTGAAAGATCGAAAGCTGGTGAGTCTGCTAGAGCGCAGCAAGCGTTAGCAGAACGAGCTGCTATTAACAGAAGCCTCGCTCCTAGAGACTACAAGCTGCCAACAAAGGCTGACGAGTTTCAAGATATTCCCGGAGTCGGAAAGGTTAAGATTGGCGCAGAAACCCTAAAGAGGATGCAAGGTTTTGAGAAACAGCGTTCCGAGGCAAAGGCTGCTGAAGATATTAGAAAGCAGAACGCAATCTACGATGCGGGAGTAAGAGCCAATACTGCACTTCAAAAGAGATACGAGGACGAGTTAGCTTCTCGCGGATTTGCCCCACCTAAGACTAGGCAGGAGCAGGAAGCTATTGATAGGGCGAAGATGGATGAGTTTCGTTTAATTTTAGATGCTAGAAACGCAGCTCGTGAAAAAGAAAGAAATGCTGCAAAAGACTATAAAATATACAATGCTTTAGCTAAGGCGGCAGAATTTTCTGGAGACAGAAATAAGGCGGAAGAGCTTTCAATGCTTGCAGAGGGAACTGGGGGGCAATTTAGGAATCAATCAGATAGGTCTAGGTTTTTAGAAAATAAAGAAATGATGAGGGCTAGGGCATTGATTGATGAAAAGACCAAGGCTCGCAAGGCTAAAATGCAGGCGCAGAATACTTCTAATCCAGAAGCAGCAGTTAGCGGTAGCGGATACAAAGACTTCATTTCTGGAGTTAATCAAGAATCTCCATTCCTAACATATCAAAATATTGCCGGAATATATGGTAATGGAGCAAATCCATTCAGTAAATATGTCAAAAAGGCCAAGGGTCCAGAAGTAAAAGCAACCGTAAAACAATCTCCAGTAAAAGCAGAGGCGACTGCGCTTGACGCAAGGATTAAACAGATTGAGGATGAAGAGGCGATTGCAAATATTGAATCAACTAAAAATAGAGTGCAAGAAATTGAAAGAGAAATTGCAAAACTCTCCTCTACAACAACACAAGTTCCAGTTGATGAATTTGGTTACACAACTCAAGAAATTCCAAAAGATAAAAAAACATTACTGCGTGATAGAAAGAAAATTGAGGAACTCCGAAAACTAAAAAAGTCTCTTAATAAATAATCTCAATTACCCCGCATACTATTAACTAAAATGGCAAACAGAAGATACAGATCAACTCAATCCAGATACTCTGAGGATCAGGTTAGCGACTCACCAATTCAAGGTGTTGATTATCTTGAGCGTGAGATAATGAAAAGACCGGGATTGTCGAGATTTGATTATTCACAGCTAGAAGAAGACTATCCAGTTACAACGATAGCTGAAGACTTTATGATTAAAGAGAGGAAGCGTCAGGAGCAAAGAGGTCTTCAGGAGGAGATCAATTACAGAAAGTCGCTCATCGAAGACAGAGCTTCCCAGCTTGAGTTAAAGAAAGCCGCTAGAGACTTGGATATGTATGAGTCTCAGATCAACCGAGAAGACGCAATGCTTGAGCAGATGCCAGTTGCTAGGCAGAAGTTGGCCGAGCTAGATGTCCGTGATCCAGACTTCATCAACAAAGCATACGATATTCAAGAACAGCATCCGATGGCATTTGAGAGCGATCAGTTCCAAAAGTATATCTTCCAACCAATGCTGAATCGCAACTCACGCCTAACGGGTCGCAAGCAAGAGGGTGTAGTTACTCAGGAAGGATTATCTAAAGCGATGGGTGAGATTTCTAAATACGACGAGCTTATCTCTGCTAGAGGTGAAGGTGTTGGGCCAT
>Ga0315904_10010428_pt1 | contig 12016 bp, 22 predicted proteins | sample LakEriMetagenome_6_FD_203529 | JGI IMG/M metagenome (GOLD analysis project Ga0315904, IMG submission 203529) | Freshwater fungal communities from buoy surface, Lake Erie, Ohio, United States - Buoy 12 MA120 | ecosystem: Environmental > Aquatic > Freshwater > Lake | place: USA: Lake Erie, Ohio...
TCGGCCTCATGCCCTGCGTCTGGTTCGGCCTGGTCTCCATACCGGGGCGTGTCTGGGGTTGCACCATCATGCTCGAATGCGGTGCCGTTTACCGGGCGGTTCCACCGCACGCGCTAGCATTCCATGAAAACCCGGAGCCTGACTGGCGCATCGAGCACGCTCAGCGGTGGGACTGCTACAGCCGGGAGTTCACGACAATCGAATATACATTCCTGCGGTGCGTTGCCGCAGAGGCCAAGGCATTCGGTCTTCATCGAATGGGCCAGTACCTCTTCACTGTCGCGCCCATTGACGACGGATTCAGTCGGCATCCAGAACAGGCCAAGGAGTTCATGTTTATCAAGCTCGACAACGGACGACTCACAATCCAGCCGACCGACAGGGTGCTTTTCCATGACCTCTCCTTTGTGACACCGGAATGGCCGACCAACCTCAAAACAACCACCGAAATCTACAGCTGCGAATGAACCTTATCCAACGCATCAAGAAATTCCTCGGCCTCGATAAACCCATGGGCCGACCCCGCATCCCGATCGAGAAGCGCCTGGCAATCAAAGGCGCCCCGATGCACGTAACCGACGCCGAGCTAGCACGCATTCTCAACGTCTCCTACGCAACCATTCACAGATACCGTCACCACAATGGAACTCAACCACGCCAACGACGAACTCTCCAAATTCAAAGCGATAGCCCACCAGCTGCATGAACGCCTAGCCTGCGGCTGCCATCGCGAGCCATGCTGGAACTGCCAGCAGGTCTCCAGGCGCTACCAAGCCATGATCCGTGAAGACCAGCGCACCATCCAAGCAATCCACCGGCATCCATCGGATTCATCTCTCCGGTAACCGGGTTGTCGTGATCGACACCAAGGATCTCAGCGACCGCGCTCGCAAGGATCTTATTGGCACCTGCGTCGCCAACTCGCAGGATCCAGAGACGCTCCTGGTGAATCTGAAGCGAATCCCGGGCGTCCTGTCAGCGGCCTTCGGCTGACACCGATTTCGGGTAACCGACGTGGCCGGGGTGGTTTACGTTTTTCCCATCCATCGGCTTGGTATCGGCCCATCCCTCTCCTGGTCTGGACGCCGGGAGGGGGAGCCCCCTGCGGTCTCCGCCAGCGGCACCATTCAAACAAAAAGCCCCCGGGACCTCACAATCCCAGGGGCTCGACAACTATGAACAGCACTACAAGCGGTGGTATCCTACTTCTTGGATGACCCAACCGCAAGGGTTTTAATCACCCGATCGGCCAGTTCCTTCGACGGTTTGAAGTACACCTTCGGCCTCGGCGGAATCGGGATCTCGACATCCGGGATCAGCGGGTTCCGGCCGATCAACGGCTTCGTCCAGCGCACCTCGAACTTCCCGAAATCGGGCAGCGTCAGTTCCCCCGTCAGGATCTCCTCGGCCATCAGGTCCATCACGCAGTCAACCACCTGTTTCGCGTGGGGCACCAGCAGGCCGCACTCCTCGGATACGCGTCTGGCGATCTCAATTCGCTTCACACTGACCTCCATCAACCTGCTGCTGCGCGGGAGCCTCAACCTGCTGCTGCTGCGCCACCAGCTGCTCGATCGCACGCCGCGCTACCATGCCAGCGATCAGCGCGGCAGACGGCTCAGGCACGGTTCCATGCTCGGGCAGGGGCGGCTGCACGTCGATCGACAGGTGGAATCCACCATCGGCGTCCGTGATCTCAATGGTCACCTTCCGGGTCATGCGCGCCTCCCTTCCACACGGGCAACACGCTGGCCCTGCCACGGGGGCGGGGTCTTCGATGCGCGGTTGATCGAATCCACGATCGCCGGGTTGGTCACCGGTTGAATCCCGGTTCCCTTCACGCGCTCCTGGATCGTCGTGTTACCGCCCGGCCCGTTCACCACGATGCCCTGCACCCGGATCGTCCGGCGCTTCTCGTTGATCTCCTTCATCTGGTCGCTGCGACGCTGGCGGTCCTCATCGGTGATGGTCTTCGCCCGGCCACGACCACGGCGACCCAATGCGGACGCCGCCTGACTGACTGCGGGAGGCACCAGCGGCGCTTCCTCGTTCGGTTGTGTTTCGTTCTCCATAATCTGTTCCCGCGTTACTGGCGCGGATCGGTGCCACCTACCAGGGGAGCACCCATCCGAGCCGTACCGACTGTTTCCATCCGAGCCTGCACCCGCTTCCAATACGCCACCGTCTTCCGCCTCTTCCATCCGTTCGGCCCGCCATGCCACACCCGCGCCAAGTCCTGACTGGTCACCGGCCGACCGAGTCGCTCCTCGGTGCAATAGTGCCCGGTGTAGATTCTGAATACCCCCAACGCGGCCCATCGGTTGGTCATCTCGGCCCATCGGTAGCGCGTGCCTTTGATCCGGTTCACGTCCCTGATAACACAGGGGCGCACCTGGAGAGCACCGAGTTCTCCGTGCCGGCCCCGAGCCAGGTCGTTCCCGCCGGATTCCACGGCGATCAGGGCGGCAAGTAGTTCGGCAGTCATAAAAAAGGCCCCGGTCGCCCGGGGCTGTGTTTCTACGGTAAGCGGTTCGCGCAGTCAATCCTCATCCCGAAGGTGCCCCAGGTACGGTGGCCGGTAGGTGCTGCCGTCCATCACGACCGCATCTGGGTAGGCGATCACAGCCTCCTCCAGCGTGTCGAAGTCATCAAGCCAGACGCGCCGGCTCTGGCCTTCCAGGACCGACCCGCGCCCGTAGGTGCCGTGCTCGTAGACGGTCCAGCGGTCGCTGGCGTAGGTCGCGCCCCGGCCGCGCTCGATCGTGTATTCAGTCGACATCGACCACCTCCACGCTCTGAGTTGGCACCTCGATCACTCGGCCGTCGATAAACCGGACCTCCACCCATCCGTCACCGATCGCCATCACCATCCCGGTCAGGCCGGACGCCACTGTCACGAAATCCCCCAGGGTGGGCGCTCGCAGCAGCTGGCGCAGCCCATCCTTATCCCCGCGCCCATCGTTTGGCCAATCTGCGGGCGCGGCCCCGACCGCTGCCAGTTCGGCCATGCCGCGCTCTTCCTGGGCGTCCAGGGCCATCTGGTGCAGGCCATCGGGGGTCATCGGATAGGCTCGGGCCTTGGGCGGTTCCACGTGGGCGGACGGACTGAGCCAGGCGACCTCAGGGAAGTGTGCGCCGAGGTGGTTCGTCCATTCGCCACCGACCAGGAAGGCACGGCCGGCGATCATCTGGCCACGGTTCAGGACCCACGGCCGGTGGTCTTCCTTCAGGAAACCTTCCTCGTTGACCCAGAGTTCGCCACCGTCGAGGCGGACGCATTCCAGGAGGTCGCAGCCAATCCAGGCCTTGGCGCTTTCCCAGGTGTGAGCCTGGGCGGTTATGGTTCGGGTGACTGGGTCGATCGCCCAGCCTGTTGCAGTGTTTTTCATAGTTTGGATTCCGGCGCTACTGGCCAGAGAGGACCCACCCCGCAGGGTGAGTCGTGCTCTGGTCAGAAGTTCTGTATCACCACGTTAAACTGATGGGGCACCGTCAAGACGGTCGTTCGCTCCTGGAGCCATTCCAGCGGCACGCTGTCCGGGTCCCCGGGCGTGAACTCGTAGCCATAGGCCCGGGCAGCGTCCAAGGCGCTGTCATACTCGGCGAAGTCGCAGCACAGGCCGACCACGTCGAGCTCGATCTCGGTCCCGCTTTGGTCTTCGAGGTCTTCGAGGTGGTCAAAGAGCACCATCAGCGCCGGCCGGCTGAATTGGGATTCCCGACCGCAGGCCTTGAATGCGTCGGCGAAGTTATACCAGGTGACACGTGCTTTCATCGTCCCACCTCCTGGCGGACCACCTCCACCCCGCAGTTAATCCGGTTCGCAGGATCCATCGCGATCTGTTCGGCCAGCGCGGCCTCGGCACCGGCTCGGGTCGCATAGGTCCCCAGGCGGAGGCCGTGGAAGTAGTTTCGCAACTCCCAACCTCGGCGCTCCTGGGTGGTGCGCAGGATTCCGGCCGCGATTTCAATATCTACCTGGTCCACAGGTTCGCTCGATGCGCTCCTGGTGATCGTGGAAGTGTGATTGAATGCTTCCTGGGCCTCGACTGCGCGGACCAGGGTGCGGTGGCGGCTGATCTCAGCGCCGTTTTGGTTGGATAGGATAAACCAGGAGGTCACAGCAGCACCTCCTGAGCGTTGGCATGAAATGCGCGCATCCACGACTGGACCGGCACGAGTCCGTCGATTTTACGACGCCGGCCGTCAACGACAGCGTGGGTGTATCCGTGCAGGTACGCACCACGGATAGCGTCGGCGCGCGCTGGGTAACCTGAGCCTCGGGCGTCAAGGTATGGCAGGGACTCGGGGCTCCAGTGGTAGCCGTCGGCCTCCTGGAATATTCGGGCGGTGTGTTTCATAGTTTTGTATGGATCGACCGATCCGCAGGCGCTCCGTCTGTCACACAGAACGCCGCCGGGTCACTCAACACAGCCTCGATGGCACGCTAGGGAACAAACCAGGACAGGCGACCAGTGCACTCGGGCACCGATTCCGTCGTGCTCGACGCCGTATTGGAAGCGAGCCCGCCTGGTGCAGCCTGCGCATTCAACCTGTGTGTCAACCAGGCGCCGAACGGTTTCGCACCTGGCGAATGGATCACGGTTGACAGTTACGCGTTTCACTGGCCCACCTCCTGCCAGTCAACCGAAACCTCCCGGCCGGACTCCGTCAGGATCCACACACGGGAGGACCTGGTTAGTGCTGCGACGATCTCGGAGCCTGTGAGGTTGTTCGGCCGGTCGGCGCCGAGGCGGTCGATTAGGTCGAGCGCGCAGACTGCGCGGCTGCGGTGGTAGGTCGTTGGACCTCGGGAATCGAGGATGGTGTAGAGTTTCATGTCAGTGGTTCGGTGTGAATCCGTTGGAGGCTTCCCAGAGTCCCTGGGCGACGATTAGGGCGAGGAAGGCGAGCACCAGGAGCACCTGGAAAACGCGGCGGCGGGTGGTGGGGTTCATAGGATCTCAGCGCAGGCGTCGTCGTGGCGAGAAGTCAGAAGCCAGGCGATTCGGACAACCTTAGCCTCGGCTTCCTGGTAGGTTTTGCAGTCTTCGATGAACTCGACCCATTCGGCGGTGCCGTAGCATTCAATGAACACCTGGTAACCGTAGGCGGTTTCGTATCGGGAAAATGCCAACTCCTTGAGTTTGGCGATCCAGTCTTGCTTGTTGCTCATGTTGTTTTTTTTGTTAGAACTGCGACCGAGCCGTCAAGGTCGCATAAACCGCTTTCCGTGTCAACACCTGTGTGTGAGATCTTTCAGAAAACCCAATGTTTACGGGCTTGAAATCGTGGTGATTTTTTGTATGGCTACGTCATGCCAAGACTCGAAAGTGTAGCACCGAATGCGAGCCCGCAGAGCCTCGCCAGAAGGTCAGGAAGGAATGAAACGATTCTGTCAGCGGCAAGGTTAACTCTGCCCGGTCGAATGGTTTTGAGCGCCAAGCGCGAGTTGGACACGGTCCACGCCGAGGCTGTTGCACCTGGTCTTGATCCTGCCCACCGCGCCTCCTTGGTCAGCGCCTCGGTAAAACTCCGAGACCAGCTGATGGATCTCCTGGCGATGGCGAAGCGCCCGGCCGCGATGCCTGGTGGAAAGCGCGCCCAAGTCCTGGTCGACGTGAGCCCCGGCCCCAGCCTCCCGGACCTGGAGTCATAGTCTGATAATATGCATTATCATACCTAGCGCTGCGAGGTATGCCGACCAGGACGCCGCGCAGGACGCCGGCGGTGGCCGCGCACCTGGTGAAGGATGGAGCCCGGCCGACGGCCGACGGTAAGGGATTCCTTGCTGGCCCAGACCGTCCCCACCCCCTGCCACCGGTAGGGAGCTCCCCGGCACCGGAACGAATACGGGACCCCCTCCCCAATACCTAGGCCACTTTCCAAGCCTACATAGAGCGTTTTACAGGGTGAGGATAGGGGTGAGGGTCTAAAGAGGGTTTTGCTCGACCCTCACCCTGCGTTTTTGACCCCTTTTCATTGGCCTTTCTGCATATTCTTAACTTTCTAAGAGAGGGTAAAGGGGTATAATAAACACTGGTCGTTCCGTCCAGCGGCGCTTTGTCCGCTCAACGTCACCAGCCGCTCCGGCCGTCCCAGCGAGACCTTGGGGACCCCCTCTCGCACCCTCACCCTGTTTTTCTTGAGACATCAATTTGGAGCCCTGTTTACGGGGGTCAAACGCAGGGTGAGGGGGGGCCTCAACCTTCACTGGACCCTCAACACAGCCTCACCCTGCGTCGGGTATCCGTTGGTAAGATCCTCTTCGTTTTCGAGAATCTTCCACCAGTTGCGCTGGATTGCCCGAAACTTCCTGACTCGTTGTGGAAACCGCTTTGCGAGACGGCCAAAGAGGACGGCAAAGGTGACGGCGTCGTAAGGCGTATTCTGTTGAGTCTTATAGAGGTCGTCCATGGAGCCGTACCAGTTGACAGGCGGCCATTGAAACGACTTCTCGAATCGTTCGTCGGCGGAGTCCACAGGAGTCGTGGCGGCCTTGTAGGTCGTCCAGGCGTGGATGTAATCGTCGGTAACCTTGAGGTGGGGCATCTTCAGTGCGTGCTGCTTCAGCTGATGCCAATGGATCGGGTCGTTGAAATTGGAGCGATGCATAATCATGCCGACGCTCCACCGTTTGAGTTGCCATGTTAAGTTCACGTTCGTATGATGGAGACCCCTACATAGGTGTCAACTCCACGTCTCCGCTTTCTTGGGCGGTGAGATGGCCCACTTCACCTTGCCATTGGTTTTGATCTTCTTGATACGCTCCGGATCCTGCTCATGCAGGCGCGCTAGGTAGACGCCGCAGGCCGTATTGAACCGGAAGAGGCGGTCGGCTTCGCGGGCGTACTTAGAATCGCGGAGGAGGGTTTCGAGGTCAGCAGCCGTTCCCTTCCAGGTGAGGAATTCATTCTCGAAGATCACGGTGTCGATGAGGCCGATCAGCTGGTGCTCTGGTGACAGCTGCATGAGTTCTTCGAGGATGGCCGGGTGCTGGTAGGCCTTGAGGCCGCAGCGGGGTTCTACCAGGTGCTCGGGGACGGTGAGGCCGTCGAGGTAGTGGGCGAAGGCGGAGAGTTCGGTGTCGATGATCTCGCGGAGGACTTGGATTTCGGGGCCGGGCCAGGGGAGGGCGTGGCGGACGCAGCGGAGGATAATGAGTTTGTCCATGAGGGACGGGTCGAGGGGCGGGAGGACCTGGAGGTTCTCGGGCTCGTCGTTGAGGGAGATGGACATGGCCCAGATGGGGCGCAGGGTGATGGCTTGGCGGTTCTTGGGGTGGCAGGACTGGTCGATGTCGAACAGCATGGATTTGATGTGGGAGCCGAGGGAGCGCCGGGAGTGGATATCGCGGCCGGGGGCCTCGTCGGAGATGCAGAGGTGCTCAGCAGCGAAGAGATCGCCGTTGAACTCCGTGGCGCCGGACATATAGCGGTAGGGCTTGGCGATGCGGCCACCGAGGAGTTTGGTGATGACCTGGGCCTGCACGAAGGACTTGCCGCACGCAGCTGGGCCGACCAGCGCCAGCGCCTGCGAAGCTCTCCAGGTGCCTGTCAGGACGGCTTGCCGACGGAGCGCGAGCCAGAATATGAGGCGCCAGTACTGGTCGTCGTTCTGGTCGAGGAGGTTGTGGAGGTAGGTCTGGAGACGGGCGGAGTCGCCGGGGACGGCTGGGAGCGGAGCGACGGATTCGGTTACGAGGACCTTGTCGTAGAGGCCGGCCTGGTGACCGGCTACGGAGCCGGCGTAACGGATCCGGGTGTCCCGGGTGCGGCGCAGGAGTTCGCGATCGACGTCCGAGGCGCCGGTTTGGTCCTTCGTGGGGGAGACGCCGGACTCGGTGAAGAGGGTCCGGACGCGCTCGCCGTTGATCTGGGCGTAATCGCCCCAGGCGTTGCGGGTCCACCACTGGCCGGAGTTCGGATCGTAGTGGAGGTCGTCGAGCGGGTTTGGGCTGGCAGCCTGCGGCGCAGCGGGAACCGGGCGTGGTGGATCGCCAGCGGCGTCGAGGAGGCCCTGGATGGATACGTCAGCTGGGATTGGATCGGCGAGGTCCCAGCCCTCGGGGAGGGAATCGGGGAGTGAGACGAGTTTGGCGGCGGGCAGGCGGGCTTTCAGGTAGACCATGGCGTCGCGGCCGGGTTTGTCGGCGTCGGGCCACAGGACGATCGGGGTGGCGCGGGTCAGGAGTGGGTCGATGGCGGCACGCTGAACCCGCTTAGAGCCGCCCTGCCAGGTGAGGACGACGTGGGACGGGAAGAGCTTGGATGCTGCGACGGCGGTTTTCTCGCCCTCTACGATGAGGACGGGGTCGTTCGGGCGCCGGGCCAGGAGGTGGAGGTTGAATAAGGGGACGGACTCCGGGGAGGTCCAGCCCTTCCAGCGCCAGTGGCGAGGGTTGAGGAGGTCAGGAGGTTGGTTTTCGGGCGGAAGGAACCGGAGGGGGCGGACGTCCTTGGAGCCGTTCGGGTGGTCCGGGGTCGCGGGGAGGTCGAAGCGGACGACGTAGGCCCGGATAGTGCCGTCAGCGTCGGGATAAGGCCAGGCGGCGGAGCCGTAGCGGTACGGCTGGGAGGCGTCGGCGCGGTGGCCGTGCTTGAGGGGGTCGAATCGGCGGGGTTCGGGCTGGTAATCGTCGCGGATACCGAGGAATTCGCGTGCCCACTGGGCGGCGCGGCCCTTCGGGAGGGTTTGGTTCTGGCCGATGAGTTCGAGGAGATCGCCACCGTTGCCAGCGGCGTGGTCGTACCACAGGCCCTGCTTAGGGCCGGTGAGTTCGACGTACAGGGAGTCGCCGGCGTCGCCGAAGACGTTGCCGACGATCCACTGGGAGCCGACCTGGCGGCCGGCGGGGAGGAGTTGAGCGCAGAGTTCTGCGACCCGGACGGAGAGGGCGTCCGAGAGTTCGGGGAGGGTCATGCTTGTAGTGTGGGGTGAGGTTACAGGGTGGTTGTCATAAAAGCTGGGGTATGCTCGCCGACGTAGGCGCCGAGTTGATTGAATTCGTGGTACTCGACGGCCTCGTCGTAGGTCATGCCGTGGGACTGGAGTGTGGCGATCACGCGGTCGTAGTCGTAGATCACGAATGACTCGGAACCGAATCGGGTGCCGACGCCCAGGATGCAGTCGTCGAAACCGTCCATCAGGAGGAGATCCGGATTGATGTCGGCGATTTGATCACGGGTCATGGGTGAAAAGAGGGGACACTTTGGGTGAAAAGAGGGGACACTTTCAACTGCACGGAAATGGGTGCATTAACTTGCAGCTTCGTTGTTGAGGTCGTATTCCCGTGCTTCCAGGAGCGCGATACGGTGCTGCTCCGGCGTTGGATCAGCTGCCCCGCACATGATACCCAGGCGCTCGTAGTAGCGGTAGGTGGCCTCGGGGGACAGGTTGGATGGGGCTGTGCGTTGGAGCGCCTGCGTGATGGTGTCGGCGCGTAGTTGCGGGCTTGGTGTCATAGGTTTTCGGTGTCGGAAACTGATCGTGCGATAATCGCGTGGCCGCCGTGAAGGTTAACCTGCTCAAGCCAGTTGGTCTGGTCTGGCCGGACGCGCCCGGTGGGTGTCTTGACTTCGATGGAGAGGAACTGGGCGATAGGTTTGCCGACCATGTCGGAGGTGACTGTAACCGTTCGCCAACCGATCAGGTCTCCAGAGCCCGGGAATAATCCCATGCGGACGTGGCGTGCGTCCCGCAGGAACACGCCTTCCGGATCGCGGAGCGCCTTTCCGACGTAACCCTCGCCCACCTGGTTGCGAAACACGCGGACGTGCGGTTTCGATCCAGCTGCGCGGAGAATCAGGGCTTGGAGTTCGGATTCGGTCATACGAGGTGGCTGAGTTTACGGGAACGGGCCTGCCAGCGGAAGTAAGCCCAGCCCGGTTTGTAGCCACGCCGTGCGGCAAGGGCACGGAAATCTTCGAGGGTACGGCACTTTCCTTCTTCGCGGCGCTCCTCGCGCTTGGCTGCGATGTCTTCGATCGACAGGCGTTGAAGCTCACCATCGACCTGCTCGACTTCGCGGCCGGTGACCTCGCGCTCGGCTCCACATTGTGGGCACGCCGTGCCGGCAAAGATCGCAAAGCACTTGGAGCACTGCTTGGTTTCGACCGGTCGAGACTTGGCCTTGCGCTTCTCGCGGCCTTCGAGATCCCAGACGCGCTCCTGCTCAGCCAGGCCGTGACGCAGGCAGTTGCCGACGTGATCGAGGATCGTCGCGTGGGTCTTACCAGGGAACGGCCGTAGCGCACGCCCCAACTGCTGAAGGTGCATGGACAGCGAGTGCGTGGGCCGCAGCAGAATCGCCGCGTTGACGGCTGGGAGGTCGAATCCCTCGGAGATGAGTTCGCAGCTGGTCAGGACCAGGATCTTGCCGGCCGTTAGGTCCTCGACCCGCTTGCTGCGGACCTCGGGTTCCAGCGTCCCGTCGATGCTAGCAGCAGGAACACCAGCTGCGCAGAACTGATCGGCGACGTGCTGGGCGTGGGCCACGGAGATACAGAACGCGACGGCCCGCTGATTCGGGCAGAACTTGCGGTAGTGCGTCACGGCATCACCGGTGATGCGTGGGGTGTCGATGATCTCCTCGGTCTCAGCGCGATCGAAGTCACCGGCGACCTTGGCGACCTGACTGAGGTCAACGGCTTCCTTGGGAGCGTAGTAGACCGGCTTGGCCAGGAATCCGTTGTCGATGAGCCACTGAACGGACGGCCCCATGACCATGCGATCGAACATGGTTCCAAGACCCTTACCATCCAGGCGCTCTGGGGTGGCCGTGACGCCGATGAATTTAGCCTCGGGCCAGCGGGCAAACATCTCCACGTAGGACTTGGAGACCGAGTGATGCGCCTCGTCGATGATGACGAGGTCAGGAGTGGTGACCTGATCCAGTCTCCGGCCGAGAGTCTGGATCGAGGCGACCATGGCCGGCTGCTTGGACATGGGTTTCCCGGCCTGGATGAACCCGTGCGGGACCGAGACCTTGGATAGCGTGCCGCTGATCTGGTCGAGGATCTCCCGGCGGTGAGCGACGATGACAACCCGGGCGCCCCGCTTGAGGACCTGGGAGGTGATGTAGCTGAAGAGCACGGTCTTGCCCGAACCGGTTGGGCTCACGGCTAAGGGCCTGCGTGCTCCAGATGCGAAGGCTGATCGGATGTCATTCGCCAGGCGGTCCTGGTATGGACGGAGGTTCATAGATATGAGCGTGAGCCGTAGGCTGCGTTCTCCAGCTTGACGTGTCAAGCATAAGCCACACACTGCGGCCATGAAGAATACAATTCGCGTGAGTTACCGCCTGCCGATCGAGGTTGCCAAGATGCTGGAGGAGGAAGCGATCCGTTCGCGCCGGACGAAGACTGCGGTGCTGATCATCGCCATCGAGGATCACGTTTTACAGTGCGAGAACGAGCGGTCGGAGTGGATGCAGAAACCCGTTGACATCAAGAAGAAGCGGTAGAACGATACCGCCACGACGCATAGCTCGGTTTCGTCAACCGGGCGCGAACTGGGCGCGTTATTCCAGTTGGCTAAGACTGCCGAAGGGCATTCGCCGGTTCCACGGCTCGGACTCGCCACCGAGGTTGGATTGATGGTCTTCACGGACCTGCAATCTGCCTCGTTGTCTCGGAGGGGTAGGTGAAGAAAACCCCCGAGGCAGGAGAGCCAATATGGCCAATGGAAATGTAATCAGCTGTAAGCAGTTTGCTTCCTTCCTCGTCTCGCAGGAGCCTGTGTACGACAAGGAAGTGCTCAAGGATATCCGCCCGTTTGACGGGATGATCGGATACTACAACACCGGATCGTTCGACGCGTATTCCGGCACCACCCACCGTTTTGACCGCTTCAACAGCGTGTTCCCGAACGTGACTGGCGCCTGGGAGAACCCGACCGGTGCGGCCTGTACCGGTCAGCCGTGCGATCCCACCGAGAATAAGATCGGTTGGGGCTGGAGCCGTAACGAATACTCGCTGGAGAAGCAGTCATGGGGTTCTGACATCCTGTGCTTCGA